>Ga0335074_10000026_pt1 | contig 298433 bp, 247 predicted proteins | sample Lox_Sample_23_FD_206715 | JGI IMG/M metagenome (GOLD analysis project Ga0335074, IMG submission 206715) | Soil microbial communities from Loxahatchee National Wildlife Refuge, Florida, United States - Lox_Sample_2.3 | ecosystem: Environmental > Terrestrial > Soil > Wetlands | place: USA... | reverse complement strand
GGGAACGCCAGTTCGGGCGTTCCGTAGCGAATAAAACCGAGCGAACGCTCACTCGCAACTCACGAATAACCCAATGGCGGAAAGGAACTGCCACCCAAACTCAATTTTTCAGCGGCCTGCTAGGCGTTACTATTAAAGTGCTACTCGACTGCGGATCTTCACGGAGAAATCAGATTCAACCTACACCTTGCTCCGCTGTCAAGCGAACTTCGGCATTCGTCATATCTAACCAAATAATCAGCTAACTATTGTTAACATTTTGACAGGGTACATCGACCGCAAGCGAACTTCGCTCGGTAGTGGACAGGCGAGCTATAATGCCGCGCCATGAGCCCCGAGGAGAGCGGAATCGCGCGAAGGTCCGCGCGCCGGGAAGATGCGGGGCCACCTTTGCATACGAGGGATTGATGACATGAGAAGACGAAATCGCTCGTTCCTTTTTGTGTTGCTCGTTGCAGCATTCTTTCTCGCCGGCGCATGCGGAGCCGTTGCGGCCGCTCAGGAACAGGAATCGCACGCGGTGAAGCAGGAACTCTGGTCCAATCCCGCCACGTGGCCCGACGGGAAAGTTCCCGGCGTAGGGGACACGGTCACCATTGAACGAGGCAAGGATGTGCTCCTCGACGTGAGTCCGCCGCCGCTGGGCGACTTGCGAATCGATGGCAAACTCAGCTTCTCGGACAAACGCGACCTCAAGCTGACCACCGAGTCGATCCTCGTGGAAGGGGGGAAACTGGAAATCGGCACCGAAGCCAAACCCCACACGCGCCAGGCGACCATCACTCTGACCAACAGTCTCCCTGGTAACGGCCGCGGGATCGTGATCGCGCCGGGCGGAATCCTGAGCCTGCATGGTGACGTGACGAATTCCTGGACCAAACTCGCTGCTACAGCCAAGGCCGGCAGCGCCACGATCAAAGTATTGAATGCCAGTGGCTGGCGAAAAGGGGACGTGATCGTGCTGGCGTCGACCGACTACGATTCCAAGCAGGCGGAGAAGCGAACCATCGCCGCCATTGCTGGCAACGTGATCACGCTTGATCAGCCCCTACAGTACATGCATTTCGGCGAAATCACGTTCGGCGTGGATGAACGCGGTGAAGTCGGCATGCTGACGCGAAATATTCTTATCCAGGCTTCATCTGACGCAGAAAGCTCCTACTTCGGGGGGCATATCATGTCGCTGGCCGGGTCTAAAATGTATATCTCCGGCGTCGAATTGAACCGCATGGGTCAGTACATGCATCTGGCGCGGTATCCGATCCACTGGCATCTGGTCGGCGAAGGCAAGGGGCAGTACATCGAGAATTCAGCGATCCACGACTCCTACAACCGCTGCGTGACGGTGCATGGCACCAACGACGTGCTAGTGGAAAACAACGTGACCTACAACACCGTCGGTCACTGCTTTTTCCTGGAAGACGGCATCGAAACGGGCAACCAGTTCATCCACAACCTGGGAATGATGACCAAGTGCCATCCAGACGGCAAACCCTGTGTTCCGACAAACCTCGGTCCGTTCGGAGCGGAGGGCGGCAAGAACTTCGATTTGGACGGCCAGAGCGCCAAGAATATCCTGATTCCTTCCGACAACACGGCGTCGACTTTCTGGATCACCAATCCGGACAATATTTACGTGGACAACGTGGCCGCGGGGTCCGAGTCGACGGGTTTCTGGATCGCCTTGCCGGTGCATCCGTTGCCCCCGTTCGCAGGCACGGATGTCGGCAACGCAACCTGGCCACGTCGAATGCGGCTGGGGGAGTTCAAGGGCAACGTCGCCCATTCGAATTTTGACGGTTTCATAATGGACCGCGGCCCTCAGCCCGATGGCCATTTCAGGACCGGCGGCCATATCGCGCTTGCCAATCCGGCTGACGCGAACAGCCCGATCGTGGAGACGGTCATCGAGGATTTCACCGCCTACAAGAACCGGAATAGCGGAATGTGGAGCCGCGGTGAGGAGGACCTGTGCAAGAACCTGAAGCTGGCCGACAACGGCATCGGCTTCACGCATGCGTCCGGCAACTTCGGCCGTTCCGCCTTTACGTCACGGGTGGTCAACTCGCTGTTCGTGGGCGAAACCGCGAACATCGGCAACCCTGAGACGCCGGCGGAAATCGCTTACGGGCGCAGCTTGCCGGAGCCCAAACTCTCGGATTTCCCGATCCGCGGCTACGAGTTCTACGATTACCTTGATGCACTCTACAATAACACCTTCGTGAATTTCCAGGACAACGCCACCCGCAAGACGGGAGCGATCTCTTACCTGCTGTATACCAGCTTCGGAATGAGCTCCAACAACACCGTCGAGCGGGCGAAATTCATCAACGCCAAGCCGGTGTATTTCCCACCGATGGAGCATAAGTGGAGCAACGATGATTACGGCAATGGGAGCTACAAGACCGCGGTGTTCCACGACGTGGATGGCTCGGTTAGCGGCATTCCGGACTCCTACATTCTCATCAATGACGAAAATAACGGAATCGCCATCGACCACACCTGCGTGATCAAGCCGACCTGGAATGCCGCCGTGTGCAAGGGCGATGTGGGACGCTTGGCTCTTGGCGGCCTCGGCGGCGACCCTTTCCGCAGTATTCCCGGTTTCGGCGGCGCGCCTAGTGCAGGTCCCGCCAGAACGGCAGCCGCCGGTGCCAGCGGAGCCTACGGTCCTGCCCCAGGCGCCGGTCCTGCGCTCGCGGCAGGTCGTGGCGGTTCGGGCGCGCCGTTCGGTCGGCCCAGCGGACCTCCCCAGCCGCCAGTCATTGTCAGCCGCGATGGCAAGGAGTTCACCTTGACCGGTGCAACCAACATACGCGCCGACACTGAGATCAAGGTGACCACCGCAAGGCCGTCCGTGACACTGAGCCTCACCGAACTGGATAAGGGCTCGTGGGTGATCTTCGAGCTGCCGGGATTCGCCACGGCGGCCTCGAGTACGCCGCAGGACAGCCTCGATGCGCTGCGCAAGGCCAGTGCCACCTCGTACTACAAGGGGAAGGACGCGCTGTGGCTCAAGGTTGTCTCCAACGGTGAAGGCGCCCGTATTAGCGGCCCTGGCGCTGGGGGAACCAGCGTCCAAGTCAGCCGGTAAGCGGGAGTTTGTAGTATGAGCAAGAGCCCCCGGCACAGGCTGGGGGCTTCCCCAACGCTGAGAACCGGCGCCTCGACACGCGCGCACGATAGTCGTTTCGGAAATGTGTCGGATGCCTGCTTCCGACGCGTTCTAACTGCCAGTGTTGCTCTTCTCATACATCGGGCTGGATCTGCTAGCGAGTCAGGTCCAGGTCTTGGATGACGGGTTAACCGGGAAGTTAATCCGGACCAGAAATCGGCTTTGGGGAAGTTAGAGTTTCTCTTGCTGCTGCCGATTGTGGGCTAAGAAGCTTGGGTCGAAGGTGTGCGATTTATGGAACGGCCGAAGCCGTTCCCGTCCACCAGCGTCAGGCGCGGTGCGAGGCGGAGGCGCGCAGCTCGTGGCGGACGAGATTTGCGCCGGCGACCATCGACTGCATTTTGCCGAAGGCGGATTCTGCCGGGAGATACTTCATTCCGCAATCGGTGGCGATCACCAGTCGCTCGGGGGTTACGTAGGGGAGTGCACGGCGGATGCGCGCGGCAACGGTGTCCGCGGATTCGACTTCGGGAGTGGAAAGATCGATGACGCCGAGAATGATGGTTTTCTTGGGCAGCTTGGCGAGTACGGAGCAATCGAGCTTGCTCTGCGCGGTCTCGATGGAAATTTGCTGCACGGGCGCGTCGGCCAATTTTTCGAGGAACGAATAGGCCGCTGGCCGGCCGGGAACGAGTGCCGCGTAGCCGAAGCAGATATGCAACGCCGTGGCGCCCGGGGCTCCTGCGACGGCTCTTTCGAGCGCGGTTAAACCGTAACGCTGCGCTTCATCAGGACGAGCTTCCATCCAGGGCTCGTCGATTTGAACAACGTCGGCGCCGGCGGCAAAGAGATCTTTAATTTCTTCGTTGACGGCAGCGGCGTAGTCGAGCGCCATTTCTTCCACGGTGGCATAGTGGTCGTTCTGAGCCTGCTGGGACATGGTGAATGGGCCGGGCACTGTGATTTTGGTCAGGCGATCCGTGTTGGCGCGCAAAAACTTCATGTCGCGCACCTGGACAGGATATTTGCGGCGGATCTTGCCGACGATGCGCGGCACAGTGACGGAATGTCCGCTGCGGCTGGTAACCGTTCCGGGGTTTCCGAGGTCGACACCTTCGAGTGCGGTGGCGAAGCGGTTCGAATAGCTTTCGCGGCGCATTTCTCCGTCGGTGAGGATATCGAGCCCGGCGCGTTCCTGGGCGCGGATGGCAAGAAGCGTGGCGTCGTCCTGGGCCTGTTCGAGCCATTCCGGGGCGACCCGCCACAGCGAAGCGGCGCGGACGCGCGGCGGCATCTGATGACTCAGCTTGTCGCGGTCGATCAGCCAATCCGGCTGGGGATAGGAGCCGACAAGGGAGGTTGGGAAGAGTGTCATGTTTGGAACCACCGGTGGAAGATTGTATCGCTATTCGACTAAAATGCCTGATATACTGTTTCTGCGTTGATACGCGGTTGTGTCGTGCGGTCCCTCTGGTGCAGTCGATCTGAGAAAACCCGCCCTTCAGTTCCCTCCGATGTGTTCAGCGTAAATTCAAAAGAAGCTGGCAATGCAAGCTCGGAAGCTTGAGCGGATACGTGCAAGCAGCGAGCGGTGCCGCCAGACAAGAAAGTAACCTCAGATTCAATGCAAAGCTTTACTGAACTTCCCATTTCAACCTATTTACAAGAGCGGATCGCGTCCGCCGGTTTCGTAACACCGACACCGGTGCAAGCCGCGGCAGTTCCGCACGCGCTGGCCGGCAAAGACGTGCTGGCAACGGCGCAGACCGGCACGGGCAAGACGCTGGCGTTCCTGATTCCGATCATGGAAAACCTCCTGAACGACAAGACGCGCGGAGTCGCCGCGCTCGTTCTGGGCCCCACGCGCGAGTTGGCCATTCAAGTGGCCGAGCAATACGACGCGCTGCGCGGGCGGCAGCTCCCGGCCGCGGCGGTGGTCGTCGGCGGACTCTCCGAAGGAAAGCAGCTGCAGTCGCTGCGCAACGGCGCTCGTCTGGTGATCGCCACTCCGGGGCGGCTGGAAGATTTTCTCGATCGCAACCTGATCGACCTGCGCGGGCTCCGCGTGCTTGTGTTGGACGAAGCGGATCGCATGCTGGACATGGGATTCCTCCCGTCGATTCGTCGAATTGCTTCGGTGCTCCCGAAACAGCGGCAGACCATGTGCTTTTCGGCGACGCTCGAAGCATCGGTGGCGCATCTGGTCAGCGATTACCTACGGCATCCGGCGCGGGTAGCTCTGGGCTCAACACTCAAGCCGTCTGAAAACGTCCGAGTGCAAGCGTTTGAGGTACCCTCCGACCGCAAGCAGGAAATTCTGCGTCACTTGCTCGGGAAAGAAACCGGGCGCTGCCTGGTGTTCGCGCGCACGAAGCGCGGCGCGGAACGGCTATCGTGGGCACTCGAGCGCGACGGATTCGAAGCCGCGGTGATCCACGGAGATCGTTCGCAATCGCAGCGGATTGCAGCGCTCGAAGGATTCAAGCGCGGGCGCTACCGCATTTTGGTGGCGACAGACGTAGCCGCGCGCGGGATTCACGTGGAAGATATCGCGCACGTGATCAACTACGACCTGCCGGAGCTCGCGGAGAATTTCATTCATCGCGTGGGCCGCACGGGGCGGGCGGGCGAACACGGCGTAGCAACGGCGCTCTTCTCGCGCGAGGAACGCAGCGAAGTGGCGCAACTGGAGCGCACGCTGGGCATCAAGATCGAACGGATGCCGCTGCCCGAGGCCAGCGCTTCAACGCCAGCCCGCAAGCAAGGGCGCGTTGCTGCGGAGGTCCGATCTTCGAAGCAGCGCTCGGCACTGGCAAGCTTGCCGGGCGAATATCTGCAAGTGGAGATGGGCGACTAGATTTTTGCGCGCCGAATTACTCCGGCGTTGAGAAAATTCACGAAATTCCGCGGGGCGCAGAGTCGAAAGGCTCTGCGCCCGATGGAATCGGCCAAAATCGTCCCACATTCGCGCTTGGAAACGTTGTGAACTGCTATCCCGCTCCGCAACACCTCGGCACAGATTAAATCCAACGGATTGACAGTGTTAACTCGCAGTGCTACCGTGTCCGCCGTCGGCCAATCTTCGTACATCTGGAGTAGATCATGCCCTACAAATTAACCATTAACGGGACCCATCATAGTGTGGATGTTCCCGGGGACATGCCGCTTTTGTGGGTGATTCGCGACGTCCTGAATATGCACGGCACGAAATTTGGATGTGGAATCGGGCAGTGCGGCTGCTGCACGGTGCACCTGGGGGATCAAGCGGTTCGCTCGTGCCTCACGCCGGTTTCCGCCGTGGGCCACCGACACGTGACCACTATTGAAGGGCTTTCACCAGACGGGACGCATCCCGTGCAGCGCGCATGGATCGACGGCGACGTGCCTCAATGCGGCTACTGCCAGGCCGGACAGATGATGTCGGCGTCGGCTCTGCTGAAAAAAACCCCTCATCCCACGAATGATGAGATCGATGCAGCTATGGAGGGCAACCTCTGCCGATGCGGATGCTACCTGCGAATCCGCGAAGCCATCCTCCGCGCAGCCGAAATTGCATCCGGCACCGAAGGCACTCCGAGCGCGGCGCTTTAAGGTCCGGAAAGATACAGGAGAAACAGATGCCAACTTTGGAAAAGCTTCAGATCGATCGCCGATCTTTCCTTAAAGTGACCGCGATGGCCGGCGGCGGAATGCTGCTGGCGCTGTACGCCTCGCCACTCGACGAAGTGTTCGCGCAAATGCGCTTTCCGGAAGCGAAACTCGTGCCCGCGTCGTTCGTCATGATTCATCCGGACAACACGTTTACGATCATGGCCAAGAATCCGGAGACCGGCAACGGCGTGCGAACCATGCTGCCGATGATTATTGCCGAAGAGCTCGACGTGGACTGGAAGAGCGTAAAAGTGGAGCAGGCCGACGTCGATTCAGCCAAATACGGATTGCAGATCGAAGGCGGTAGCACGGCGGTGCCGCTGAACTGGATGGCCATGCGGCAAATCGGCCGCGCCGGCCGGCAGATGCTGGTTGCCGCGGCAGCGCAGACATGGAGCGTGCCGGAATCTGAGTGCACCACCAAGTCCGGTGCAGTTCTCCACGAAGGATCGGGGAAGAGCGCAACGTACGCGGAACTGGCCACCAAAGCGGCGACCATGCCGGTGCCGAATTTCCAGACACTGAAATTCAAGGATCCGCAGGACTATACGATCGTCGGGCACGCGACGGCGGATGTGGATGATTCGAAGATTATGACGGGGAAGCCGCTCTACGGAATCGATGTATCGCTTCCGGGAATGCTGGGCGCGGTGTTCGTGAAGTGTCCGGTGTTTGGAGGCAAGGCAGTAAGCGCGAATCTGGATGAGATCAAGGCGCTGCCCGGTGTGAAATATGCGTTTGTCGTTGAGGGCAACGGAAACATTTCCGAGCTTTCGAGCGGTGTGGCGATCGTGGCGGACCAGTGGTACCAGGCCAACCACGCGCGACAGTCGCTGAAGGTGCAGTGGGATGAGGGCCCGACGGCCAGTGAGAGCAGCGAAGGTTATTTCCAGCAGGCTCAGGCGCTCGCTCCGCAAAAGCCGCAGCAGATTTTGCGGCACGATGGTGATGCGGATTCTGCGTTCGGCAGTGCGGCACACGTGGTGGAGGCATTCTATGCGTATCCGTTCCTTTCCCACGCAACCATGGAGCCGCGCAACACCACGGCCAGCTATAAGGATGGGAAGCTCGAGATCTGGACCACCAGTCAGCTCCCCGGCATGGGCGTGATGCCGCTGGCGCAGTTCCTGAAAATGTCGCCGAACGACATAACCGTCCATATGATTCGCGGCGGCGGCGGGTTCGGGCGCGGGCTAGTGAACGACTTCTTCTTCGAAGCCGCATACATTGCCAAAACGGTCGGCGGGGGCGTTCCGGTGAAGCTGCTATGGACCCGCGAAGACGACATGCATCACGACTTCTACCGTCCGGCGGGCTACCATTCGCTGAAAGCTGGCGTGGATTCCAACGGCAAGATCGTCGCTTGGAAGGATCATTTCATCAGCTTCGGCTCGAACGGGCGCTTCGCCTCGGCAGCCAACATGGAGGCGGACGAATTTCCCGCGCGTTTCATTCCCAATTACGAGCTGGGAACTTCAATGATGCCCACCGGGATTCCCACGGGCGCGATGCGCGCTCCGGGAAGTAACGGGATCGCCTTCGTGATTCAGTCGTTCATCGACGAGTTGGCGAACGCGTCCGGAAAGGATTCGGTCGAGTTTCTCGTCGACCTGCTGTCGGTTGAGCCTTTGCCGGCGCCGACGGGCGGCATGGGTATGCGTGGCGCACCGTACATTGCGGCAAGGATGCGCGCGTGCGTCGAGCGGGCCCGCGACAATTCCGGATGGGGCAAGCGCACCCTGCCAGCCAATACGGCCTTGGGCATCGGCGCGCATTTCTGCCACATGGGCTACTTCGCTGACGTGGCTGAAGTAACCGTCACCGGCAACCAGGTGAAGGTGAACAATATCTGGGCGGTGGGAGACATCGGCAGCCAGATCATCAATCCCGCGCGCGCCCAGAACATAGTCGCCGGAGGCATTATAGATGGCATGAGCCAATTGATGGATTATGAGATCAACATCGATCACGGCCGCGCCATGGAAAACAACTTCAACGGCTACGAGCCGGTGCGTTTGACGGAAGCTCCGCCGACGATCCACGTCGAATTCCTGAACACCAAGTACGCTCCCACAGGGCTCGGCGAACCACCTCTTCCGCCGGTGCTTCCGGCCATCGCCAACGCAATCTTCAAGGTGACTGGAAAGCGCAGCCGACGGTTGCCATTGAAGCGAGACGGGTACAGCTGGGCGTAGCTTTTCGAGCAATCTCTTCCGGCGGCTCTCGAAAGATGAGGGCCGCCTTTTTTTTTGTGCAGTACTTCGTGGCATCGATGCAGGTTGGCTCGCAGCACGCTTGTACCGAAACCTACCAAATCAAGCAGCGCTAAGATTCGGACGATACCGAGGTCGAGCCCTTCGCGGCTGGCGTTGTTGGTGGCCATCCTTGTGACGGAAGTTGCGGAGGAGCGCAGCATCTGATATAGATTTCGCGCTCTCAATGCTTCTTTAGGGGGGACCATGCGGAAAAGTTTGGCTCTGACGGGTGTGGCGGCGGTATGGATTTTCGGCGCGACGCTGACATGCGGTTTGGCTTACGGCGCGACGGCTTCGGCCGGTGCGCACTCATCGGCTGCGCGCGGGGCCGCAGCGAGCAGCTGCGATCGCGCTTGCCTAAATGGATTCGTCGACAAGTTTCTGGCCGCGCTTGTAGCGCACGATCCCTCGAAGCTGCCGCATTCGGCAAACGTGAAGTATTCCGAAAACAATGTGGTGCTGCAGCTGGGCGATGGGCTGTGGGCCACTGCCGATGGCCTGGGCAGCTACAAACTTTATATCGACGATCCGGAGCGCGGCGAAGTGGGCTTCTACGGCGTGATTGACGAGAACCACACGCCGGACATTCTGGGCGCGCGACTGAAAATAGTGAATGGCGAAGCCACGGAAATCGAAGTGATGGTGGCGCGCAAGGAAAGCGCCAATAGCGGATTCCCCGATCCCGATGGGCTGAAAGAAAAACCGGTGTTCTACGAGGATGTTCCGCCGAGCGAGCGCCTGTCGCGCGCAAAACTAATTTCCCTGGCGAACGGATATTTTTCAACCATCCAGCTGAACACCGGGAAAATTTTCACCTCGTTTGCTCCGGATTGCCAGCGCCTGGAAAACGGCGTGGTGACGGCGGGCAATCCCGACGGCAAGGGCGTGGCGAAGATGGGCTGCGAGGCGCAATTGCAAACCGGGTTGCTGCATTTCGTGACGCGCGTCCGCGACCGGCGGTTCCTAGTGGTGGATCGGCAGAGGGGACTGGTGCTCACCAGCGCGTTTTTCGATCACGCCGGCACAGATGACACGTTCAAACTGGTCGATGGAACGACCTACCACGTGCGCGCTCCCTTCGATCGCCCGTATTCGTTCGCGATGTTCGAACTCTTCAAGATACAGCACGCGCAGATCCGCCAGATCGAGGCGGTAATCGTGACGGTGCCATATCACATGCCCACGCCGTGGAAATAGACGTGCAGTTCGCGGACTGCAAAGGGGGGAACAGCGAGAAGCGGGCGACTAGCTGCCGGCCACTTGGGTGTGTTGACGGCGAACTTCGACGCCCTCGATCATAAAAACCACCGCCTCGGCGATATTGGTGGCGTGATCGGCGATTCGTTCCAGACTGCGGCCCGCGAACATCAGATCGACGCACGCCTGCACCGACTGAGAGTCTTTCTTCATTTGACCGATCAAGTCATTAAAGATGGAGTCGCGCAGATCGTCGATGGCGTCGTCCGAAACAAGAACGGCGCGAGCCGCATTGGCATCTTTTTCTACAAAGGCTTCCAAGGCGCGCTTGACCATCGACTCCGTGAGTTCGGCGAGCTGTGGAATGTCGGTACGAATGCCGGGGTGTGGATGCTGCAGCAAGGACCGGGAGCGCTCGGCAATATTGACGGCCAAGTCGCCGATGCGCTCGAGGTTGCTGTTGATCTTGGCGGCTGCGGTAATAAAGCGCAAATCGCTGGCGACAGGCTGCTCGAGGGCCAAAAGAGTTGTCACGGTTCCGTCGATGTCAAGCTCAAGCCGGTTAATTTCGGCCTCTCGCTTGAAGACAGATTGAGCGTGTGAGTCCTCGACGCCCTCGAGCGCGCGCACGCTATCGCGGATCGCGAGCTCCACCAAACCGCTCATTTCAAGCAGCTTATTTCGAAGCTCGTCAAGCAGCTCGTCGAAGTGACGCATGATTTTCTCCCGCTCCTCGTGAACTAACCGAATCTGCCGGTGATGTAAGCCTCAGTTCGAGGATCGCCAGGTGTGGTGAAGAGTTTTGAGGTGTCGTTGTATTCGATCAGCTTACCATCCAGCATGAAGGCAGTGAAATCGCTGGCGCGCGCCGCCTGTTGCATATTGTGGGTGACGATGATCAAGGTGCAGCTGTCCTTCAATTGAAAGAGCAGCTCCTCAATCTTGGCGGTAGTCACCGGATCGAGCGCCGAGCACGGCTCGTCGAGCAGCAGCACCTCGGGATCAACCGCTAGCGCGCGGGCAATACACAATCGCTGCTGCTGGCCGCCTGACAGCGCAAAAGCCGATTTCTGAAGGTAATCCTTCACTTCCTCCCAAAGCGCGGCGCGCTTGAGGCTGCGCTCGACCTGATCCGAGAGCCTCCCCTTAAATCCATTGATTCGCAAGCCGTAGGCTACGTTGTCGAAAATGGACTTCGGAAAAGGATTGGGCCGCTGAAACACCATGCCCACGCGCCGCCGAAGGCTAACGACATTCATTTTTCGGATATCTTGTCCATCCAGCAGGATATCGCCGGTGTAACGGCTGTGGCGCACCGTTTCATTCATGCGATTCAGGGTGCGCAGAAAGGTGGATTTGCCGCAACCAGAGGGACCGATCAGGGCCGTAATCTTGTTGGTGGGAACTTTCAGATTGAGGCCGTAAACCGCTTGCTTCGGCCCATAGAAGAAATCAAGGTTCGAAATTTGAAAGCGCACCCGGGCGTCCTCCATCGGGGCTGACCGCGAATCATCCTCCGCGCGCGACCGAGAAGCGAGTTTGGCATCGCCCGGTTCGCGTCCATGTGTCGCCGAGGCCATATTCAGCACTCCATCACGTTGCCCCGCCACAAAGCGGCGCCAAGGTTCGCGTTCTACCAGCGCGCTCCAGCCATATAAGCTTGAGCACTTCAACACGCTTGAAAAACCGCCTCATCCGTTAGACTTGCGTCGCGTCCTGACCGCCAAGGCTCCCGCTTGGACGCCCGGGGTCGCAGGTTGGGCCAATACCGCTCCGGCAAGCGCTAAGGAACCAAAGAGCGATTGTCACTCAAAATTGTTACGGACATGTTACTTCACAAACAATTCGAAATGAAGATCAGACGGTACTTGTGCACCCGGTTATCTAAGCCTATTGCGACCAATCAAAGTCTAGAGCTTTAGAGCCCGACGGCCGCGTCTGACGCTGCACACCAAGTCAAATTCCGTCAAGCCGAGCGAGTCGAGCGAAAACCGCGCCCTACCTGGTGTGCAGGAACTTGATGCGATCGCGCGCTGCCGGCCGCCGCCGGAATCCGGCATTTTCATCGAGCGCCATGCGCGAAACAACGCTGATGACCAGCACAAAGAAAGTGACGAAAAATGCGGCTGCGTATGCGAGCGCGTGAGCGCTGGCGAACGGCTCGGTAATGAACGCCCAGATGGCGTAGGTGAGGTAGCCAACCGGCTCGTTGGTGAGATGCCCCGTCCAGAGGTAGTTTGACCAGCCAGCTGTATAGATCAGCGGCGCCGTCTCTCCAACGGAAATCGCCAACGCGAGAAGAATGCCCGTGAGGACTCCGGGCATAGCGATGGGAAGGCAGATGCCCAACGCCACCTTAGAATCTGTCGCGCCCAGGCCATACGCCGCTTCACGCATCGAGCGTGGCACTTGGCGAATGGCCATTTCGCTCGTCCTGCAGATATATGGGAGCGAAATGATCGCCAGCGCGATGCTGCCGGCAGCCAGCGAGAACTTCCAGCCCAGATCCGAGACCATCGTTACGTAGCAGAAGTAGCCCACCACTATGGATGGGACGCCGACGAGTACGTCGGCCAGAAATCGCAGTATCGGACCAAAGGTGCCCGTATCGAACTCCGCCAGATAGATGCCGGCAGCGAGGCCCGGCGGAACTGCCAGCAAGATGCCGCCGAACGCGAGAAGGAATGTGCCTTCGATGGCGTTCAAAAGGCCGCCGCCGGTTCCCGAAGTTACGTGGCTAAGCACGTTCCAGGAGATAGCGTGAGCACCGCGGAGAAAGATGATCACTAGAATCCAGACCATGGCGCTGCTCAATAGGAGAAACGCAAGCGCGCACAATGCCCAGCCAGAAAGGTCGGCGATCCTGCGGGCCAGGGAGAGCCCGTCGGCTTCCTTGGCGAAAGTAACCTGCGCCGGTGACGCGGTTGCCATCAGGCTGCCTCCGTGCCCATGCGATCCTGGTAATAGAGCAGTATCCGAGCGCATCCGTTTACGGTGATCGAGATAACGCACAACACCAGGGCGACTTCCGCGAGCGATCTGACTGCCATGCCGGTGGGATCCTGCATGGCGCTATCCAGCTGCGACACGATGAATGCGGCCATGGTCGAAATGGGAGTGTAAATGTTGGACGGGAGGTAGTTGAGGGCGTTGCCGCTCACCATCAGGACCGCCATGGTTTCCCCCAAGGCGCGCCCGGTAGCAAGAATCGTGGAACCGGTAATCACGCGGCGAACGCTCGGCAGCATCACCGTGCGAAGCGCCTCGAAACGCGTGGCGCCAAGGGCCACGGCTCCTTCACGCAGATACTTCGGTTGGCTGACCAACGCATCCCGGACGGTGGCCGCGATTAGCGGCACGATCATAAGCGCAAGGACGAAACCGGCCGTGAAGAGTCCGTAACCGCTGCCAGCCGGTCCTCGCAGAAATGGAATGAACCCCAGGTGACTGACCATCCACGGAAACAGGTGGTTGCCGAGGAACGGAATTACAACGGCGTATCCCCACAGCCCGTATACCACGCTGGGCACGGCCGCCAAAAGCTCAACGAAGAAGGAAAGCCAAGAACGCAGCATCGCCGGGACGCCTTCCGCAAGAAACAGAGCTGTGCCAACACCCACGGGAACAGCAATGACGAGCGCGATAGCCGTGCTGGCCAGGGTTCCGACAATCAGGAATAGAATTCCGTAGTTCGCGCCTGGGAGAATCTGCTGGCCGTTTTTCATGATCGGCTCGGCGTATTGGCTGCCGAGATTCCAGTTGTTGTCGATCAGGAAATGGATGCCATTGAAGTGAACGGCGGGCCAAGCGTAAACGCCCAGAAAAACGACAATCATGATTAGGGCGACCCCGACGAGGCTGCCTAGACCCGCCACCAAATAGCGAAATTTCATTCAGTTGTTCCCCGGAGCACCTGGACAGCGCTCCAAAACCCAGTGCGGAACCTAATCGATTCAAATACTACTCTGCAGACACGCACTGAACAAATCCAAAGGCAGGCCCGCCGACGGATCAATCCGCCGGCAAGCCCGCGGCAACACTGCATCCTGTCCAACCGAACTTACTTGATCTGGTCGATCTGGTCCATGCTCAGCTTTACCACTGAAACCGGAAGCGGAGCGAAGTGCGCCTCGGCCATGAAGTGCGGCGAGTTGCCACCCTTCGGGCTAATGGCCCACTTGAAGAACTTCTTCATCGCGTCTGCCGTTTCCGAAGAGGGCTGGTCGCTCTTCACAATCGCGTACTCGTAATTGATGATCGGATAGGACATAGGGCCGGGAGCGAAAATCAAACTGACCCGTTCATCTTTGGGCGTTTTCGGGACCATTACGGCCGCTGCTGCCGCCACCGTTTTCGGATCGGCCATCACGAACTTGCCGTTGCGGTTCTTCAGCATAGCGATGCCCATCCCGTCGCTTTCGATGGCATTTTTGTAGCTCGTTCCGATGTATGCGATCGAGTACGGGTTGTCTTTCAGCGCGGTTACCATTCCCGGATTGCCGACGGCGCCAAGCTCGCCGGAAATTGCCGGCCAGCTCACCGTGGTGCCATAGCTGAGGCTGTTGGCCCAGTCCGGGGTGCTGAAGGCAAGGAACTGCGTGAAGATGAACGTGTCGCCGCTGCCGTCGCTGCGATGAACCGGAATGATCATGTTACTGGGCAGGCTCACTCCAGGATTCAGCGCCGAGATTTGCGAGTCGTTCCATTTTGTGATTTTGCCCTGATAGATGCCGGCAAGCACGGGGCCGCTCAGCTTGATGTGCTTATCGTTTAGTCCCGGCAGGTTGTAATTGACCATCTGGGACGAAATGCACAGCGGAATGTTGAGCATGTCAGTGTGCTGCCTCATGAGTGCGTCACTCATGTACGCGTCGGAGGCGCCGATCTGAGCGATGCCCTCGACCGCCTGCGAAATGCCGGTACCGCTGCCCGTCGACTGGGTGGTGATTCTTACACTCGGATCGATCTTCTGGTATACGGGAACCCACAGATTAAACAGTGGATAGACAAGGCTCGACCCGGTCTCGAGGATATTCACCTCGGCCTGACTGCTGATGACGCCGACAGTAGCGCCCACGGCCAGGGCGAGAGCCAAGGCTCCGGCCTTCAACAGGGATCGGCGCGAGAGAGCGGATACGGTACTGCGCACAATTGACAAGATAGCCTCCAAGAACTACTAGCGTTGGTTTGACGTACCGCGGACATTGCCCTGCCCGAGGCTTATACAGTTAACAGCCAATTGTGACTGTTGTGTTGCAACATGGTGTAAATTGAGTGACATCAACGCGCAGCCGCGCCGGGTCCCTTGGGCGCACTATTTCTTGGCGTGTGTACGCGAGGCGAGTTCCTGAGATTTGCGGACGGTCTATCGAACGTTCAGTGTCCCGGCAGGCCGTGGAACAGAATCAAGCCGATGACGCAGGCGATCAGCATTCCAAAAATCGTGCTGATGATCAGCCAGAAGGCCTTGCGCCACTCACGCTTGCTTTCTTCGTATGTTTTGGGCATTTGCGAACTAACAATCTACCCTCGCCAGCAGGCGAATTCCATGCATTTCTGCAGCGTGTATTTGGATGACCCCAGTCGTTCTGAGTTCGCCGCCCTGCGACGGCTAATGCCGCATATTCTTGTGCTTCGCGATGGTCTTCTTCGTTTATATTTGCCGAAGGACCGCGTCATGCGCTTCAGCCCGTGAGTCCGTTGGATCGAATCTGGATACCTTCGGCCCGCACGACGGTCTATGATGACGAAATCTGCCCCTCCATGAACGCAGAGCTAATTCCCAGCGAGTCGAGCCAGCGCCCAACGACTGGACCGGACCTCCCGCCGCGAGAACACCCGATGACCCGCGTCTTTTTGGGATCCGAAGGGCTCCGCGTCGGGTGGCGCCTGGTGATCGCCATCTCGCTCTGGTTCGTTCTTACGGGCTTACTGCCCATATTGCTGATCTGGATTCCCGATGTTCGCGTGCTCATCGCACATCTGACCGCTACGGTGGTGCTAACGCCGGCGACGCTGCTCTTCACTGACGGCGTTACCGCCTCTGCTGCCCTGCTGACCGCGCTGGTGATGACGAAGATCGAACACCGCTCGTTCGGCGCATACGGCCTGCCTTGGCGCGAAGCGTTTGGCAAGCGCTTCTGGCAGGGAGCGCTGTATGGGTTCGCGATGATCAGCGTGCTGCTGGGCGTGATCGCTGGCCTGCATGGATTCTCGGTACACGGACTGGCATTGAACGTTCCGGCGGCCACGCGCTATGCGTTGCTTTACCTTGCTGGTTTCATCGTGGTGGCATTGTTCGAGGAGTTCGCGTTTCGCGGGTATCTGCAGTCCACGCTGCAATTGATCACCGGATTTTGGCCGGCGGCGGCGATTTTGGCGGTCGGGTTCGGAACCATTCACTTGGGCAATCCCGGCGAAGCAAAATACGGCGCCATCATGGCTGGCTTCTTTGGCCTGCTAGCCGCCTTCACTCTTCGACGCACCGGCAGCATCTGGTTCGCGATCGGCCTGCACACGATGTGGGACTGGGGTGAGACATTCTTGTATTCCGTTCGCGATAGCGGCGTGCCGGCCACCGGGCATCTGATGAATTCGGAGTTTCACGGTCCCACGTGGTTGACGGGCGGAACGGTGGGCCCGGAAGGCAGCCTGATCGTTTTCGGAGTGTTGGGCATCTCTGCGCTGGTGTTCCATTTCCTTTTCCCTGCTCGCGAATTCCCCGCTGACGCCGAATCACAGCAATAAAGCGCGGCGTTGGAATCCTTTTGCGACGAGAAGGCATCTAGTGTCCGGTGCCGAACGCGGCGGAGGGCCGTAGCATTGGCGACACCACGAACTGCTGCGGTACTGATTTGACAAGACCGCCAACGGTCGCTAGAATCATCCGATTTGAGTGGGGATTTTATCCTCACCTAGGACATCAACTTATGGATAAGAAGCGTCTCGATTACTACAAAAAGAGATTACAAACCCGGCGCGAAGAACTGATCCGCGCCATCACTCGCACCGAGCAGGAGGGTCGCGAAGCGGACGAAGATCCCACCGTGGATCTAGCCGACAAGGCCGCGAATTCGTATACCAAAGAATTCCTCTTCGGCCAGACGCACAACGATCGTGCACTGCTTCAGCTTGTGGACGACGCGCTCAAGAGGATCAAGGACGAGTCGTTTGGCCAGTGCATCTCTTGCGAGCAGGAGCTTCAGCAGAAGCGCCTGGAAGCCGTGCCTTGGACCCGCTACTGCATCGTCTGCCAGGAAAAGCAGGAGCGCGGTCAGCTGTAATTCCTCCCGCGGGAAGTAATCCCTTTCATAGAGCTGGATGCGCCCGGAAGGCGATGTTCAAACGGCCTTTCGGGCGCAATGTGCACAGGCAGCCTCGATATTGAGGCTGATGATTGCCGTCTGGGCAACGTACTGGTGCGGCTGGGTGGAGTAGTGTGCCCGAACGCGGCGATATAAAGTTTGCGCGCACGTAAAAGTACGCATCGTCTTCATGGTATTTCGCCGCCTTTCGGCGCGATTGAAATTGCAGTAGCGTTTCGACTGGCCTCGGCTTCGGCCGGCAGATTCGTGATCCTCAAAAGCGCCATCGACGCGCTCGCCTCGGTGCTGTTCGCTGCGCCGTGCCGCGTCTGCGGACAGGCGCTAACCACCGTCAGCCGAATCCCGGTGTGCGCTGCGTGTCTCGACGAGTTTGAGAGGATCGTTGATCCCGTATGCTCCTGCTGCGGCCGGCCGATGGCCACTTCGCCCGGCGGGGATGTGCCGGCGGCGCGACCAGTGAATGCGCCGCTGCACGAGGCGCTTTGCCGGCTGTGCCGAGCCGACTTCTATGCGTTCGATCAGGCGCGCAGCTTTGCGATTTACGATCGTGCTCTTTCGGAAATAGTCCTCCTGTTGAAGTACGAGCAAGTGATTTCTCTCGCGAATTGGTTCGGCGATCGACTGGCGGAAATGGTTCTCCGGGAGGGGGCTGAGCAGCGCGTTGACGTAGTCGTACCGGTTCCGCTGCATCGCGACCGCCATCGCGAGCGCGGGTACAACCAGGCGGAGCTGATCGCCAGGGCCGTCGCGAAGCGGATGCATCTTCCGCTCGATTCAAGCCTTCTGGTCCGAATCAAGCCCCGGCCGTCGCAACTCGTGCTCTCTCGGACAGAACATTGGAAATCCGTGCGTGGCGCCTACGCGACCCGTCCGGGGAAGAAGATTGACAATCTACGCGTGTTGCTGGTAGACGATGTATTGACGACTGGCGCGACGCTCGATGCGTGTTCGCGGGCTCTGAAAAAAGCCGCAGCGGCGGCAGTTGTCGGCGTGACGGTCGGGCGAGTCCGGTTCGGGCAAGCAACGGCTGTGCCAGCCTCGACGGTCCACAGCAATTCGGCAACCAAACGGGCCCGGCGGCGCATCTATAACTCTTAAGGAGTTGTATCGAGGCGTGAAGGCGGCGTAATGGACAACCGGCATAAAACTGGTTTGCGTCCTCGGCCCCATATCCCGATCGCTGGAGCCGCGTCCGATGCGGCTGCGCAAAAATCCGCTGATCCCCCTGGCAGTAGTCGCCGTTCCGTGATGCAGGCGCCGGTCCTGGTGTTAAACGCAACATTCGAACCGATCAATGTGACTGCGGTGCGTCGCGCGCTAGTGCTGATGCTCAAGGGAGTGGCGCAGGCCGAAGAGACGAATCACGGCGAGGTGCACTCCACGTCTAAATCGGTTGCCGTACCCTCGGTGATCCGGCTGCTGAGCTACCGTCACATCCCGCAACAGAGCCGCGCGCTTTCCAGAAAAAACATTCTGCTGCGCGACCGCAACACGTGCCAATTTTGTGGACAGTTGTTCCCGGCTTCGGAGTTGACGCTGGATCACGTGATGCCGCGTTCGCGAGGCGGGCATTCGACTTGGGAAAATCTGGTGGCGTGCTGCTACGCGTGTAACAACAGCAAGGGCGATCGCACCCCGGAAGAAGCAGGTTTTCAACTGCAGCGCAGGCCGCGCCCATTCACACTTCATACGTCGCGCCAGTTGATGCGCTTGATGGGGCACCGCGACGAAAAATGGCGGAAATATCTATTTTATTGATTCGCAGTTTGCAACCTTTTCAGAACGCGTGCGTCTAAATTAGCAAACACTTCTAGGACACACCCCGGGAAGCGGGCCAGCGACAAGCTGGTCAGCTTCCCTTCTTTATTTTCTGCGCGTTTCCCCTCCCCCAATCCGGCGCGGGCGAAGGAAGAAGCATTCCGAAATTTATTGGCGGAACATGACCTTCAGCCCGCGCCGCCAACTCTCGTTGAGCCCGATGCGCGTGGCGCAGAATTCCGGGGAGAGATACCTCAGCAGCGTGTCTGTTGCGGGATGGAATCGCAGCGCCGGCGCGGCGAGCCAAACCAAGGGAGGTCGCGGATCCAGGGCGATTCCAGGGAAATAACCATAGCGCTCAAAATCGCCTTCGCGCTGATGGCGTCGAACGCGCAGCCAGTAATCGAGCGCCTGCAACGGCAATTGAAGATCTTCGGACGCTTTGAGTTCGATAACCACCAGGCGGCCACGTCGCGTGACGCCGAGCAGATCTAATATTCCGCGGTCGCCGACGGCCAGTGCGGGGACTTGCGAATACAGATGTTGGGGATCGAGCTGCGCATCCAGGCGCGTGCAATCGTCGAGGACAATGGTTTCCAGCCAACGCTCCGGCACGGCGCGATAAAGTCGGTGATTTGTTTGGCTCGCCAAAGGGCCCCGGTGCAGATCGAGCTTGGCAATCAGCCGTTCGAGAGCAGGCTCTTTCGCGGTAGTTAGATACTCCTGCGGGTCACCGATCCCACATTTCATTCCTTCCTTCGACCAGCGCGCAAATTCCAGTCCGCGAAAGCAGAAGGCAACTTCTCTGGCTCCCGCGAGCACGCGCAGGCGGATCGCGCCGGTGGGATCGCCCATCGCGCGCGCCAGAGTGGAAACGCGTCGACCGGCCTCCTGAGCCGACCGCAGCGCCGCTTCCGATTCCCTTCGCGGCACCAGCCAGCTTTCCAGATTCCCGGCGTCCGCCATATCCACTCTTTGCATGCGCCAATCGGAATCGCGGTACTCGAAAATTTCAGTGCGAGCGGCGTTGGAGAGCCCGGCTGTGCGTTCGCGCAGCAGCTTTGCGCTTCCCTCGGGGACGAAGAGCCGCAAGCCTTCTACTGCGTGGCGTTCCGCGCGGCTGCGCGTCCAATCAAGCCAAAGAATTCCGAACGCCAGCATCGATTCGAGCGCCGGGGAAGACTCGCCGGGCGCAACGGCCATCACCGCATATGCGCAGGCACCCTCGTACATGCGGCCGCGCGCATACCGGCTTGAAAAGGAGCGCTGCAAATCGGGCGCCGCGGTGAGCGGACCGATGCGCGCGTCGGGGAAGCGTTCGGAAAGGATGCGATGGAAACGCGCGCGAAACCGCTCTCGGGTGATTCGCGCCACGGAACGCGGCGATTCGGTGCGGAGGAATTCGATTCGGCCGGACTTGGCGCGTCCGAACCGCTGCACTTCGAGGACGATTCGATCTTCGGATTGTTCGCGGACGCGCAACACGCGTCGCGTCACGCTGCGTTCGTCCGACCAAAGATGAACCAGCGAATTTTTGCCCTGGCTGCGCAGCTCGCAATGCAGCCCGGCGAGTTCCGCGAGCCATTCGCCATCCTCGCGGACCTCCGCATGCCCTGAAGCCGCCATGGCCTCCAAGGCGCGATCCAACTCAGCCCATTCGTTCATAGACAACTGCTCCTGCGTTTAGAAGAACAGTGCTGCTACTGCAAAACCAGGCCGGTTACCTGGATCGTCGGATTCTGCCGGTTCCATTCAACGGGAACCCCATCAAAGGTGAGATTAAACGCCCTCTGCTGCCCTGCCGCAAGGGGTTTATCCGATTCCGATATCACGCGATGTGTTTCGCGCAGAATCACTTGGTTGAACGGGTCGTGGAATTCGACTTTGATTTCCAGAGCCTTGATCGCGCGCGAACCGTCGTTGGCAACGATTCCGTCGACATAGGTGAACTTCTGGTTCAGCAGATTCGACGACTCGGACAGCTCGAGGTTTTGAAAATGAATATTTGGGGCGTAGGCCTGTTCAGCGGAGTCGAACGGCAGCTTCGGCTCGTGTCCCGGCTGAGTAGGATGCGTCGAATGCGTGGCTAGGACGACCGCAAGCACAACGAGCGCAACAATAACGAGCCCGACGGCAAAGGCCGCCGGAAATCGGCCCTTATCTTCTCGATCGAAACCGCCCGTCGCGCTCATTCTTTTTTCCTCAGCGTCCAAATGCCAGGCGCAAAATCAGCGGCTCGGGAAGGCCGGCTTGCGACATGCGCCCTTGAACGTGCGCAATATCGTAAGGAACGCGCCAAAACTCAACGGTATGGCGCTGCGGGTCGGCGATGGCAAATCCGGCGCGCGAGTCGCCGTCGCGGGGCTGGCCGACGGAGCCGGGATTCAGCAGATAGTTTGTACCGGACTCGATCTTCAATTCAATGGCGTCGCGGCCCAATCCGGGAGCAGTGTGCAAGGTCTGCAAGTCCTCGCCCCGCAAGGTAAAGCCACCTTGAAGATGCGTATGTCCGAAAAAGGTAACCGGCGTGGGAGAGGCTTTTAGCGGATCGACCGCTAGTTCCGGAGAATACACGTACTCGTCCTCGTCATAAATCGAGCCATGCACGATGGCGAATCCGTCGATAGATTTTGGCCCCTTGGGAAGTTTTTGAAGATAATCGCGATTTTCCGGCCGGAGCTGCTCGCGGGTCCAAAGCACGGCCGCCCGCGCGATGGGATTGAAGTCATCGATGTCTTCGATGCCTGCTATGGCTTTGTCGTGGTTGCCGCGAATTGTTTCGGCTTCGAGCGAACGAACACGATCGACCACCTCATTCGGGTCGGGGCCGTAGCCGACAAGATCACCCAGGCAAACCGCTTTGTCCCATTTGCCTTTCGCGACCGTCAGCACGGTTTCGAGCGCCGTCAGATTGGCGTGAATATCGCTGATGATCAGATAGCGCATCGAGTCACCGGATCAACATCGCGTCGCCGTAGCTGTAAAAGCGGTAATCAGACTCAACCGCGTGGCGATAAGCGCGCAAAACATTTTCTCTGCCAGCGAACGCCGCGACCATGGCCAGCAAAGTTGATTTCGGCAGATGGAAGTTGGTAAGCATTTGATTCACCACGCGGACCACCTTGCCCGGAAACAGAAAGATACTTGCTTCGAATCTTCCGGCGGCCGGCAGTCCGCCATTTTTCTCCGCTGAATCTTCGAGGGCGCGAACGACGGTGGTCCCCACTGCGAGCACTGAGCGATTTTCACTGCGCGCTTTTTTGATCGCCGCCGCAGTGCACTCGGGAATTTCGTACGATTCGGCGTGAATTTTGTGCTGCTCCAGTTTCTCGGATCGAACGGGCTCGAATGTTCCGAGCCCGACTTCCAGTGTCAACTCGGCGATTTCAATTCCCCGCGCGCGAAGCCGTTCCAAAATCCGCGGCGTGAAGTGTAAACCAGCCGTGGGAGCGGCGACAGCCATACCTTGCCGCGCAAACACGGTCTGGTATCGCTCGCGGTCCACAGTCTCATCGGCGCGCTTGATGTACGGAGGCAAAGGGATGCGGCCGAGGCGGCCGAGAACCTCGTGAAATCCAACTTTCGATTTGAACCGCAACACACGAAGGCCGAATTCGCCGCGCCCCTCCACTTGAGCTTCGAGTTCGCCATCGCCGAAAACGATCCGCTCGCCGGTGGGAATTTTCCTGCCGGGACGCACCAGCGTTTCCCATGTGTCGGCGGAAATCTGGCGGACCAGCAAGACTTCGATCTGGGCGCGGAGAAATTCATAGCGCGCAGGATTATGCTGGCTGAGCGGCTGCGCGTAAATTCCGGCGCGATGACCGAACAAGCGCGCCGGCACAACGCGGGCATTATTCACGACCACGAGCTCGTCGCCGCGCAGGATGTCCGGCAAGTCGCGGAATTGACGATCCTCATACGCGCCGCTGGCACGATCGAGGAGCAGAAGGCGCGATGCGTCGCGTTCCGCAAGCGGCCGCTGCGCGATGCGCTCCGGAGGCAGCTCGTAATCAAATTCGCTGACATTCATTAAGCCTGCGCCACCTGCTCGGAAACGCGCGCGATGATATCGCGCATTTCACTGTGAATCTTTGCATTCGACGAGATGCACACACGCCCGCCGGGCTGATACGGCTTGCCTTCCATATCCGTGACCTTGCCACCCGCCTCGCGGACCAAGATCGTGCCCGCCGCCGTGTCCCACGATTTCAAGCCAAACTCCCAAAAACCGTCGAAGCGCCCGCAGGCCACGGCGCAAAGATCGAGCGCCGCCGCGCCATCTCGGCGCACGCCGTGCGAGCGCAGCGTAAATTCCCAGTAGTAGTTGATGTTGGCGCTTTTATTGCGATGATGCGTGGGAAATCCTGTTGCCACCAGGCTTTGCGACAGCGTCTTGACCGATGATACGCGGATCGGCTTGTTATTGAGAAACGCGCCTTCACCGCGCGCGGCGGTGAAGAGTTCGTCGTACACCGGATTTAAAATCGCTCCGACTATTGGCTCGCCATCTTCGAGCAATCCCAACGAAACCGCGAAGCACGGGTAGCCGTGAGCGAAGTTGGTGGTGCCGTCGAGAGGATCCACGTGCCAGCAAAACTTCGCCCCAGCGGCCTCGTTTCCGCTTCCCTCCTCCGCAACGATGGCGTGATCGGGAAAGCGCTGGCGGAGGCGCGAAACGACCAGCTCTTCCGAACGGCGATCGGACGCGGTAACCAGATCGACCTCGCCCTTATATGCGATTTCTTTCGGACGCTCGTGATCGGCGCGCAGGATGGCGCCAGCTTCCTGGGCAATTTCGATGGCTGCTTGAAGAAATGGATTCATGAGAGGGAGGCGCAGCCCGCGGGTCACTCTTGCGCGGCGCCCGCGAAGTATTCCCTCTTGTAGTGTACGGTGTATCCACCCTTGACGGTTAGCAGCACGTGGCGGTCGGTGCCAGGTGCGGGACTCGGATACGGATAGTAGCCGATCAAATATTGAGTGCGCAGCTCGCGGTCGATGCGGCTAAACATTTCCGGCACCTGGCGCACGTCGTCGAGAAAGTAAAGCGCGCCTCCGGTGCTGTCTGTGATGGTGATGAGCGCGTGCTCGCCGCCAGTATTGCGGCCGTTTTCATTTTTCACCGCGCGTACGATGATCGAGTAAAGGAGTGCGCCAGAGGCAATCGCGGCGCGCCGGGCGTCGGGAAATTTTGAAACGCTGGTGGTTTCGCCCGCGTCGGTGACCAGTACGATGGCGCGGCGGCGATCTTCCGGAAGGCGTTCGAGCGCTTTGGCGCCAAGGACGATGGCATCGTACATTGAGGTGCCCGCGCCGGGCTGGATGCCGCGCACATCGGCTTGGAGTTCCTTGACGTTGTCGGTAAAACCGCCGATCTGCGTGACGTCTTCATCAAATTCGAAAAAGCTCAGCGAATCGCCGGGGCGAACCAGTTTGGCAATGAATCGCTGGGCGGCGTCGGCCTCGAACTTCAGGTCCATGTACTCGCTGCCGCTGGTGTCGAGCATGAGGGCGAGATCGAGAGGGCGGCCCGTTTGGGCTTCGAAGCGCACGATTTTCTGCGGCACGCCGTTTTCCGAAATCTGGAAATCGTTTTTCGTGAGATCGATCACGGGCTGGCCATTTGCGTTTAGAACGCTGGCGAAAATATTAACCAGATCGGTCTGGACGCGAATGACCGGTGGATTCTGCGAGAGAGCGCAAGCGGGCATGGCAAAAATCGCGCCCAGGAGAACCGCGCCCGCGGAGAGCGCGCCAAGGCCTGCCGGGACGATTTTCATCACGAGCCTGATTCAGTCTTGGTTGATGCGTGAGGCCCGCAGGGTTGCTCGCCTTCGGCCCATACCGCGCCTCCCACGAAAAACTCCTTTTTCCAAATGGGCACGGTGCGCTTGAGACTGTCGATGGCGTAGCGGCAGGCGTCGAAAGCGGCGGCGCGGTGCGGCGAGCTGACAGCGATAAATACGCTGGTTTCGCCGATTTCAAGACGCCCGAGGCGATGAACAATCGCCACCGTGTGGATGGGAAACTTCTCGCGAACGACCGCGCCGATCTCGCGCATTTTCGCAGCGGCCATGGGCTCGTACGCTTCGTACTCGAGATAGAGCGTCTGGCGACCTTTGAAATTATTGCGGACGAAACCGTCGAATGTGACCAGCGCACCGTCCTCGGGTGCTTTCAGCGATTCGATAATTTGATCGGGCCGGATCTGCTCGCGGACGATGCGGAAAATATCCGGCTGCTCTACGCCGGCTTGCTGGCCACCGCTCACCGGAGGCAGAAACGCCACTTCGTCGCCGGCGGATAGGGGTGCGCGCCACTGCGTGTATTCCTGATTCACCGAGGCAGCAATCGAAGGGCGAAATTCCACGAGCTTCGGAAACCGTTGGCCGTAACGCTCGAAAAGATCCTCCACGCGAGCGCCTTCAGAAAGATCGGCTTCCTCTTGGGAAACGCCAGTGATGTCCTTCAGCTGGCCGAAGAAGAGAACGCGCACACGCATGGGCCCCATTCTAACCCGCGGCGAGGGGAACGAGAAGCAGCTGGCGTCGCCCGAACATCGCAATTGCGATGTGAGGGTCAGATGGACTGTTCGAAATTCGCTGGTGGATATTTCAGGGGGATTGGCGGTGCTGCATGCCGCGCTCAAGCGTCGGCAAGTGTTAAGGCAAGTTTCCGGCGGAAATTGGGGTGTGACGCGACGCTCCGCCCTGTCACGTGGCCGGAGCTTTTTTTTCTATGACTTACGAGGTGTTCAGGCCGATTGACTGTTCCGCCCTTTGGGCCGGTTTGGGACGGACGGAGAAACGCGCGCTCCGTTCGCCTGCGCTGAGGGCAAACAAAATCCGGCGAAAGCCGGGAGATCCCGCAGCGGTGATTTGCGGGGTCCGGCCTCGGCTGCGATGGGAGCCCCTTGCGACGACGAGTTTTTCGCACATCGACATCACATAACGACCGTATCGCATTCGGACCGGAAATCTCTACTGGCCCGAAGGACAAGTTCAATAAAAGGCGAGCCGCCGGCGTCGGTTTCGCAACCGCGTTTGGGGAGATTGTCTGCTCGCAGGCCAATTTTGGCAGACCGCAATTAAGGAGCGGAGCTCGTTGCGGGGGTGGTTGAAATCGCGCAGACGGTGGTGGAGGCTGGCCACCGGCAGCCGGTAGTACTAGAAGGAAAATTTTTGTCCCGTTATCCGTAAGTTTATGTTTAATAATAACTTAAATGAAGAATATTGAGATTCCCTGGTTTGGCAACGCCGTTGCCATATCTCCCCGCGTATGAGGCGAGCGACGCAAGTTCGGCAGGAGGCTAAGGCGATGCGAACTTTAAAATACGCGGCATTGATTGGACTTTTTGTAGCGGTGGCGGGGGCGACCGCAAGGACCGCCAGCGCCCACGTGACGGTGTCGGTTGGGATCGGAGTAGGGCCCGCGGCTGTAGTGGTTGGTGCGCCGCCGGTTTGCGGGTACGGCTATTATCCGTACGCGCCTTACGCGTGCGCGCCATACGGCTACTACGGCCCGGAATGGTTTGACGGCGGGGTGTTTATCGGCGCCGGTCCCTGGTTCCACGGGTTTTACGGTCCCGCATTTTACGGCGGATCGGTATTTGCGTTCCACGACCGCGCTTGGCTCGATTTCCACGATCATGACGGCTGGCGCTACTACCATGACGGCGACCACTGGCGCGATTACGACGTCCATGGCGGCGGATGGCAGAATTTCGGCGGCCACGAGGGTTTCCACGGCGACTCCCATGCCGGATTCCACAGCTTCCAGGGCGGCGGAAACTTTCACGGAGCAGCGGCGTTTCACGGGGGCCAAGGCTTCCAGAGCTTCCATGGAAACGCGAACGTTCGCGGGCCGCAGGGCGGATTTCATGGCAACGCCGGCGCTCGCGGAGCGCAGGGCGGATTCCATGGTAACGCTGGATTTCGCGGCAGCGCAGGCTCCCACGGCAGCGGCGGTTTCCATGGCGGCGGAGCGCGCGGTGGGTTTCACGGAGGAGGGCACGGAGGACGCAGGTAGATAAGTCCAATCCACGGGACGCATCTGAACGGCCGGTGGCGCAAGCTGCCGGCCGTTTTTCTTTTCAGGCGGCGTGGCAGAGTGAGAATCTGTGAAGGCCTGCGACCGAAAACCTACCTTTTGCCGGAGGCGCGAAGAACCCAGAAGCACCCTCCACGCCATTTCCGAGGCACGCTCAGGCTTGCATGTGCAGGACAAGAGCCGCGAAAAGTGCCAGGCCAAAAGCCGAGATCAACGCCGTCCGCAGCCAATGCGTCTTGATGATGACGTTAAATCGTGCCGAGCGCGGATCGCTGAGCTTGGCTTGCTGCGGACCCCACCAGACGGCGGTGAGTAAATAGGTGAGTGCGTATAGGCCGAGCGCTAGCCATAAGAGCCACGCGGGCACGCCAACGGGGGTGTAAAAAAGCAACAGGATGGCTCCGGCAAAGATGAAGACGCTGGGAATAAAAATGACGTAACGGATGCCCTGCCACCAGGCGAGATGATAGTCTTCGAATTCGTTTTGGCCAACGTGAGCGAAGAGGGGCCAGGCGACCGTCTGCACCAGCCAGACGATGCCGACGTGATACCAGGCCAGGACGAGAGTCGCGAGTAGAATCCAATCGGGGAATCGCATAGGTAGAACCTCCTGAGGATTGCGATGCATTCGCGTTCGTGATGCGGGCAGGCACTATTTATCTTAATTATTGAGATTCTTACTTGTCAAGCAAAGGAAAAGAGCGGACGGTTCGCGCGATTTTGGCGGCGCTGCGGGCCGTCGACGGCGATATGGATCGTCTGGACGAAGCCGCGGCGGAGCGACTGGGAATCAGCCGCAGCGATTTCCGTTCTTTGGATATTCTTTCGCGCGGCGAAGCGCTGACGCCCGGGCAGCTGGCAACGGAAACGGGACTGACTACGGGAGCGGTGACGGCGCTGCTCGATCGTTTGGAGAAGGTTGGCTACGTGCGGCGGGAACGGGACAAATTGGATCGGCGGAAAATCCTGGTTCGACCGAGCAGACGGGCGACTGCGGAAGTGTGGCCCATTTTTCGCGGCGTGGCGCAGGACGCCGCGCGCATCCTGAGTGGATTCAGCGAGCGCGACCTGGCGACGATTTTGCGGTTTCTGGAAACTAACCGCGAAGCGATTCGAAAGCGAATGCCAGCGACCGCAAAGAGCAAGTCGCGCCGACCGCGAGCGACCAGCGAATAGGTTTTTCGATGCCCACGCGGCGCTCGCTTGCTGCGCTCAAGCGCGGCGCTACACGAGCACGGCTCATGAGGGGACATGGGGCCATTGCGCGGCGTGGGATTCACGGGTAGAATTCTGTCCATCGGAATGGTTCCCGACGGGCAATGCGGACGGGAACGGACAGGCGGTTGGCGATGATAATCCGCACGAAAGACCTCGCGTAGCAAGACGCCGGACGGCGTCACGCCCTGACGCGCTAAGATCGCGCGATGGGGACCCCGTTTTATTCAGCATTTAAACTTTATTCAGATTATCGAGAGCGTCACAGGCGCGTGCGTGCGCGTTTTCAGGAGATGTGGCGCAGAAAGCCGTTGGCGTAGATGAACCGAGCTGTGACAACGGAAGCACAGCCAAATCTTTGGAGCTCGATCCGCGAGGCGGTGCGCGGATCTCACCAGGACTACACCATTGGGAGCCTGAACCGGGCGATTTTGCTGCTGGCGATTCCGATGGTGCTGGAAATGGCGCTGGAATCGCTGTTCGCGGTGGTGGACGTGTTCTGGGTAGGGCGAATTGGCGAAGACGCGGTGGCGACGGTCGGATTGACCGAGTCGATGCTGACGCTGGTGTTTGCGGTCGCGATGGGTCTGAGCCTTTCGGCGACGGCGATGGTGGCGCGGCGCATTGGCGAAGGCGACCCGGAAGGCGCAGCCGTGGCGGGAGTGCAGGCGATTTTTCTTGGGTTGATACTGTCCGCCGCGATTGGGGTGCCGTGCGCGATTTTCGCGCCCAACTTGCTGCGGCTGATGGGCGCGTCGCCAGCGATTGTCTCGCTGGGAAGCAATTACGCGCGCATCGCACTGGGCGGGAGTGGCGTCGTAATGATGCTGTTCCTAAACAACGCAATTTTTCGCGGCGCGGGAGACGCAGCCATCGCGATGCGGCTGCTGTGGCTTTCGAACATCATCAACTTGGCGCTCGACCCCTGCCTGATATTCGGTCTGGGGCCATTTCCAAAGCTGGGCGTCACGGGCGCGGCGCTAGCGACATTTTCCGGACGCGGCATCGGCGTGATCTATCAGTTCTACCGTCTGATGCGCGGCACGGAACGCATTCGCGTGCTGCGGCGGCAGATTCGCGTGAAATGGGACGTGCTGGCGCGGCTCATGCGCGTCTCGGCAACAGGCATCGTGCAATTTGCCATCGCGCAATCGAGCTGGATCGGGCTGGTGCGCATCGTGAGCATCTTCGGGGCGGCGGCCGTAGCTGGATATACGATCGCGATCCGCGTGGTAATTTTTGCGATTTTGCCGTCGTGGGGACTGAGCAATGCGGCGGCAACGCTGGTGGGGCAAAACCTGGGCGCGAAGCATCCGCAACGCGCAGAAAAGTCCGTTTGGCGGACGGCGCTATACAACACGCTGTTCCTCGGCGGCATTGGCGTAATTTTCATTCTATTTTCCGTCCCGATCGTGAGAATTTTCACGCATGACCCAGCGGTGGTTTCGCGCGCGGCGGCCTGCCTGCGAATCGTGAGCTACGGGAACGTGGGGTATGCGTGCGAATTGGTGTTCTTGCAAGCGTTCAACGGGGCGGGCGACACCATCACGCCGACGGTCATAAATTTTTTCGGCTTTTGGATATTTGAGATTCCGCTGGCGTACTGGCTGGCGATTCACCAGCGAATGGGGTCGAATGGAGTGTACTGGTCGATTGCAATTGCCGAGGCTGCTATTGCCGTTGCGAGTCTAGTGCTGTTTCGCCGAGGGAAGTGGAAGAAGCAGGAGATTTAGAGGCTTGTTTCAAAAAGCGAGAGGCTTAATCGAGTTCGATCAGGCAGCGACGGTTTCGCATGTAGCGGCCCGGATAAAAGCAGATTACTTCCCGGCAAATGGCCCCCGGACGCACACGGCGTGTGCCGCTTCGTTCCTCGAAATGAAACGTTGCTACTTACGCGCTAAACAAAAGCTCCGGATGGACATCGCACGTCGCTCCACGCTGATGCGCATCACCGCGGTGAAATTTCGCGTTGCAAAAGACGCCGGTGAGCCGCCGGCGCTACGAAGAATATGCACATCGGCCGGGTAGGATTATTCGCGGCCGGAGAAGGGCTGGGGCGGAGGAGCTTGCGAATTTTGCGCGAGGCGGGCGATGCGGTCGAGGCTTGCGGATGCGCGCAGCAGAGCTTGCGCCAAGGCGTCGGATTCGATGCGCAGCTGAGCGAGATCGTGATTGTCGATGGCTTCGGTTACGCCGGGTAGAATTTCCGCGGAATATCCCGCGTAAGTGCCGGGGGCAAAAATCGTGTGCTTGTACCACGGCCGGCCGATCAGTCCATCGGGATCGAGGAAGGATTGTTCGACGTCCGCAAGCTCAAGGCTGAGCCGATTCGCGAGGGCCGGTTCGATCGGCTGGCCATCAAGAGCGCCAACTGCCATCGACTCTTGTGAGGAAGCGTCGGAGAATTTCGCGGCCGCGTCCAAGACAGGCTGTAGCGCGGCGGACTCATCCGAATCCTGCGAAACGCGATTGGCGAGCCGGTCCGCGGCGAGCGAAACTTGCGACGAATAGATGGAATAGTCGAAGGGCACAACACCGGCTTCGTCCAGGCGTAGCGCGAGGACGCCAAGCACGCGCGCGAGCGTCACGTGATAGGCGAATGTGGGATCTCCAAAATGTTTCATCCAATAGAAGTCGTCATATAGCGAATGGTACACACCGTAGTCGCCGCTGAAAGCAAGATCGATCGACGGGATTCCGGCGAAATCGAAGAACGAAGAATAATCGGAGCCCGAGCCGAGCGCGCCAATGGCGGCATCGCCGGAAGAGCGTTCGTCGGGATTCTGCTGCCCTAACCCCGAAAGTTGCGCGCGGCCCCCGTCGGAATGCTCACTCCACGCGTCGTAGACGGTTTCTCCCGTGTTGGGGTCAGGCACTTGGCGGGTGGCGGCGCGAATCAGATCGTTCAGTGACGGGCTGGCGGAGGCGGCAAAATTCGGACCGCTGACGCCCACGTCGGTGTTGATGTAAGCGATGGCCTTGGACTGCAGCTCGGCGCGGTGCTGCTCAACCCATTCCGTCGAGCCGAGCAAGCCGGGCTCTTCGCCGTCCCAGTTGCAGATCACGATGGTGCGACGCGGCGTCCAGCCGGAGCGGACGAGTTCGCCGAGAGCGCGAGCCGTCTCGAGCAATGACGCGGTGCCACTATTCGGATCGGCTGCGCCGTAGACCCACGCGTCGTGATGATTGCCGAGGATGACCCACTGATTGTCGAGCGAGCCGTGCAGCTTGGCGATCACATCGTAGATGGGGCGCTGGCGATAGTTCATCAGCAGCGTCATGTGAAGGCGAACGCGCCCGGCGCCAACGTGATAGGTAAATGGAAGCGCGCCTTGCCAGTCGCGCGGAACGTGATGGCCACTCATGGAGCGGAGGATTACGGACGCGTCCGCAGCACTGATGGGCATGGTCGGGATACGAGGCAGGCTGGCGGCGTCGGCGGGAGAAATGCGTTTGGCACCGGGCACGGAAGCTGTGCCAGGAGTGAGCGGATCGCCCGGATAAAGCTGCGTGTAGAGGATCGAACCACGCTGAATTCCGTCCAGGGGACGCCAGGGCCCGTTGGGGAACGTATCGCCGACAGCATAACCATCATCTTGGGGATCGGAGTACAGGATCAGCCCCGCGGCATGATGTTCTTCGGCGAGCTTGGCTTTTATGCCGCGGTAGCAACGCCCGTACCGAGCCAGCACGATGCGTCCTTTGACGCTGACGCCCATGCGATCGAGCTGACGATAGTCGTGCAACATCCCGTAGTTGACGTAGATGACAGGCGCGGTGATATCGCCCGAGGGTGAGTAAGTGTTATAGCCAGGAGTGGCGCGGCGGTCGTAGCTGGTGGGATCGCCGGGAACGGGTGGCTCGGGATTCGCGAGTTTTTCGTGCTTGGGCTTGATCATCTCGAGCTTGATCTCGCGAGGCATCGGGAGCCAGACGTTGTAGCTGGCAATTTCAGCGTCGAAGCCGAAGCTGCGGTATTGATCGCGCAGCCATTCGGCCACGCGATGGCTTGCCTCGGTGCCCGCAAGATGCGGCACGCTGGTCAAATGGCGGAGATTGCTTTCGGCGCGAGCGGCGTTCGGGATGGCCAGGAATTGTTGTTCGAGCTGCTCTTCAGCGGCGGCGCGCGCAGAAGCGAAGCCGGCGATTTCCACTGGTTGCACAGCGGCAGCATTTGCGGCAGAGGACGATTGCGCCTCCTGCGCGCTGCCTGAAAGCGCGAGTAGACAGGCCCCGAGCAACAGGCACGGCAAGGCCAAGGAAAACGGAGCCAATTTTTTCCGCCACCAAGGATTCATCGATAATTCGCCTGTCGGCCGCTGAAATTCCGCGGCTGATTGTAACGTATTCAGGAGCGGGCTTTTACGTTTTGCGGCGTCGCTATGCCGAAAGGAACATGTGCTGAGCGCGGGAGCTGCGATGGCGGGGATCCGCTCGCTTGACGCGAAGCTTTTCCGGCCTTAGCTTGGATGCGCGGGCGCGTGGACGCGCGACCCTCCGAATTCGAGAAAATGAAAATTCTGATATCAGGTGCGTCCGGATTAGTGGGCGCGGCGCTCCGTAGTGCTGTGCGAGCGGAGGGGCACACAACTGCGAAGCTGGTGCGCCCCGGGGGCCATGCGTCGGAGGGAGACGTGCGCTGGGATCCATCATCCGCGATGATCGATATCGCGGCGATGGAAGGTGCGGACGCGGTGGTGCATTTGAGCGGGGCGAGCATCGCGGACGGAAGGTGGACTCCAGCCCGGAAAGCTCTGCTGCGAAGCAGTCGCGTGGATTCGACGCGGCTTTTAGTGGATGCGCTCGCGCGTCTGCGACAGAAGCCGCGCGTGCTGATTTGCGCATCCGCCACCGGATATTACGGGAATCGCGGCGACGATGTGTTGATCGAAAGCAGCGAGGCGGGCACTGATTTTCTGGCATTGCTAGCGCGGGATTGGGAAGGGGAAGCGATGCGCGCGCGTGCAGCGGGAATTCGCACCGTGCTGCTGCGTTTCGGGGTCGTCTTGGATGCGCAGGGCGGCGCGCTGCCCAAAATGCTGCTGCCATTCCGGTTCGGCGCCGGCGGGCGCATCGGGACCGGCAGGCAATGGATGCCGTGGATCACGCTGGAAGACGCCGTTCGCATCGCCCGGGCCGCAATCGCGGAGGATTGCTACTCCGGTGCGGTAAACGCGGTTGCGCCCAATCCGGTCCGTAATGCGGAATTTACGCGCATCGTGGCGAGAGTGCTGCATCGGCCGGCGATCTTTGCTGCGCCCGCATTCGCTCTGCGCGCTGTGCTGGGAGAAATGGCGCAGCCGTTGTTGCTTGCCAGCACACGCGCGATTCCGAAGCGACTGGCGGAGTTGGGATATGCATTCCAATTCGCTGAGATTGAAGCGGCGCTGCGGGCGATTCTGAATCGAAAGTAATAGCATGCCCGACTTTCCGCGATGCCTCGATGCAATTGCCCCGAATTGAAACCCGCTCGTTCCGTTACGGCATCTGATCGCGCCGTGCAATCAGCCCAGCGACCGGCGCGACCAATTGAGCGCGCTCAGGACTGCCCCGGAATACATCGTTCGACTCGCCGCTAGCCGATTGTCACAGAGTCATTTAGCTCTGCACTTCGCGAGACGCGCGACGCGCTCGGCGGGGATGTTCGTGCGTTCACGAAACTGGTCCGCAGTGGCACAGCGCGTGCGTGGCACTAGACGAGTGCTACGCGGTGCAAAGCTACAAGACAAGTCGGTTCGGCACTGTGCGATCCATACGATGGTTGGTTTGCGCCGCATGGTGCGCGTTCGCAATGCTGCAGGGAGGATGCGGCACAGCCGGAACGCCGCCAAGTTTGCGGCAACCTCCGCCAGACATTCAGGTGAGCATCGCGCCTGTGAGCACCAGTGTAGGGGCCGGCGGCGCGCAGGAATTTTCGGTTACCGTCACAGGCAACGGCAGCGAAAGCGCGGAGGTGACCTGGGATGTGAATCGAGTCGTGGCGGGAAATGCGGCAGACGGGACGATCGTGTCGACCAGTTCCTCGACTGCGCTGTACACCGCCCCGGCAACAGTGCCGACGCCCGCGAGCGTGACCGTAACAGCCACAAGCGTGGCCGATAGCACGAAATCCGCTAGCGCGACAGTAACGATCACATGTACCAATACAAGTTCTGTTTCGCCGCAATCAGCGAATGTTGACCTGGACGAAACGCAAACGTTCACCGCATCGTTCTGCCTCGCGGCAGGCGCCGCGATTGCGTGGGATGTAAACGGGACCGCCGGGGGAAACGCGGCCGTTGGCACCATCTCAGCAAGCGGGCCAACGACTGCCGTCTATACAGCACCGGTGGATTTGCCAGTCACAAATCCGGTGACGATCCACGCGGTTGCAAGCGCTGTGAGTGGAAGCGGAGCGTCCAGCGCTGCGGCGACGGTGATTATCACGAGCGGCGTGACGGTGAGTGTGGCGCCGGGTTCGGCAACGCTTTCGCCGAGCCAGCGGCAAACCTTCACGGCAAATGTGGCGAACTCGGCCGACACGAGCGTCACGTGGACCGTTAACGGAGTGCCGGACGGGAACACGGCAGTGGGGCAAGTCTGCGTGACCGGTACGAATCAGTGCGTAAGCCCCATTGGAGCTGTTTCAGGAGGCATCGACTATTTGGCGCCAACGACCGCGCCAAGTCTGAACCCTGTGACAGTAACGGCAACGAGCCACGCTGATCAATCGAAGAGCGGCGGCGCAAGCGTCACGATCTTGGCGCCGCAAGGACCGGTGAGCGTCGCGATTTCTCCCACGTATGCCTTCGTGCCGCGATCAACGAGCACGCCGAGCACGCGGCAGTTCTCCGCGGCCGTGGCAAACAGTTCGAACACCAGCGTGAGCTGGAGCGTGCAGAGCGGCGTTGCAGGACAGGGCTGCGCGGGAGCAGCTTGCGGCGCGATCAGCGCCACTGGACTCTACACGGCGCCCACAACGGCTCCTTCGCCCAACACAATCTCTGTGAGCGCAACGAGCGCGGCCGACCCGACGAAGTCGGCCACAGCCACGGTCGTGATCGCCAGCGGGCCAACAATTGAATCGCTGCTGCCCTCGAGCGTGATGGCTGGAGCCGTGGAAAGTTTCCCGCTGGAAGTGAATGGCGTTGGTTTCGTGGCTGGGAGCGGCACGGGTGCATCCGTGATTCTGCTCAACGGCACACCTCGTGCAACCACCTGCTCTTCGGCGAGTATGTGCACCATGGCGCTGAATCCGGCAGACGTGCAGGCTGCCGGAACGTCCACGGTGCAAGTGCAAAATCCGGGCAATCCGGGGACCCTTTCGAATCCCGTTCCGTTTGTGGTAGCGCCGTTCGATGAGTCGGCTGAAACGATCGCGCTCACCTCGTCCCAGCCGGTATCGGCGGGAGACGACATCATCGTGACGGAGCCGACCACGGCCGCAGAGTCGTCGCCCATCAACGTGGACTTTGTGGGCTATTTGACCGGCGGAAATAGTTGCGGAGTGCAAGGATCACCGCTAACGATAACGCGACCAGCATTGGGCACAGCGGTCGTTAGCATCTGCGTCCATGGCACCGGGCTTGATCCCACGTTCACCTACGCCTTCAGCGGACCGGGTGGCGCGCCGGGAGGCGACGATATCGGCGTGACCACATCGTCAGTTACCGGACTTTTCTCAAACATGATCGAACTCGACTTGCAAATTTCCAGCTCGACGCTGCCCGGCGTGCGCTCTCTTTTCATCACGACGCTGAACAACGACCGCGCCGTAGCTACGGGAGTGGTGGAGGTGAAATGAACATGCAAAGAATTAAATTGCGATTCGTGCGCACGACAGTCTGCGTGGCGTTCGCGTGGGCAGTGGCGATGGCAACGGCGGCCAGCGCGACGACACTGGAACGCATGTCGCTCGCGAAGATGGCGGTTGCGGCACCGGTGATTGTCCGCGCGCGTTGCGGCGGCAATTCGGTGGCGCGCGAAGAGGGCGAAATCTGGACGTTCACATCGTTCGACGTGGAGGAAACGTGGCGCGGCTCGCCACCGGCACGAATCACTGTTCGGCTGCTGGGCGGGAGCATGGGAGACATCACGTCTCACGTATCGGGCGTGCCCCGATTTACGCCAGGAGAAGACGTGGTGCTATTTCTGCAGCCCACGGCGCGGAGCGACTTTTCGATTGTGAGCTGGGAGCAGGGCACTTTTCGCATTCGTCAGGACGCCTCGGGAACCCAGGCGCTGGTCACGCAAGATACGGCTTCGTTTGCTACGTTTGATCCGGCCACGCGGCAATTCCGTCCCGCCGGGATTCGCAACATGGCGCTCGATCAATTCCGTGCGCGCGTGCGAACGGCGCTGGGAGCCGCGCCGGCGAAGCAGCCATGAGGCGCGCCGCAGTGGTAGCATCAGCGCTTCTGTTCTTCTTCGCGACTCTCGGCGTTCCTTCAGTCAGCGGCTATTCGGTGGACACCACTGCGCCGACGGCAGGTGGATGCCCGGCGCTCGATCGCTGGAATCTCTCCGTGTCGCAGCCGCTGAACCGACGCTGGAGCACTTCCTTGCCACTCGCACCGGCTACGCTTCTCACGGTTGCGGCCCAAAATTCCAGTGCGCAGCTAACCGAAATCGAGCAGACGATTGCCGCGGCGTTCGGGGTCTGGAGCGGCGTGACGGGCACCACCTTTAACGCCGCGAATTATCCGGGAGTGATCGGCCCGCTCACGCGCGTGACGACCGCAAACGCTTGCACCAACGACGCCGGGACGAACATAGATGGCCTAAACACCATCTGCTTCAACCAGACGAGCACGGCATTCACCACCGGCGTGCTGGCGTTCACGCGCGTGATCACCGCAAATGCTCCGGGCGCGTCGGTCGGTTCGGGACCGCCCGCAGCGTTCGCCGGGCAAATTCTAGATGCAGACACTCTTTTCCGCAACGACGGCCAGGCAACGTACGCCACTCCGGGAGCGCTGGCCACTACACAGGGCCAGGGCACGTACGATCTAGAATCTCTGCTCATTCACGAATTGGGGCACTGGTTTGGTTTCGACCATTCGGCGGTGTGGCGCTCCATCATGTTTCCTTACGCGCCTCCGCCGGGGACGTTTCTGGGCAGTCGTCCCACGGCGGAGCAGCCGGATGCGCCGCTTTCGGACGACGATCGGACAGGCATCCGTGTGCTATATCCCGACCCCAACGACGCCATTGATATCGGGGCAATTCGTGGACGAGTGGTTCCGGCGAACCCGTTCGCGCTCGCTGCGGTTCCGCAGCCATATCCCGGGGCGTCTGTTTCGGGAATGTATGGGGCGCAAGTGGTAGCCATGGACGCCGACTCGGGAGCGGTAATTGCGGGCGGATTCTCCGGCTGGAGTTGCAACGCCACCAATCCTTCGGCAATGCCGTAATTCGATGGGTCATACGATTTTGAGCGCCTTCCGGTTGGCCACAATTACTGGATCTACGCTGAGCCGCTTGTAGGCCTAGCGCAGCCAAGCGATTTCAGCGATGCGCTTGAGACATCCTGCTCAAGCAGCGCGACTTCACCCTGCACTCCCCCTGCAGTCAATACGAACTTCAATCCTCGGGCGCTGCCGGGGCCGTAATGCGCATGAACCGCACGCCGAGTCGCGAGGACATTGGGTGGCATTGCCAGCAACGAGAGCTTTGTGGAGATTTTCGTGAAAGGCGGCCGCAAAGAAATGCGGCTCCTGGGGCCGTCCAGGAGCCGCCTAGGAGTGTCACGCGGCCAACCCCGAACTATAGGCATCGGCTGAGGAGAAGCTGGCGCTCACCTATGGGCGGTTGGTGTCGGCCCAAGATGTTCGGACAACGCTAACCTGCGAAGATGAGGGGATGGACGGTGTGCTAGCCTGCGGCACTGCCGTGGGGAACCACGGCGGACCGAAGTTGTTCGCGAAGCGCCGGTCATAATACGTGTTTCCCTGGCTGATGCTGACGCTGTGGGCTTGGTCTTCAGCTCTGCCGCCGACAATCGTCCAAGTGCCAATGCTCCCGCCCGGCGTGTCGAAACCGCTCGTGGCGCTGCTGCCGGTATTTCCGCTGAGGGCCGCGAGACTGCCATCGACTGTAAGGTTGCCTTGTGAATCTGGGTAGAGTTCGATGTCGCCCGTGGTGTACACCCCCAGAACCCCGGCATTGGAGTTCGAGATCAGCGTATCGGCGGGAACAGTGACCGGGGGCGATGCGTAAGTAAGGTCACCGGTGATGCTTATATTGGGTGATGTGCCTCCTGAAATCGATCCTGCTGTTACGGTAATGCCCATGTCGTTCTGAACCGTTCCGCTGAGTGAAGTAATGTTTCCGTTGACGTAAACGAGCGTTGGGTCAACCGGGTTCCCGGACGGGTCTGTTTGCGTAATTGGCGCACCGGAGTTCGGGTCGAGCTGTTGGGGGATTCCAGTCAAAGTGAGCGTGGTGCCACCCGATGAGACGGTGGTCGTTCCGGCACTGCCAAGCGACGGATCCACGACAATCGTGGTGGTAGTAGTGGTTGTCGTCGTTGTCGTGTGGCCATGCGAGGTTGTGGTTGTCGTAGTGCTCTGAGTGATCGTGTAGGTCTGGGTCGGGTTGCCTCCGCTGTCGGTCGTGGCGCTCAGCGTCACGCCGGCATCGCCATTGACGAAGAAGCCGCCAGCGGCTCCCGTACCTGATGGACCCGTAGTGCCGAGAAAGTTCTGGGTAGTGCTTCCGCTGGTAACGCTGTAGTACGGGATGTACACGCCGTTTGCAGAGGATGAATAGGCCGTACCGCTCACGTTTTTCAATTCCGAGCTCATAGTCGTTTGGTTAGGAGTCGGATCACTAGCGCATGGGGTGGAAGTGCACGGAGGCAACCCCTCGCCGTTCAAAACAGCCTGCACCTGGTTATAACTGTCCGCGGGCGGAACGACTTGAGTCTGGCTGAGTTGGAGACCGCCCTCGAAGTTCGGCGCGTTAATTCCATGGGGTACGGTCGCGGAGTTTGTGCAGGAATTGCCATTCCACCAGCTGACTGTTGCGTTCGCTTGACCGACTGGATCAGTAAATGTGTAGCCAGGACTGCTGAAGTTTCCGAAATTCCACTGGCCGTCGGTGAAGAAGGGCCCGGTCATGGTTCCTGGGACGAGCGGCCCTTGGCAGCTAGCAAAATTGGTAATGAACGCGCCCCACTTCGAAAAGCTCGGCGGACCAGCGGAACCGACGCTGCCCGTTACGCTTTCGTAGATGATGTTACCTGTTTCGGTAATTTGCTCGTTTTCCACGCCGGACGATTGGCCTGCCACGGTAACCGAGAATGGATAAATGATCGTCCATTGATAGTCGTTATCGTTCGCGTGGCCATTGCAGGTGGTCTGCGTGATCACCGCACAGGCATTGGGATCGTTTGCCGCGTAGGTGGAGGTGGGCGAACTCACGACCGACGTACCCACGGGGACCAAGAGCTTAAATTTCGAAGTCCACGAGTTCGGATCGCCGATGTTAAAGTAGCCGCCTTCGAATTGAGTGTAAGCGGTTTGCACGGCTGCTGGAACGCCCGTAATTGGCGGGTTAGTAGTAGGGATCGCGGAGTTGTTAATCGCGTTCTTAATCGCTTCGACCACCGAGTTCGCGCCCGAATCGGCGGCGTAGAAGGAACCGCGGTAATTGCGGTAATAGCCGTTAATCATCGTGTCGGAGGAAACCAGCAGTACCATGGCCAGGCTGGCGGCGCTCAACAGCGCCAGCAAGAGCAGCGTGATAATCAACGCGGCGCCCCGCGATGCTCTTTTCATCCGGCGGCGGCCGGAATGAGAGGGCTTTGTCAGAATAGTCGAAGTTTGACGTGATTTCATTGGCTCACCTCGAAAGGTTCGCGTTCAGTTTCCAAAGTCGGAGTTACTCATGCTTCGGATATCGACGGCCACGGAGGCTTGCTGCACGAGATAGGGCCCGTTGTCGAAGCCGTTATGGAAGTTCGTCAGCGTCTGGTCCGCCTGAGGCTTGGTGCGCCCAATCATCGATATGCGGATGGATCTGACCAGGGTGTAATCATTCGCGTCGTTCATCGGCGGCGGTGTGGTAGTGCAATTCGTCGGCGCGGCAACAGGAATCGTACCGTTGCAGTATACTGAGGCATTGTAAAAGTATGAGGCGATGTCTTCCGAATCCTCGTTATCCCAAAGCGCAGCCCCCACTTTAAAACCGATTACTTCGTCGGTTAAAATTTGGCCGGTGGCCGCGGTGCACAACGCGAGCGGTGCAGTGCAGCGAACCAGTTGCGCGTCGGTGGCATCGGATGGATTCGGTTGCACGGCGTACGATATTTCGCTAGCCCCTGCTCCGAGATCCACCACATAAGTTCCCACTGGAAAAGTATTGCTCATAAGAGCGTTCGCGAAGTTGTTTCCACCGTTCCCGTATGCCTGGTAAATAATTCCCAAGCTATCCGAGCACGATGCGCCCGGGCATCCGGAGGGGCCGCCGTTCGATGCCGGGGGGTTGTAGGACAGAGTGATCGATGTAGGGCTGGCCGCGGGCAAAGCCTGCGCATTGGATGTAAGAGTCACAACGCTCATGCAAAAAATCGACTGCTCGCCTCCGCTGTTACACGTTTGCTGGGTCTCGGTGTTCGTCTCCGTCAACACCAGGAGTTCGTCGCCGGTGCGGAAGCAAGCAGCATCGCTGGTGAGGTTCGCGCCAACGTTGTTGTCGGTGGTCGACATCGAAGTGTTGCTGCTCAGAGCCAGGCCAGCGGTGAGTGTCAGCACAGCACAGCCCTTTGAACCGGGGATCATGAACCCGTCGTAGCAAGCGCTCGGGACGGGATAAGCCCAGGTGTTGGCGGCCGGAGTGCAAGCGGCAGCTGTACCGGGCATATTGTTCTGAACAATCACGCCGAGAGAGAACGGCGGCGCCGCTCCGGGAGCTGTGGCAAGCAAGTTCTGGCCCGCGCCTGACAGGTCCATCTGCATCTGCGCAATGGCATTGCGCAGCCCGATGTTCACGCCTGAGAGACCTTCCTGACGAACGGCATACTCTTCGTGCTTGCCGAAGAGCGTGAACGCGGTGCCTGCGACGACCACGAACACGGCCATCGCAACCATCAATTCGATCAGACTAAATCCTCGCGCCGCGCTCGACATACGCACCGTTTTCGCGCTTCCGGGGATCTTCCCCATTTTTGTTTTCATGGCCGCACCATGCTCATCTGGAAGCTGACGGGATTGGTGGCACTCTGGTTATTGAGCGTCACTAGGACGGTTATCCGCCGCGCATTCGTGACCGTCACCGCTCCCGCGGAGGACGTGACCGTCGGGCTGTAGGTGATCTGCCAACTTCGCGTGAAGGTGGAGCCTCCCCCGGCCGGAGTGGCCACGCCGCAAACTGCCGGGGTCCCCACGCACCCTGCACTGGTATGGACGATGGTTGTGGTCGTCGCTGTGGGCGGAGTGCCGGCCATTTCGGTTTCCGTCTCGTAGTCGGCGCCGGACGCCTCGTTCACGGTCACGGTGTCACAGTAGATGCTTCCAGCAGCGCAGGTCGACCCACTGAGGGCACCGCAGACGGACGTGCACACGATATTCGGGTCGTTTGAGGCGAGTTTGTTCAGGTCATCCAACTTTTCGGAGGCCAAGACGTTGGCCATGCTCATGTACTTCGCCTTCGTTCCGTTGGCAAGAGTCGCGCCGATCAGCATCGCCACACCCATCAAGCCGATGCTGAGCACCGCGATGGCAACGATGACCTCCAGCAGCGTGAAACCGGACGATGCCGGTTTCACTTTAGTGGACCATTGTCGTTGTGACATTTCCCACGTTCGATACGCTGACATTGATTTGCCTTCCCTGCGATGACACCGAAAGAGCCGGCGGCTGGTTCACGCCGGGACAAACTCCTCCCGCCCCCCAGACTGTGCCGTTCGGGCAGAAGGTAAATGTATAGGTAGCTCCTGCACCGTTATTGATTGCGATGGAGTTGTTGGGCAGCGGGATGGACACGGAAGCGGTCGTCGATACGTTCGTGACCACATACGTGTTTGCCGGCGCAGTGATCGCCAGTGTGTACGGTTGACTGGTCATGATTGACTGGTAGCGGGTTTTCGAAACCGCTGTGGAGATAGCGTCCACCATCGAGGTCATATGCATATTGTTCATGGCAGTGTTCATGATCGGGATCGCGACGGCCGTAAGAGTAATTCCGACCGCAATCACGATGAGCAGCTCCAGAACGGTGAATCCTGTGGCGCGATGCTGGCGCGGGTCGCGCGTCATTCGGGCCGCACCGATCGGCGAATCTTCTGATCTGCGCATCAACATCCAGACTCTCCAAACTTGGCAACGTACTTACCGGTTCCCACGGTGTGGCCGGCCCGAAGCCTTAGGCCTTCTGGTGCCGTGTAAGTGCATGTCTCTGGCCAGTCTGGATTCCTTGTAGGTTGCTACTGCATGAGGACTTAGAATGCATGACGGAAATTGCCTAGGGTTTCTCCTGATTCTGCGGGGTGAAAAGGTGACCAATCGGAACACTCGCTTCAGGGAGGAGATATAGCGCTTGAAATTGCAAACGCCAGTGTGTACTAATCCGCTATTCTTTTGGCGCAAGGGGTTGCCGGAGCTTCCGTAGGGTCGTTCGCGTGCAAGATGGTGATGTGGGTCACCGATCTTGGCCACGCAACCATGAGAACACTTGAATGCGTGCTGGCGCCGAGGCGGCTGATCGTCACTCATCGGCGCCGCCGCGGACAAACGACCGGCCGGTGAAATACTTGAGCCGTTTGCGGCAAGCGGTTGGGCATCGCGCGTGATCGGAGCGCACTATTGATGGCGCCAAAACTCTCCAAAGATAACCGGCGGAATGCGCGCATTCCTGTCGCCCAGGGAATCTGGGTTGCTTGGAATGTCGACGGTCCGCGCGTCATCTCCCGCGTCCAAGATCTGAGCGCCGGCGGAGTCTTTGTTTCCCACCGCGATGTGGTGCCCGTGGGAACCGCGATTCAGATGTTGTTTGCGCTGCCGGAAGGAGAAATACGAGTGCAAGGCATCGTGCGATTCTCGGCCAAAGACCGCGGCTTCGGGGTCGAGTTCACCGGCATGGGGGCCGCGGACCGCGGGAGGCTTTTGGAACTACTGAAGCGCCTAAACCTCAGTAGCAGCTGATACGTAAGTCTCCGCGTCGCGTCGCAGTGCACGACTCATCCTAGTTCACTTCAGCGTTTTACGCAGAAAAACCGTCATGCGCGTCCAGGAATCCGCCGCGTCGGCAGCGCGATAGCCCTTGGCGTTGGTCGGATTTTCGAAGGCGTGTCCGGCATCCGCGTAGATTTTCACGTTGACGCTCTTATCGCGGGACTTCATCTTCTGTTGGAAAGCGTGCACGTCATCGGGAGTGATTCCGCGGTCGAGCCCTCCAAAATTCCCAAGCAGGGGCGCGTGAATCTGGCGAAGTTCGGCGTCGTCGGTTGGAAGTGCGCCATAATTCACGACGCACGCGGCCAGCCGCGGCTCGTGTATCGCAAGCTGCAGCGAAAATCCGCCGCCCATGCACCAGCCAACCGAACCAATGCGATTGGGCTCCACGTCTTTCCTGGCAGCCAGGTAATTGAAGGCTGCTTGCAAATCGCTCACCGCCCGGTCGTCGGGCAGGCCGCGCATCAGTTCGTGAGCTTCCATGGGATCGTCGGTAACCTTGCCGCGATAGAGGTCCACAGCCAGCGCGACGTATCCCTGCTGCGCGAACTTTTCCGTTTCGCCCTTCACCCAATCGGTTAGCCCCCACCATTCGTGAATTACGACAAGCGCGGGATGCTTTCCGCGAGTGGGGGTACCGCCAGAAACGCGCTGACCGTCCCGTCCGGCGCAAAAAATTGCACCATTTGAGTTTTGGGGGCGTTTGCGTGTGCTGCGAAGGCAATCGCGACCGCGCCGAATAGCACGACGAGCAAAATGGCCCGAAGAGTTGCTTTCATGTTTGGATCTCCCGGCGCGACAGCCTCAAGCGATGCGCGCGGATTCTACTACCGGACCGACCGCTGCGCGAGAACACTTGCCGTTTATGCCGAGCGTTCCACCTGGACGGCGGTTCCGTAGGCGATCACTTCGGTGACGCCCTGCATGACTTCCGTGGCGTCATACCGGACGCCGATCACCGCGTTCGCGCCGCGCTCGACGGCGTGCTCCATCATCAGCTGCAGAGCCTGCTCGCGCGTCGTCTCGCACATGTCCTCGAACAGCGTGATGTTTCCGCCGACCAGGGTCTCAAGAGACGCGCCCAACGTTCCAAGCACGCTGCGCGAACGCACCGTCACGCCGCGCACCAATCCCAAGTTTTTCGCTACGCGATAGTTAGGAAGGTCAAAAGCTGTGGTGATCATCGCTTCGTTCACGCTCACACCCATGTGCATTCCTCCTCGGCGGATTGCGCCAGTTCGATGGCTGGATACTAGCAGAATGAGGGCGTCAACAAGATGAACACGTTCGCGCAGTGCGGCGCGCTTCTAATTCGAGAAAGCGTCGACGCGCAACAACATGCCACTCCCGGAGCGCACCTGCAACTGCCCGCTTTTGGTGGTTAATACGATTTCGCCCTGGGGATCGGTTCTGCCTGCGTGAGCGATTCTCACACCGTCGCCCCCGTACGCGCCACAGGCATCCGACGAAAAAACCCACAGCGCCTGTTGGTCCGATTCTCCATCCAGTTTTCCGCGGCAGCCTTCCGCGGGATTTTCGCTCAGGCGCGCAAGAATTCCGTGGGCCTCAATCATTCCCACCACTTCGCCGCCCGATTCGACTTTTCCTCCGTCGCGGTAGACCGTCTCACCTCCGATTTGCGTGGTGGTGTAGTCTTGCGGCGGCGTACCGCGGTCGGGCCCGGTGGCAGGAATATGCGCATCTTCCACAGCCATCATCGAAGCGAGCGCGCGCAGATCGGTTTCGATTGGCACCGTTTTTTTGTCCACCCTCAGGGCGTTCCATCGCAGTTCGATAGTCCCACCAGCGGATTTTGTCCCTGGAATGACCTTCAGCACTTCGCCGAAGACCTTGCTCCCCCTGTGAATCGCTTCACCGCTACCGAGCGGGACGTTCTGCATCACGCTTCCTGAGATTTCTTCGCCTGCTTTGCTCTTGGTCGTTGAGAGTGAGGTGTTCAATCGAATCGGTATCACTGTTCCGGCAGGGACCGTTGAATATGCCGAGGCGGGCATCGCCGCTAACAGTAATCCGAATGCCAAAATGCTTGATGATTTCATGGCCGAGTACCCCTAGACCTTCCACTTAGACATTCCACTACTCTGGCGCCGTCAAGAAATTATCGCGCCGGTGCTCCGCGCCGGCAACTTCCGTGCGCGGCGTGCTGGTATACTTTGCCGCAGTTCGCGCTGGTATCGTGTCCGCATCGAAGGAGGCGGTCCACATGGAAGATCTCGCGTCCATCGCGTCCGAAACGCTGGCTTCGTATTACGAAGAGGTGCGCGGCCACGTTCACGAGCTGGTTGCGCCACTTTCCACCGAGCATCTCTGGAAAAATCCCTATTCGTACGGCAACAGCATCGGGCACCTGCTGCTGCATCTCACTGGTAATTTGAACCACTACATCGGTACGCGCATCGCGGGTACGGGGTATGTGCGCAACCGCCCACTGGAATTTACAGACGCGTCTCACCGATCGAAAGAAGAAGTGCTGAACGCTTTTGATCGCGCTATCGATATAGCAGTTGCCACGATTCGAAAACAATCAGCGACTGACTGGGTGGCGACATACTCCGATCCGACCACTGCGGATCGTAACCGATTCTCGGTAATTCAACGCATGACCGCGCACGCCTACCATCACGTTGGCCAGATGATCTACCTCGCGAAGGAAATGGCGAAGAAACAGCCCGCGACAAGCGCTGCCGATTAGGCCGAGGGCAAGCCTGTGCGGTCGCGGATCAGCGCCGCAGCAGCGCAATTGCTCCAAGAAGAATTGCAGGCGTGCACAGCACGGCGTCCGCTGAAATCCGAAGCACATATGTCGAAATGCGCTGCCAGCTGGCGCGGAGACCTACTAAAGCCAGCGCGCTGCCTGCTTCCGCCAGCAGTACCGGGCGAAGATCGCGGAACGCCGCGAACGCAACGGCGGCCAAACCGGCCGCCGCGATCGCGATACCGACTGGGATCATGTACTGTGCCACGATGATCGTCAGCGCCGGGGGCTGCTCCGCGCCACCGTCACGGAGCGCCATCCATTCCGTGTACTCGATCAGCGCCGTGTTCATCCAGGCCACCAGAACGAAGCCGATGAGGGTCGCGATGTCCGGGATGCTGATACTGCGCACGCGAACGAAAACTGGCAAGCACGTGCCCGCGCAGAACAAAAGGGCCACCGCCAGTTCCTTGGGAAACCAATGCTGCGCGAGGCTACCCGACAAATGCACCACTCCAAAATAGGCAGCCACGATCGCAGCCAAAGCCACGCCGCTGCACAGCGTCCGCTCGTCGAGCTTCGTCCAAGCCATCCATGCGGCCAGCAGCAGAATTACGCAAAACGGCGCAACGAAGGCGGCGCGGTGCTCCCGGTAAAAGCGGTGTCGCGGTGCCAGCGGCTCGCGTTCACTTTCGCGAAAGCTGTCCAAAATGCGATCGGCGACGTAGATGAGCCAGACGGCCATCGCCAGCACCGCCATTTCGGTGCGAGGGACGCGGACACGCAGCGACTCGCTGAACAGCAATAGCCACAGCACAGCAACCACTGGCGCGTCCAGGCTCAGCAGCCCGGGCCATATCCACGGACGCGTTCGCAATCGTAGAGTCACATCCATGGCTATCAGTGTAAGGGAATCCGCCACCGCTTCGTCCGGCGAAGGGGCGCAAACCGCGCAGCGGGAGCATTGGTGGTATCGCCGCCGGCTGGCTCCGCGCAGGATTGTGATTTCGGTCACATACATCAAATTGGGTTGCGCTCAGAATCCCCGCATGAAAGCCGAAAACACTCACCGCATCATCGCCTTCACAGTTGTACTGGGCTTCGCACTGGCGGCTCTGGCGTTTTATTCGGTGCGCGATATGATGGCTGCGTTCGCGCTATTCAGCGTGGCATTCTTGGGTCTCGCGATTGCGCTTCTGGCGGTGCTGTCGGCCGAGGAGGCCTTGGTTTGGGCTCTCCACCGTTCGGAAGTTTGTTTCACGCGCCTCCATCAACGGCACTTGGCCCCGGCAACTCATCCCGGCGCGCAACGCCATTCTGGTAACGGGAATTAGCGTCCGATTGCGCCGCAGCAAATCCATCGCACATGCGTCAAAGTTGCGCCCGCAGAAGCTTGGCGGCGCATCAGCCGCGCTTCACTTTTGTTTCACCTCCGCAGGCCTGCGCAATTGTTTGCAACCTAAGCTTTAACTCTTTCAACGCATCGCATGGCTATTACATAACTATTACAAAGCCGTCGGTAAGCCCCTGCTATCCTTAAGTTGGAAAAAGGGCGGTACTTAGCTTACTCCGCGCTCTACAAAGGGACCCATGGCACTTCAGATCGACGACATCGCAAAGAAATCCGCAGGCGACAACGATATCAATTGGGTGACCGCGACTGCTATGCTGCTGTTCCACGTGGGAGCCATCGCGGCGCTCTTCTTTTTCTCGTGGAAGATGGTACTGCTGGCGGTATTTCTAAATTGGGTAGCGGGCAGCCTTGGAATCGGGATGGGCTATCACCGATTGCTCACGCACCGTGGCTATAAGACCCCCAAGTGGGTCGAATATTTTCTGACCGTCTGCGCCACACTGGCGCTCGAGGGCGGACCGATTTTCTGGGTGGCCACCCATCGCATCCATCACCAGCACTCCGATCACGAAGGCGACCCGCATTCACCGGTCGACGGCAAATGGTGGGCGCACATGGGCTGGATTTTGGTGGGCAGGTCGATGCACCACGACGCGACTACGCTCACGCGCTATGTGCCCGACCTAGCCAAGGACAAGTTTCACGTCTGGATCTCCAAATACCATTACGTGCCCGAGATCATTCTGGGCCTGATTCTGTTCGCCGTCGGCGGCGTGCAGTACGTGCTCTGGGGAGTTTTCTTCCGCACCGTTCTCGGCCTACACTCCACGTGGCTGGTGAATTCAGCCACTCATACTTGGGGCTACCGGCGGTTCCAGACGCGCGACCTTTCCACCAACAGCTGGTGGGTCGGCTTGCTCGCCTGGGGTGAAGGCTGGCACAACAATCATCATGCTCATCCAGTTTCCGCTCGCCATGGTCTGGCGTGGTATGAAGTCGATTTCAACTGGTACGGCATTTGGCTTCTCAAAAAACTCGGGCTGGCGTGGAACGTTTATACGTACCAGCTTTCTTCGATGAAGCAGGCCGCAAAGGGCGCAACAGGCTTGGCCGCGGTGGCGCCGGCCGAAGTTGTCGCTCCCGCGCAACCGAACACCGATTTCGCATCCGTCTAGCAAGTCTGCCTCCGTCTACTTGCACTAGGGCTGCGCTATACAGCGTGGCCCTTTGCTTTTTGGCGAGCATCCTGCACGCGCATCGTCCCCTTCGGCTTCTCCGCGGTACAATAAGGACATAGAGACATGCGCGCTATCAGCCGCAGCAAGACAATCATCTTCCTAGTCCTGGGCGTCGCGTCGATCACGGCGGCGGTCTTCCTGAACGTCAGCTGGATCTTGCGCAACTGGCGCGATGCTGTGTTGCTGTTTTCCGGCATTATTTTTTTCCTGCTGATCATTACCGGCTTGGTTCTCAATACGATTTTTCTGGTGCGCGAAATTCGCCGCAACGAGCAGCACGACAGCTTCATCAACGCCGTCACGCACGAGCTGAAGACGCCCATCGCCTCGATCCGTCTGTATCTAGAAACGCTGCAGCGCCGCGAACTTGATCCCGCGCAGCGCAACCAGTTTTACGGGCTTATGCTGGAAGATACGGACCGTCTGCTCTCGACGGTCGAACAAGTGCTGAAAGCCGGGGAAGTTCGCGTGGCGCACGCGAAGAGGCATCCTGTCGAATTCGATTTTCGCGGCCTGGTGAACGAATGCATGGAGCTGGAGCGCACCCGCCACCATCTCCCGCCGACCGCGCTGTATTGGAGCAGCAGCCCCGCGCGGAACGGCGATGGCGCGCCTGGTGCGAGCGATGGCAATCCCGTGAAGGTTCACGGCGACCCCGAAGAGCTTCGCACCGCCGTCACGAATATTCTCGACAACGCCATCAAGTATTCCGGCGGGCAGATCGACGTTTCCGTGCAGGTCGAGCCGCTGCGCGACGAAAAGCGCGTTGCCCTTCGGGTGCGCGACCGCGGTATCGGCATTCCCGCGCACGAACTGAAGCGCATTTTCAAGCGCTTTTATCGCGTCCGCGGACGCCCGTTCTTTCACGCCAAGGGAACGGGCCTCGGGCTCTTCATCGTCAAATCCATTGCCAGCGCGCACGGTGGCCGCGTGTTCGCAGAAAGCGGCGGCAGCGTCCCGGGCACCACCGTTACCTTCGAACTGCCGAGGCTCGCACCGTGAGCCGCATTCTGGTGGTGGAAGACGAGGCGCATCTCGCCGAAGGACTGCGGTTCAATCTAGAGGCGGAGGGCCATTCCGCCGATATCTGCGGAGACGGCGAATCGGCTGTTCGCCGCCTGCTGAAACAAAACGACAAATTCGACGCCGTGGTGCTCGACGTGATGCTTCCCGGTATCGACGGTTTTGCCGTAGCCTCCGCTCTCCGCAAAGCGAAAAACTACGTTCCGGTTCTGATCCTGACAGCTCGCGGCCGTCCCGAAGATGTCCTCGAAGGGTTTGCTTCCGGCGCCGATGATTACCTGCCGAAACCATTCGAGCTGCCCATCTTCCTGGCGCGCTTGCAGGGGCTTTTGCGGCGCAGCGCCTGGCATGCCGGTTCGCCCGAGTCGAGAGGGCCATCGGAGTCCGAAACTGCGGCGAAAGCACCCGCAGCGGCCAGAACGGCCAGTTCCACGGCGACGGCAACTTCCGGCGAAGTCTATTCCTTCGGCGGCAAAACGTTGGATTTCGATACGCTCGAGCTTCACTCCGGCGCCCACACCGTTCAGCTCACGTTGATGGAAGCGAAGCTGCTGCGTCATTTGATACGAAATTCCGGCCGGGCGGTCTCGCGCAAGGCGATTCTGGAAAACGTGTGGGATTTGCGCGAAGACACCGACACGCGCGCCATCGACAACTTCATCGTGCGTCTGCGCCGTTACGTGGAAAACGATCCCGCCAAACCCCGCCATCTGTTGACCGTCCGCGGCGTGGGTTACAAATTCGTCGCGTAGCTTGATATCTGAGCTCGTCAGGAACTACGCAGAAAGTCGGTGTACTCTCTGCAAAGGGCTGGATGGAAGACCGAAAGGATTTTCACGTGCGTCGTCGTAACTCAGCGCTATTTTCCGTGGTCTTTTGGGCAGTCACGGCATTGGCACCAGCCGCTTGTGGGATCGGTCTTGATCCATTTTCGGTGGGTGCTCGCTCGCCTGGGACCAAGATCCGCGGACCGTATCCCGATAGCGCCGCAATTGGAGGATATGCGCCACTTGGCGAGGAAAGGAAGGTCGGACGAGCTTGAAGCCATGATTACGAATTTCGAGATCCCTGATGCTCAGGCCTGGTATTTTGCAAACTTTGGAACCTCCGGGCTGGAAACCGCGGATTACTACAAGAAAGATCTCCAGACGTCCGAGCAGCAGCTCGAGAGTCAGATGATCGAGTTTTCGCGTGAAGACGGCTATTTTTCCGTAAAAAAGGATGACGTGAGAAATATCTATCCGAGTGCAGTTACAGCTCCCGAGGTATTTCTAGCGGCTTGGGAAGACATTGTCACGTACGGAGAGGACTCTTTCGAGACGCCAGTTGGATACTTCTTCTTCGTTGATGGAAGATTCCGTTGGGACAGCACAATTAAGTGGGTGACCGTTGATCAGCGGAGCCGAGTACTGGCTTCCGCCCGCCGCGGTTGCGGCGGCTATCGGTGACTGCTAAAATCTTTTGGCTGCGCGGCTGGCAGGACCACCGTTGTTGCACGCCCTTGAAGCCATTCACCGGCTCGCGGAAAGCCAGAAAACGTAAAGGGGAGAGCGCTTGGCCAAATATGATTTGGTGATTATCGGCAGCGGCCCGGGCGGATACGTGGCCGGCATTCGCGCCGGTCAATGGGGACTGAAAACCGCCGTGGTGGAAAAGGACCCGTTCCTCGGCGGCACCTGCCTGCACGTGGGCTGCATCCCCACCAAAGTTTTTCTGCATCACGCCGACATTTACGATAATTTCCAGCGCGCCGAGGAATTCGGCTTCGAAGTGAAAGACGTGAAAGTGAATTGGCCCGCCATGCTGGCGCGCAAAGACAAGATCGTGAAAAAGCACGCCGGCGGCATCGGCATGCTCTTCAAGAAAAACAAGGTCGATTCAATCCAAGGCTGGGGGCGCATCGCCGGCCCCGGCCGTGTCACCGTGGAAAAAGACGGCAAAATCACCGAACTCGAAACCACATACACGATGTTGGCGACGGGCTCCGAGGCGCGTTCCCTGCCCGGCTTGGAAATCGACGGGGATGCGATCCTCACCAACCGCGAGATTCTCTCGCTGCGATCGATTCCGAAAACGATGGTGGTGGTGGGATGCGGCGCCGTGGGCGTGGAATTTGCGTCGATTTTCAAGACCTTCGGCACGGATGTGACACTGCTTGAAGCTGTCGCCAAGATGGTGCCGCTCGAAGACGACGAAATTTCCGCCGAGTTGCTGAAATCTTTTAAAAAGCGCGGCGTTCGCGTGGAGCTGGAAGCCGCCGTTGAATCGGTGAAGAAAAACGCCAACGGTGCAACCGTCGCCTACAAGGATAAGGCCGGCAAGCCGCAATCCATTAGTGCCGAAAAAGTCCTGATCGCCGTGGGTCGCCGCCCGCTCACCGAAAACACCGGCATCGAGAAAACGAAAGCGAAAGTCGAGCGCGGCTTCGTCCACACCAACGCCTACATGGAAACCGACGAACCTCGGCTTTACGCCATTGGCGATGTCGTCGCCGGGCTGCCGCAGCTGGCTCACGCTGCGTCGATGGAAGGAATCATCGCCGTGGGCCGCATGGCCGGCAAAGAAGTGCAGCCGTTCGATCGCAAGCGCTGCCCGAACGTCACGTTTTGCGAGCCTCAAATCGGTTCCGTCGGCATGACGGAAAAGCAGGCGCGTGACGCCGGACTCGACGTCAAAACCGGGAAGTTCCCGTTCCTGGGCAACAGCAAGGCCAGCATCCTGGGCCAGCACGAAGGCTTCATAAAAGTGGTATCGGAGGCCAAATACGGTGAAATCCTCGGCGTGCACGCCATCGGCCCGCTGACCACGGAAATAATCGCCGAGGCGGTTGCCGCGCTCGGTCTGGAAGCCACGCTGGACGACATGGCCGCCACTATTCACGCGCACCCCACGGTTTGGGAAGCGATGGGCGACGCATTTAATTCCGTGCGCGGCCTCGCGATCAACTTCTAGCCCCGGAACGTCGGGGCGATTGCTTTCAAGATTCGCATGCAACAGTCCGAAAACATCTGCTGGGTGGCGGACGTTGGGCTGATCGCCTATGGCCCGGCGTGCGCGTTGCAACGGGAACTCGTCGAAGCGCGGAAAGTTGGGACGATTCCTGACGTGCTGCTGCTGTGCGAGCATCCGCACGTGATCACTCTTGGCCGCAATGGCAAGCGCGAACATCTGCGCACGGGCGAGCGCCTGCTGGCGGAAATGAACGTCGAATTCCATGACACGGATCGAGGCGGGGATATCACCTACCACGGCCCGGGACAAATCGTCGGTTACCCGATTCTCGATTTGGCGCAGCACCGGCGCGATATCCGCTGGTACGTGGAACAGCTCGAGGAGACGATGATCCGCGCGACGGCGGATTTCGGGCTCGCCGCGCATCGCAGTGAAGCCAATCACGGCGTATGGCTCAATATTCCCGGCGGCGAAGCGAAACTTGCCGCCCTCGGCGTGCACCTGAGCCGTTGGGTCACTTCGCATGGTTTCGCGTACAACGTGGCGACGGACCTGCGCTACTTCGACCTGATCGTGCCGTGTGGCCTAGCCGGTAAGCGCGCGACGACTCTGGAACGCGAGCTCGGGCGGGCTGTAAATATCGATGAGGTTCGCGAACAGCTGGTGGCGCAGTTTGCATCCGTTTTCGCGCGAGAGCCTCTGCCGATGAATCGCGCGCAATTGGACGAACAGCTGCACGCAGCGCAGGCGATGCATCAACACGCCGTCTGAACGGGCGATTAAACGGGCGATCAAACGGGCGATTAAGGCACATACATGATCGCAATTCGGCTCGGCGAAGCCGGCCGCGTTCGAGTTTGCACGAATGAGTTTTCGAAAAAGGAAACGCGCAGCATATGGATAACCAACTGAGCCGCGAGCGGCGCCTAGAGCTGTACTATTTCATGCAGCTCAATCGCCAGCTCGAAGAGCGGCTGGTGCGGCTGTTCCGCCAGAACAAAATCGTTGGCGGCGTGTATTCCAGTCTCGGCCAGGAAGCGGTGTCCGTGGGCACGGCCTATGCGCTGGAACCACGCGACTGGCTTGCTCCGATGATCCGCAATATCGGCACACTGCTGGTCAAGGGTTTTAAGCCCCGCGACATTTTCACTCAGCACATGGCCAAAGTGACATCGCCCACGCACGGCAAAGACGGCACCAGCCACTTCGGCGATCTAAAAACTTTGCACGTGGTCTCTCCAATTTCCATGCTCGGAGATCTGATCCCCGTGATGACCGGCGTCGGCATGGCCGGGAAATACTTGGGGCAGAAGATCGTGGCAATGACGTGGATTGGCGATGGCGGCAGCTCCACCGGCGCGTTCCACGAAGGACTGAACCTCGCCGCCGCGCAGCGCGCGCCTTTGGTGCTGGTTCTGGAAAACAATCAGTGGGCGTATTCCACGCCCGTGTCGCGGCAAGTGCCGCTGAAAAATCTCGCCGATCGAGCGCTCGCCTACGGCATCAAGAACCGCATCGTGGACGGCAACGACGTGCTGGCCGTCTACGACACCGCGAAATGGGCGGTCGATGAATGCCGCGCCGGCCGTGGTCCGATCCTCATCGAAGCGAAAACCATGCGCATGAAGGGCCACGCGCAGCACGATCCCGCCGAATACGTGCCCAAGGAAATGTTCGAATATTGGAAGGCGCGGGATCCGATCGCGCGCTTCGAAAAGTACCTGACCGAACAGAATCTGTGGGACGAGAAAGTCAAAGCGGAAATTGATGCGCGCATCGACCGCGAGCTGGACGAGGATCAGAAATTCGCCGAAGAGTCGCCGCTGCCTTCACCGGAAATTGCCACGCAGGGAGTTTATTGCAACGGCTGCCACACTATCGAAGCCGATTGGCAGCGTTCACAAATAGAAGTGATGCCGCCCGCAGCAAGCGCCCAAGCTGAGTGGAAGGTAAACGATTTTGGCGCAGCCGCGGCTCCAGCGCATCGTACCGCGCACCCGCAACTCGGCAACACGCAACCCACCGCAAAACCGCAGCACAAACCGGAACATAAGCCAGCGCACAAGCCCGTGCAACACGGGCAGGCACAATCGCTCGCAACGCGCCCGGCTACGCCGCAGCCAACAGCCGTCTCGCCCGAAAAACCTCCGGTGCAAGACATAACGCAAGCGACTCCATTGCGCGTTCCTTTCGGACGCGGCCCGAAAGATCGCTCCTTCGAGCGCGAGCAGCAACAGAATCAACCGGCGAAGCCCGTCGATCGCCGCCGCCGGCGGAGACGTTAAATTATGCCTGAAGTCACGATGCTCGAAGCCATCCGCGAGGCGCTGTTCGAGGAATTCGACCGCGATCTCGCCGTAGTCGCTCTCGGCGAAGACGTCGGCGTTTACGGCGGCGCTTTCAAGGCTACTGAAGGCCTGCTCGCAAAATTCGGTCCCGAGCGCGTGATCGATACGCCGATCAGTGAGACGGCTATCGTCGGCGCAGCCTGCGGGATGAGCTACCTCGGGCTACGGCCGGTGGTGGAAATGCAATTCATCGACTTCATCGCCTGCTGCTTTAACCAAGTGACGAACTTCGTCGCCAAATCGCATTATCGCTGGGGCGCGCCGGTGCCGATGGTGGTTCGGGGACCGTCGGGCGGAGGCGTTCACGGCGGCCCGTTCCATTCCGCGAATCCGGAGATGTATTTCGTCCACACGCCCGGGCTGAAGGTCGTCTACCCGTCAACGGCGTATGATGCGAAGGGACTGCTCAAATCCGCGATTCGCGATAACAATCCAGTTCTCGTCTTCGAGCACAAGTTCCTCTATCGACGCGTGAAAGAGGAGTTGCCCACCGAAGAATATACGGTTCCGATCGGCAAAGCCGTGGTTCGCCGCGAAGGCCGCGACCTCACGATCATCAGTTACGCCGCCGCCGCGCACACGTCGCTCGAAGCTGCTCAGCTGCTGGCCAAGGAAGGAATCGACGCCGAAATGATCGATCTGCGCACGCTGCTGCCGCTCGATCGCGAAGCCATCGTCGACTCGGTGAAAAAGACCGGCAAGCTGCTGATCGTGCACGAAGATACACGCACGGGCGGCATTGCAGGCGAAATCGCGGCCATCGTATGCGAAGATGCTTTCGGGCATTTGGATGGACCCATCGGGCGCGTCACCGCGCTCGATACCCCCGTCCCATACTCGCCGCCGCTGGAAGAATTCTTTCTGCCCAGCGTTGAAAAAGTTGCCGCCGCCGCGCGGGAATTGGCACAATACTAACTTCACAAGAAAGCAGGTCTTGCGCCGTGGGAAAAACCAAGGGACTCAATCAAGCTGATTTCGAAGTTGGGACGGACGTGCGCATCGCCGACCGCGCCTTTTTGGAACAATTTTTAGAAGCCGGGCAATACCACCACGAACTCGAGCCCGAGCAGCTGGAATACGCCGACCGTGTGGCTAAAGTCGGAAAGGTCGAATTCTTTCACGGCGGCGATGAAATTTACACCCTGGAAGGCATTCCCGGCGTGTGGCACGAGGAATGCTTGCGCGGGATCTAGTTCAGGAACCTGAGGAGACCACGATGGCAGTTGACGTAATCATGCCCCAGATGGGCGAAAGCATCTTTGAAGGGACCATCACTAAGTGGCTCAAGAAGCCCGGCGATAAAATTGACCGCGACGAACCGCTGTTCGAAATTTCCACCGACAAAGTGGACGCGGAGATTCCGTCTCCCGCAGCCGGTGTACTGAAAGAGATCAAAGTCAGCGAAGGGCAGACCGTTCCGGTGCAGACCGTCGTCGGCACCATCGATGCTGCCGGTGCAGCGGCTGCGGCTGCGCCTCCGGCTGCCGCGAAACCTGCGCCCACGGCTCAGCCGAAAGCCGAAGCACCGAAACCTGCCGCAGCACCGCCGCCTCCTGCTGCCGCGCCCGCTGCTGCTCCAAAAGCGGCGCCGCCGGTCGCGGCCGCCCCCGCACGTGCGGTACCTCCAGAGCATCACGCTGGCGATGGCGACAAAATTCGCACATCCCCGCTGGTGCGCCGCATCGCGCGTGAAAATGAGATCGACCTTTCGCAGATTCCTGGCACCGGCGCCGGTGGGCGCGTCAGCAAGCGCGATATTCTGGCCGCCGTCGAAGGCGGCGCGCCTGCCGCAGCGCCGGCTTCCACACCGGCCGCTATGCCGCCGCCTCCTGCAAAGCCCGGGCCAAGCGGAGCTCCTTCAGCCGTGCTCGAAAGCGCCGTTCTACGCGAGCGCATGTACTTTGGGCACTTCGAAGTGCAGCCCATGTCGGTGATGCGCCAGCGCATCGCCGAGCACATGGTGCTCTCTAAGCGCACTTCGCCGCACGTCTACTCCATCGAGGAAGTGGACGTCAGCGCTCTTGTTTCACTGCGCTCGAAGCTGAAAGATAAATTCGAACAGGAAACCGGTACGAAGCTCACATATATGCCGTTCTTCATCCGCGCCGCCGTGGAAGCGCTGCGCGCCTTCCCGACGGTCAACTCCTCCGTCGACGGCACCAATCTGGTGGTGCACAAGGAGTGCAACATTGGAATGGCCGTAGCACTCGATTGGGGATTGATCGTGCCGGTTATCAAAAACTCTGAAGAGAAAAATTTCCTCGGTCTTGCACGCGCCGTCAACGACTTGGCGGAGCGCGCCCGCTCGAAAAAGCTGAAGCCGGACGTGGTGCAGGAAAGCACTTTCTCCATCACCAATCCTGGCGTGTTCGGGGGACTCTTCGGATTGCCAGTGATCAATCAGCCCAACGTCGCCATTCTGGGACTCGGCACGATTGAAAAGCGTCCGGTTGTGGTTGACGACGCCATCGCTATTCGCTCGATGGTTTATCTGACGCTTTCCTACGATCATCGCGCAGTGGACGGCGCCATCGCTCATCAGTTCATGAGCCACATCAAGCGCACACTCCAGAATTGGACCGAGCCGATTCTCTAGCTCGTTTCGCTCCGTGGCCGTTCGCCGAAAAGTAAGCGAATTCCGCTGCCGGTTGCCGTGCCCGCGGCGGTTTTCATTTCGCTGTTGTCCGAGCTGCTGCTTCGCGCATCTCAAATGTCATGGCTCAAACTGCTCCACGCCATCCATGGGGCGTTCCTCCCTGGAAAATCGATTTCCATCCTCCCGACAAGCCGCTTCCAGAGGCCGTGGACGTCGCCATCGTCGGCGCCGGCTTTTCGGGACTCTCCGCGGCGGCCTGGCTCCGCTCCCGCTCGCCGCAAACTTCGGTCGCCGTATTCGAATCGGCTCACGTCGGCGCCGGCGCCAGCGGCCGCACAGGAGGCTTGGTTCTCGCGGAAACCGCTGCTGGGAATCTTCCGGGACTCGGCGACGTTCTCGCCGGCCTTTCGGACATTTTGCGTACTCTGGAAATTCAATGCGATCTGCGGCTGCCCGGAGCGTGGGAAGTCCTGCGCGATGAACGCAAAGCTTTCGACAGGCCTTCGGGCAAGCCAGTCGCTCACTCGCCCATCCACTGGTCGGACTCGGGCGATCTTCACGTCGTCAGCCAGGTTCCGGGCGGCTCGCTCGATCCTGGAAAGCTGGTCAGCGGATTGGCACGCGCTGCGCATCGCCTGGGCGCGCAAATTTTCGAAAACCACCGGGTCGGCCCGATCGATTGGTCAGGCGAGCCGCACCTGCATGTCCCAGCGGGCAAGGTGCGCGCAAAGAAAGTTCTGCTAGCCACCAGCGCGTTGTCACTCGATCTCTCGGGCCTAACAGAGCGCGCCGAGCCCCGCCTGACGCTTGCAGCGTCTACCGCACCGCTGACCGAAGGGCAAGTCGCCGCGATCGGGCTGAGCGAGCGGAAGCCGTTTTACACCATCGATCTGCCATACCTATGGGCGCGCCTGTGCGCTGATAACTCGATCGTTTGGGGTGCGGGGCTGGTCGGCCCGCCTGAATCGGGAGATTTGATGGACGTCGACGTCGATGCGCCCGAGCCTTCCCGCATGTTCGCTTCACTCGAACGCCGGGTTCATGGCCTGCATCCCGGGCTCGCATCCGCGCAGTTCACTCACCACTGGGGCGGGCCCATCTCGTTCCGCGAGAGCTGGCGCCCAGCATTCGCCCACCACCCGAATAATCGGAACGGTATCGTGCTCGGCGCCTATGCGGGCCACGGCGTAGCGCTGTCTGTGTATCTCGGCGCCTGGGCAGCTGAGTCGCTGCTTGGTCATCGCGATTTGCCAGAATGGGGCGCTTTGGAGAGAAAGCAGAAGTAGGTTATGCAACAGGGATGACGCGACGAAGAGCGCCACGAACCGTCAATGTTCCGGGCGCTCTCGCCTTATATTCGCGTCTCTTCAGTCAGCTACGTGCCCCTGCAGCACGGTTTTGTTGGATGGGGCCGTTGCGTTTTCGTTAGGTTCTGCCGTGATGAGGACATTGAAGTTTTTCGCGGTCGTTGCGGTTTTCAACTCGCCTTGAAGCTTGCCGTCGATTCCAATCGCACCCTGCTTCTGCGGTTGCTGACCGTGCGGCTCGATCCATACGATGTAATCGCTGGCTGGTGGGTGCAGGCTCCCCGGCAATGCCAAATCCTTCACCTTGATATCGACGTCCAAGTTTCCGGTGTTGTTCTTGCTGTTGCTGACTTTGACCGTTCCGCTCGCCGCAGGGACCATCGGACCGGGCGTCAGGTGAAAAGTTTTGTTTGAAGTCCCCCCGAATGGCCAAAAGAACAGCACGGCGGCCATTGCAAAAAACGCGCTTAATTTCATCGCTGCTAACCTCCACAGAACAGAATCTTCGATCGCAGTGCCGTCACTCAGGAAAACCGATCGCCACTTTCAGATTTTCCAAGGAGCGCAACGTGCGATCTTACGGGTAGCTCCACTGAGTGCCACCAGCGTCAATCTAGTGGAGGGAGCGAACAGCCACAATCGGGCGTTCCGCGTAAGTGTCGGTTCGGACCTATCGCAGCGGCTGCCGGGATTTCGGCTACCGTTTAAAGGGAACGCCTTATATCTCGGCCATCAGACGTCGGTTGAAAAACGATGCCCACCCGCCCAGCCCAGATATACCCATCGTCGGGTAAATCCCCTATTTCAAACACTTTCGCCGACGTTTATGCTTCGCTAAAGACTATGAGTGTGCCTCCTGTTCGAGTCGACTCTTGGCATGCGTAGCCGCTCCCTAAGACTCACTACCGTCATAGGGCAAGCGGAAGGCCGCTTCCACAGGATAGAATTCTGCGCGCAAATATTACGTGGATCTGAGTAGGAGCTAGCATCCGTGACCGTGCGAGTTCTTATCGTCGACGACCACGAGCCGGTGCGCCGCGGCATCCGTTCTCTTCTCACGCGGCGCGCGGATTGGCACGTCTGCGGTGAGGCTGCCGATGGCCTGGAAGCCACCCAGCTGGCTCGCGAGCTGCGGCCCGACGTGATCCTGATGGACATGTCCATGCCGCGGATGAACGGCGCCGAAGCCGCAGGCATCATTCGCCGCGAAATCCCGGAATCGAAAATAATCATTGTCACGCAGAATGACCCGGAATTGATGCGCCGGCAGGTATCCGAAATTGGCGCCAGAGGATTCGTTTCCAAGGCCACCTTGTCGCGCGACCTGCTCCCCGCGATCCTGCGGATCGTCGGCGAAAGCGGCGACGGATACAGATCGGACGCCCGCCCAGAAGAGCAATCCGCTGGAGATAGCTCGCTTTTCGGCGGTGGAGATTTGGGGTATTTGATCCGCCAGTTCGACTGGTCGCCAACGCCTCTAGGCCCTATCTCCGATTGGCCACAAAGCCTGAAGACTGCCGTCAATCTGATGCTCAACTCCCAACACCCCATGTGGATCGGATGGGGTTCGGAGATGACGTTTCTCTACAACGACGCGTACATATCGGTGCTCAGCCTGGCCAAGCATCCCGGTTCGCTCGGCCGCCCGGCCCGCGAAGTCTGGGCGGAAATTTGGGATGTCTGCGGACCGCTCGCCGATCGCGTGTTTACAAAAGGTGAAGCCGCTTTCGCCAACGATGTTCGCCTGTATATGAGCCGCGGCGAATATGTGGAAGAAACCTACTATTCCTTTTCCTATAGTCCGATTTATGACGAGAACGGAAGAGTGGGCGGCCTTTTCTGCCCTAGCACGGAAACCACGGCGAAAGTTCTTCACGCGCGCCGTTTGCGGACGCTTTCCGAACTTTCCTCCAAAGCCCTGGTCGAAAAATCTACCGCGTCCGCTTGCAACTCGTCCGTGGCTACGCTCTCTCAAAATCCCGACGATATCCCCTTTGCTTTGCTCTACCTGCTCGATGAGCATCGCAATGCGGCGGCCTTGACCGGCACCAGCCGCGTTGCTCCCGGAATCGCCCGCTTCAGTCCGGTGGAGATCGAGCTGGGACTGAACGCATCCCCGATCGATCTTTGGCCTATACAACAAATTATCGAACATTCTCAGCCGCGCCATCTGCAGCTCACCGGCATCGACTCGCTTCCGCTGGGAGCTGCGCGTCAGCCCGTCACTGAAGCCGTGGTGCTGCCGGTCACTTCGCCCGGTCACAACCGGCCAGTCGGCGTGCTCATCGCCGGCGTGAATCCCACCAGAAAACTCGACGCCGAATATCGCACCTTCTTTTCTCTGGTGGCCGACCAGGTGGGCACCGCGATTCAAAATGCGCGTGCCGTAGAACAAGAGACAAAACGCGCCGACGCCTTGGCTGAAATTGACCGCGCCAAGACTCTGTTTTTTAGCAACGTGAGCCACGAATTCCGGACCCCGCTCACCCTGATGCTCGGGCCTTTGGAAGAAATGCTCGCGCGGAAGAAATCGTCGTCTGCTGCCGAACACGAGCAGCTTGCGCTGATTCACCGCAACGGACTGCGGCTCCTGAAACTGGTTAACACGCTGCTCGATTTCTCGCGCATTGAGGCGGGCCGGGTACGGGCGAATTTCGAGTCTACTGATATCGCGCAATTGACCGCCGATCTGGCGAGTCTCTTCCAGTCGGCCACGCAGCGAGCCGGCTTGCGGCTGCGCGTCGACTGCCCTGCGTTGCCCGCGCCGCTGTACGTCGACCGCGACATGTGGGAGAAGATCGTCCTGAACTTGCTCTCCAACGCCTTCAAGTTCACTTTCCAGGGAGAAATCGCCGTCGGGCTGCGCGAGTCCGGCGAACACGTGCTGCTCTCGGTGCGCGACACCGGCACGGGAATTCCCGCCGACGAAGTACCGCGCCTGTTCGAGCGCTTCCATCGAGTGCAGAACTCGCGTTCCCGCACCAACGAGGGCACCGGCATCGGCTTGGCGCTGGTGCAGGAACTCGTAAAGCTCCACGGCGGATCTATTCGCGTGGAAAGCACGCTCGGGGTCGGCAGCACCTTCACTGTCTCGATTCCACGCGACCGGGCGCGTCTTCCCACTGGCAGCACTGCTCCCGTATCAATCGCCCGGGGTGCAAATCCCTATGTTGAAGAGGCGCTTCGGTGGGTTGCGGCGGAAGCCCCCCGCGATTTCGCGCCCAACGTAAATGCAGTTGCCCAACTCCGCAGCCCGTCGGATTCCGGCGCGCAAGCCGGCACGCCTTCGTCTTTGCATGGCGCGAAAATTCTTTTCGCGGATGACAACGCAGACATGCGCCAGTACGTGCGCCGCCTTTTCGGCCGCGATTGTCAGCTGACCGTCGCGGAGGACGGCGGGGCCGCGCTACAACTAGCGCGAGAAACTCTGCCGGATCTGATCCTTTCCGACGTAATGATGCCCCGGCTCGATGGTTTCGCCCTTCTGAACGAAGTTCGCCGCGATCCGCTGCTCAAGAGCACACCCGTTATTTTGATCTCCGCGCGCGCGGGCGAGGAAGCGTGGATCGAGGGACTCGAGTCCGGCGCCGATGATTATCTAGTGAAGCCGTTTTCCGCGCGAGAACTTCTGGCGCGCGTGGCTTCTCATATCGCCATGGCGCGCCTTCGCCGCCAGGCCGAAGAATGGGAGCGGACGCTTCGCGCCGGCGCGGAGTCCGACCAAGTGCGTCTGCGCGAGATGCTCATGCACGTACCTGCAGCCATCTGCATCTTGAACGGACCTGAACATCGTTTCGCCTATGTGAACCTGGAATTCGTGAAGACCACAAGGCGAGAGCAGGCCGAGAAATTGGTCGGCAAAACCATTGGCGAGGGCCTGCCGGAAGTCGAGGGTCAAGGCATTATCGAACTCCTCGACGATGTCTACCGGACCGGCGAACCTTACGTCGGCATCGAGCGGAAGTTCCTTCTTCCCGGAGTTGATGGCGTCCCGGAAGAACGCTACTTTACTTTCACTTACCAGCCTCTGCGCGGTTCACAGGGAAAAATCGAGGGCGTTTTCGTGCATGGCGTGGATGTGACGGCGCAAGTGACCTCTCGCAGGGCGATCGAGCTTAGCGAGGAGCGGCTGCGCATGGCGCAGAGCGCCGCTCGCGCCGGTTCATGGGAATGGGACCCACAAACGGACACGCACTTACTTTCTCCGGAGCTCCATCAAATTTTTGGAACAGAACCCGGCGATCCGGACCATGTCGCCGAGTGGTACGCGCGAGTTCATTCCGAAGACATGCCGCGGGTGCGCGAGCTCATGAACAAGGGCTTCGTTTCCGGAGAGATGGACTTCGAGTACCGCTATTTCCACCGGCAACTCGGCTTGCGATGGCTCTACTGCAAAGGGCGCAGAATTCGCGACGAGGCGCGCATGTTTGGCGTGGTCCTGGACGTCACGGACCGCAAAAACTCCGAACAAAGCAGCCGCGAAAACGAACGGAAAATTCGCGATCGGGAGATCTCCTGGGAACTATTGCGCGCCCAAGATGAAGAGCGCCGCCACATCGCGCGCGAATTACACGATAGCGCGGGTCAAACTCTGGCGCTGCTCGGCATGAATCTCGGGCTGCTCGCCGAATCCGTTGAGGAAACAGCTCCGGACGTGGCGCAATCGGCGGACGACGCACTGGAACTCGTCGAGCAACTAACCAGGGAAATTCGCACCACGTCGTATCTGTTGCATCCGCCGCTTCTGGAAGAGAGCGGCTTGACCGCCGCCCTTACCTGGTACATTCGCGGTTTGATGGAGCGCAGCGGGCTGGATATCACGCTCAACATTCCCGACGAATTTGGACGGCTGCCGCGCGACATGGAATTAGCCGTTTTCCGCCTGGTACAGGAATGCCTGACCAACATTCACCGCCACTCAGACAGCAAGAGCGCGTCTATACAAGCAGTTCGCGAATCGGGGAAAGTGCTGATTGAAGTGGGCGACCAGGGCAAGGGCATCCCCGCCGAAAAATTAGCGGAAATTCAGCTAAGTGGCGCGGGCGTCGGGATCCGCGGAATGCGCGAACGGCTGCGCCGGTTCAACGGTGAACTAACCATTCAGTCGGACGGCTCCGGCACCAAGGTCACCGCCGTTATTCCCGTGCCGAAAGAAACTTCCGAGCTTGCGCGGGACGACGAGCCCCAAACTTCTGAGACTGCAATTTAACGTTTGATGAAAGCATCAGCGCGACGCGCTGGACATCGCCATTGTTACGCCCAGTCCAGCTCGCCAGCGATTCGGTAGGGCTAGGGTCAGGCCGGCCCTCAGTTTGAGCCGCCGCGCCATTTTCCCCAATCGAACGAGTATCCGACTGCGACGGAATATTGTCGAATCCATGAGCTGCCAAAATAGGTGGAAAAATCATTCGGCACATGCCGCAGATCGAATTGGGGCCGAACAAATATTCCCCGATACACCTTGAAGCGCACCCCTCCCGAGAAGTGAAATTCCGAATCTTGTATCGACGTCACTTCCCCGTTGACCGCTGTGCAGCCTTGCGGCAACTTGTAGCAAATCTGAGGCGTGTAGTACAACTTCAAGTCCGCTCTTCCATATCCCGCTTGAAATTCCGGATTGAGCCGGCCGCCCATGTAATGCGGCTGGTAAACAACATTCGCGTCCATAAACGTCGGCGAGTACAGCAACCCTGCGTACGAGCCATTTCCCACCCGGGTGGAATACTCCGCGCCCACGCCGAGGTTATGGTAGAAGACGACATCAGCACCATACGTTTTGAAGAAACCGCCCATGCTCGGCGCCTGATACGTGGTGCCGGCTCCCAGCGTGTCGATGGAGCCAGCTGAGGAATCTGTAGCCGTGCCTCCCGCAACGTACCCGCTGATGACCTGGGCTTTCGCCATCGGGACGCACGCCAACACCGAAAAAAGCAAGACAGATACAACACGGCCAGTTGTTCGGATCATTCTTCGGATGATGGACAAAGACTCCCCCGCCTTAGTTTCGCCTTACCCACGCGAAGAGTTCCCAAGATTTTGGGCGTTCCCCGGCTCTCGACTATTGCAAGTTCAAGGCGTCTTGGCAACAAGAGCGTGCGGTGACGGAACCTGGTTCGTATTCCAGCCGCCGCCGAGCGCCTCGATCAGCTGAACGCTTGCAGTGATCTGCTGCTCTTGGAGTCCTACCAACGTCTGTTGGTTGCCAAGCAGAGTGGTTTGCGCTGAAATCACGTTGAGGTAGGGATCGATACCATCTCGGAAGCGCTCGGTGGCCAGAGCCACGTATCGTTGCGAAGAATTGATGGCCACTTGCTGTTGGCCGATCTCTGCCGACAAAATGCGGAGCGCCGCAAGATTATCTTCCACCTGTTGGAAGGCGGTTAATACCGTCTGCCTGTAGTTCGCCACGGTCTCGTCGTAGGTTGCGCGATACTGCTCCACCGTCGCCCGGCGCAAGCCGCCTTCAAAAAGCGGTTCCGCGAGACTGGGGCCAACGGACCAGAACCGGCTGGGCCAAGTGAACCAATCGGTGATGCCCGAAGACTGAAAACCTCCGGAAGCGCTTAACGTAAGGTTCGGGAAATAAGCGGCGCGCGCAACCCCGATCTCCGCATTTGCTTGGGCCACCAGCCGTTCCGATGCAGCGATGTCCGGCCGCCGCTCCAGCAACTGAGAAGGGACGCCAATCGGAACCGACGGAGGCCCGGCCTTCAGTGGTTCGTAGGCGATTGAGAAAGTGGATGCGGGCTGGCCCACCAGCATCGCGATGGCATGCTCGTATTGAGCCCTCAGAATTCCGACGTTAGTATCCTGTGCTTCCGTAGTTTCGAGTTGCGTCTCAGCCTGCGCCACTGATTCCGCGCTGTCGATACCAGTTTGGTACAGCACCTGCGTCAAGTTCAATGAATCCCGGTAGGCCTTCACCGTCGAGTCAAGAAGCTGCTTGAGCGCATCCTCGGAGCGAAGGTCGAAATAGTCCACTGCCACCTCGGCCTGAAGCGTCAGACGCGTATCGTCCAGATCGGCGGCGCTCGCCTGCGCGCCGTACTCGCTGGCTTTAATTGTGTTGCGGACCCGTCCCCAAAGATCGGGTTCCCAGGTCGCGTCAAATGGCAGCGAGTAATCCGTAAATATTTTATTTGCGGAACTCGACGGCACCGTTAGGCCGCCGACGTTCGTCGAATTGCGCTCCTTCGTAATAGACGGACTCGTCGAAACCGTGGGAAAAAGCTGCGACCGCGCCTCTTTTACCAGCGCGCGAGAAGAAAGAAAGCTGGCCTCGGCCGCGGCCAGCGTCTGATTGGAAACGTTCACCCGCTGTTCCAGGGAATTTAGCAGCGGATCGTTGAACATTTCCCACCACTTGCCAGGAATCACGGCATCACTCGGCTTAGCAGGCTGCCAGATGCCGGCTGCCGCGCTATTGGAAGGTGGAGCTTCCTTGTAAGCGGGCGCTGTTGCCGCGGTCGGCGTGTGATACTTCGGCCCGACCACGCAACCTCCCAACAGCAGAGCAGTGCTGGCCAAGCATGCCAGCAGACGGACGGTATCGGACCCTTTCTTGACGTAACGTCGCATGGCCTAGTCGCCCTCCGTAAGCGCGGGACTCATCGCTTCGCCATGGGCCCCTCGCCAGCGCACGCTCAGCCGGTCCATGTAGAGATACACGACCGGCGTGGTGTAAAGCGTAAGCATCTGGCTGAAAATCAGCCCGCCCACGATGGTAATTCCCAAAGGCCGGCGCAGCTCGGACCCGACACCCGTTCCGAGGGCGAGAGGCATCGCACCTAACAGAGCTGCCATGGTCGTCATCAAAATCGGACGAAAGCGCAGCAGGCAAGCCTGAAAGATCGCGTCGCGCGAATTCTTGCCTTCGTTACGTTCGGCGGCCAGAGCGAAATCAATCATCAGAATTGCGTTTTTCTTCACGATGCCTATCAACAGCACCATTCCGATCAGCGCGATTACGCTGAGGTCCGTCCGAAACAAAAGCAGTGCCAAGGCGGCGCCGACGCCGGCCGATGGCAGCGTGGAAAGAATGGTGATCGGATGAATGTAGCTTTCGTACAAAATGCCCAGAACGATGTACACCGCCAGGATTGCCGTGATGATCAGCATCGGCTCGGTCGCCAGAGAAGCCTGATACGCTTGCAGGGTTCCGGAAAACATGGCCTGGATGGTCGACGGCATTCCGAGGCTTTCCTCCATCTTATCGATCTCAGCGGAGGCATCGCTCAGAGCCATTCCCGGCGCGAGGTTGAACGACACAGTGACGGAAGGAAACTGGCCTTGGTGATTCACGGAGAGTGGCGCAGTGGTCGGCGCGTAATGCGTGATCGCCGAGAGAGGCACCGGCTGCCCGCTATGGGATTGGACGTAGACGTCGTTCAGACCGGCCGGGCTCTGCCAGTATTGCGGCGCAACTTCCATCACCACGTAATACTGGTTCAGCGACGTGTACATCGTAGAGACCAGCGCCTGCCCGAAAGCGTCGTAGAGAGTTGAATCGATCGATTGCGGCGTAATGCCCATCCGCGCCGCGGTCTGACGGTCGTACGTCAGCGAAGCCTGCAAGCCGCTGTTCTGCTGGTCGGTATCGACGTCCTGGAATCCGGGAAGTTTTTTCATCTGCTGGTAAAGTATGGGCCCCCATTTCACCAGCTCGGAAAGGTCGGCGCTCTGAATCGTGTATTGATACTGCGCGTTGCTCTGCCTGCCTCCAATGCGCAAATCCTGCCCGGCTTGCAAAATCACTCTGGCGCCAATGATCGCGTTCAGCTTGGGGCGCAGACGGTCGATCACCTGGCTGGAGCTGACTCCTCTCTCATTCAGGGGCTTCAATCCGACGTAGACAAAGCCTCCGTTCGTGGCGCTGCCTCCGGTGAAGGCCATCACATGCTGCACCGCCGGATCCTTTTTGACGATCTCGACCGCCTGTCTCGTTAGTAAGTTCATCGCTTGATAGGAAATATCCTGCTGGGCGCGAATACCTCCCAAGACAGTTCCGTTGTCCTGCAGCGGGAAAAAGCCCTTCGGCACGATGATGAGCAGAAACACGTTCACGCCGATGGTCACGATCAACACGCCCAGCGTCAGCGCCGCGTGATCGAGCACCCACGTCAAAGTTCGTTCGTAAAAGCCAAGTATCCAATTAAAGACCTTTTCGCTTTTCCGATACAAGCCACCATGCGACTCTGGCGGTGCATAGGTGAGCAGCTTGGAACACATCATCGGCGTAGCTGTCAGCGACACGAACAGCGAAACCAGAATCGCGACCGACAGCGTGACCGCGAACTCGCGGAATAGCCGGCCCACGATTCCGCCCATGAGCAGTATGGGAATAAACACCGCGATCAGCGAAAGGCTGATGGACAGCACCGTGAATCCGATTTCCGCTGCGCCTTTCATTGCCGCCTGCATGGGATGCATACCTTGTTCAAGGTAGCGCGTTACGTTTTCGATCACGACGATTGCGTCGTCGACAACGAATCCGGTCGAAATCGTCAGCGCCATCAGCGATAAGTTATCGATGCTGTAGCCGCACAGGTACATCACCGCAAACGTCCCGATCAAAGAGACCGGCACGGCCACGCTGGGGATCAAAGTCGCGCGGCCATTTCGCAGAAACACGAAGACCACCAAAATCACCAGTCCGATTGAAATGGCCAGCGTGCGCTCCACCTCGTCCACCGAGGCACGAATCGTGGTGGTGCGATCGATGATCGTGGTCATGTTGATCCCTGAAGGTATCGAAGCCTTCAGCGAAGGCATGGCTTGGCGAATGCTATTGACGGTGTCAATGATGTTGGCGCCAGGCTGCCGGAAGATGATCAAATTGACGCAAGGCTTTCCATCGACGTATCCGGAATTGCGGATGTTTTGCACCGAGTCCACTACATCCGCGACGTCCGACAGCTGCACGGCTGCGCCGTTGTCGTAACCCACTATCAAGGGTTTATAAAATTGGGCTTTGAGCAGCTGATCGTTCGCCAGAATGTCGCGTGTGGTGTATGCGTTCGCGATCTGTCCTTTGGCCAAATTGGAGTTTTGAGAGCCCAGAATGCTCGCAACTTGCTGCAGGCTGATTCCATAGCTGTTCAACTGTGTCGGATTCAGCTCCACGCGCACGGCGGGCAGCGAACTGCCCCCTGCCGTCACCTGCCCGACGCCGGGCACCTGCGAGAGCCGCTGCTCCATGATTGTTGAAGCCGCGTCATACATCGTGCCTTTGTCATAGATGTCCGATGTAAGTCCGATCACCATGATCGGGGCGTCCGCCGGGTTCACTTTGCGATAGGTCGGATTGGAGGGAAGGTTCGATGGCAGGTAACTTCGCGCAGCGTTGATCGCCGCTTGCACGTCCCTGGCAGCGCCGTTGATGTCCCGCGACAGATCGAACTGCATCGTAATGTTGGTGCTGCCCAACGAGCTGGTGGACGTCATCTCGGTGATGCCCGCGATTCGTCCGAACTGCCGTTCCAGCGGAGTAGCGATGGAAGAAGCCATGATTTCCGGGCTCGCTCCGGGTAAGTTCGCATTCACGGAAATCGTGGGGAAATCAATTTGTGGCAGCGGTGCAACCGGCAGAAAAAAGTACGCAACTGCGCCGGCCAAAGCGATCCCGATGGTAATCAAAGTCGTCGCTACCGGGCGCTTGATAAACGGCGCAGAGAGACTCATGGCAGATCCGCCGATAGCCCTTCGCCGCTCAGCTCACGGCTGGGCTCCTTCGAAAACCTCTTCGCTAACCGGTCAAAGAATATGTAGATCACCGGCGTGGTATAGAGAGTTAACACCTGGCTAACCAGCAGTCCGCCGACCATGGCAATTCCCAGCGGGCGCCGCAATTCCGAGCCGATTCCCGAACCCAGCGCCAGAGGCAAGCCACCCAGGAGGGCCGCCATGGTGGTCATCATAATGGGGCGGAAGCGCAGCAGACACGCTTGGTAAATCGCGTCCGTCGAGTTCTTACCCTCCTTTCTCTCAGCTTCGAGAGCAAAATCGACCATCATGATTCCGTTCTTTTTCACGATGCCGATCAACAAAATGATGCCTATGAGCGCCACAACGCTCAGATCGGTGTGGCAAATCATCAAAGCCAAAATTGCGCCGACTCCGGCTGATGGCAGCGTCGAAAGAATTGTGATCGGGTGGATGTAGCTCTCGTATAGAACGCCGAGCACGATGTAAACCGTCACCAGGGCTGCCAAAATAAGCAAAGGCTCGCTCTTGAGCGAGGCCTCGAACGAAGCTGCAGTGCCCTGGAACGCGCCCTGAACGCTCAACGGCATGCCCAAATCATTTTTCGCCTTATTGATCGCATCGATGGCGTCTCCGAGCGAAGCATTGGGCGCCAGGTTAAAGGAGATGGTGACCACCGGAAATTGTCCCTGGTGATTGATCGCCAGCGGAGACATAACCGTTTGGAAGTGCGCGAAGGTGCTGAGCGGCACGGCCGCGCCGTTGATCCCGCTCACCACCGGCAGCGTCGACGCGGCCGCGGTTGCGGTGGCAGCAGGTCCCGAATTGCCTGCGTTCGGCGCCGGTGAGCTGCTGGAGTTGCTGGAAGACGTGGGGGCGTACGCCGAACGAACGTAGATGTCGTTCAACTCGTTCGGATTCTGCTGGAACTTCGGCATCGTCTCCAGGATCACGTGGTACTGATTCAATTGCGTGTAGAGCGTGGAAATCTGCCGCTGCCCGTATGCGTCATAGAGAGTCTCGTCGATCACTTCTGGCGTGATTCCCATGCGCGAGGCAGTCACGCGATCGATCACCAGCGATTCAGCGAGCCCTGACGTTTGCTGGTCGGTAGCCACGTCGCGCAGCTCTGGAATCGCCTTCAGTTTGTCGACGAACCGGGCGGTCCAGGTGTTCAGCTCGTTCGCGTTCGGATCTTCCAATGTGTACTGGTATTGCGTTCGGCTGACGCGATCCTCGACCGTCAAATCCTGCACGGGCTGCATGTACAGCGTGATCCCATCGATTTTCGCGAGCTCCGGCTGCAAACGCCGGATCACGTCGGAGGCGCTGATTTTGCGATCTTCCAACGGCTTCAGCGAGATCAAGATGCGGCCGCTATTGAGCGTCGTGTTCGTGCCATCAACTCCGATGAACGATGAAAGATTTTCGACCGCGGGATCTTTGAGAATGACTTTCGCCAGCTCCTGTTGCCGCTGGGACATTTCATCAAATGAGATCGATTGCGGCGCCTGCGAAAATCCTTGAATGATCCCTGTGTCCTGCACGGGGAAAAAGCCCTTGGGCACGATGATGTACAGAATGACGGTGAGCACCAGGGTGCCTACGGCGACCAGCAGCGTGGTCGTCTGATACTTTAAAACCCACTGCAAGCTCCTGCCGTACGCTTCGATGATTCGGTCGAAAGCCCGCTCGGACGCCTTAAAGAAGCGGCCTTGCTGGTCCGGCGGCGTGTGGCGCAGCAGGCGTGAGCTCATCATCGGCGTCAGTGTCAGCGAAACCGCCGCGGACACCAAGATGGTCACCGCCAAGGTGATGGCAAACTCTCGGAAAAGGCGCCCGACAATGTCTCCCATGAACAACAACGGAATCAGAACGGCAATCAGGGATATCGTCAGAGAAATAATCGTAAATCCGATCTGCTCCGATCCTTTCAAAGCAGCTTGAAACGGACTGTCGCCTTCCTCGATAAAACGAGCGATGTTCTCGATCATCACGATGGCATCGTCCACCACAAAGCCCGTGGAAATCGTCAGAGCCATCAATGTGAGGTTGTTCAGGCTGTATCCCGCGAGATACATCACGCCGAACGTGCCGACGAGCGATAGAGGGACTGCGACGCTCGGAATAATAGTCGCCGAAAAACTGCGAAGAAAAAGAAAGATCACCATGACGACGAGCGCCACCGTCAGCATTAGCTCGAATTCAACATCCTTCACCGAAGCGCGGATCGTTGTGGTCCGGTCCGTCAAAATCGTCACGTTCACTGCGGCAGGCAGGCTCGTCTTCAGATATGGGAGGAGCGTTTTGATGCGGTCGACAACCTGGATGATATTCGCGCCCGGCTGACGCTGAATGTTTACAATCACCGCCGGAGTGGTGTTCATCCAGGCGGCTTGGCGGACGTCTTCGACGCCATCCACCACGTTGGCCACCTGTGACAGCTGCACCGGCGCGCCGTTGCGGTACGCAACAACCACGGAGCGAAAATCCGCGCTAGTCAGCAATTGGTCGTTAGCGTCGATCTGATAGTCCTGGTGCGGCCCGTCGAAATTTCCCTTCGCCATGTCGAGGGTGGTCTGCTGCAGTGCGGCGCGCACATCTTCCAGGTTAATGCCGTAAGAAGAAAGCTCGGTCGGATTCACCTCCACGCGGACGGCAGGTTTTTGCCCTCCGCTGATGCTCACCAGCCCCACGCCTTGAAGCTGCGAGATTTTTTGTGCCAGCCGCGTGTCCGCCAGATCTTCCACTTGGGAGAGTGGAACGGTGTTCGAAGTGAGCGCAAGCGTGAGAACGGGAGTGTCCGCCGGATTCGTCTTGCTATATATCGGCGGCGCAGGCAGGTCCGGCGGCAAATACGATTGCGCGGCATTAATAGACGCTTGCACTTCCTGCTCGGCCACGTCGATGTCGAGATTGAGCGCGAACTGCAGAACGATTAGCGAGCTTCCATCAGAGCTTGTCGACGTCATCTGGCTCAGTCCTGGCACCTCGCCGAACTGTCGCTCCAACGGGGCGGTGACCGCCGATGCCACCACGTCCGGACTGGCCCCCGGATAAAACGTCAGCACTTGAATCGTCGGATAGTCAACCTCCGGAAGCGCGGAGATCGAAAGCTGCGTGTACGCAACAATTCCAGCGAGCAAAATTGCCGCCATCAACAGCGATGTTGCGATAGGCCGGAGGATAAAAGGCCGGGAAGGACTCACGGAGCTTGGTCTCCACTGCTATTGTTGCTGGTTTGATTTTTTGTCCCTTTTCGCGGTTGCACTTTGATGCCGTCTTGCAGCTTTTCGAACCCGCTGGTCACCGCGACTTGGCCCGGTTGCAAGCCTTGTACCGCCGTGAAATTGCCGTCAGACGCTCCCGCCGTCACGTTCACCACTTTGGCTATGTCGTTTGGCTCAACGACGTAAACGAATGCTGCTTGCGAATTGCGTTGTATGGCCGCCGTGGGAACCAGCACGACATTCTGTTCCGTTTGCACCAAGAGTTTTGCGTTCACGAACTGATCGGGAAATAGCGCGTTGTTAGTGTTCGGAAAGATGGCGCGCAATTTGACCGTCCCCGTGGTTGTGTCCACCTGGTTGTCGAGGGTCAAAAGCGTCCCGGTAGCCAGCGTCGTCTGCTGGCTGCGGTCGAGCGCATACACTTTCAGTTTTTCGCCCCGACGCACCTGCTGCTCGATCTGCGAGAGATAGTCTTCAGCGACGCTGAAAATAACGGTGATGGGTTCAAGTTGGGTGATCACCACGAGTGACGTGGTGCTGTTTGCCTGCACGATGTTTCCAGGATCGACCAGGCGAAGTCCCACCCGCCCATCGATCGGGGAAGTGATATGGCAATAATCCAGATTCACCTTTGCTGTTTCGAGTGCGCCTTGATCGATCTGAACGGTTCCTTCATATTGCTTGACCGCTTGCTCCTGATCGTATACTTGCTGCTGAGCAATTGCGTTTTTGCTGAACGCCTCCTGATAACGCCCTAAGTCAATACGCGCTTCGTTTAGCACGGCGGTATCGTGTGCAAGCTGTCCTTGAGCCTGAGTCAACGCCGCCTGGTAAGGGCGCGGATCGATTTCGATCAGCGGGTCGCCTTTCCGTACCGCTTGGCCTTCCTTGTAATACACGTCCATTATCTGGCCCTGCACTCTGCTGGTCACGGTAACCGTGTAGACGGGAGTGACCGTTCCGAGCGCTTCCACGTAGATACCGATGTTCCCCTTCTTCGCCGCCGCTGTGGACACCGGCACACCGCGATCCGCTGCCTTGGATTTCGCGCTCGCCTCTGCTTTCGCTTGCTTCGCGGCTTCGTATTGGTGATAAAGAAGAAAGACCACACCGGCGAGCACTACCAAAACGATTACAACCACCCATGGATGCCCCTTTTTTGGGTGCCTGGCAAGAGGCGCCGCCGGCGGCTCTGCAGGCGGAGCTGCCGGGCGGTCAGAACTTGTGCTCGATATCCGGTCGACCATGTTCGATCCTCGCTTGTTGCAACTCCTAGGGGTTCCACGACGTTTTCCCCGCACGGAGGTGGCGCCAGAAAGCTTAGGTGCTTCTTTGATGAGTGCACGAGCCCTCGCGCCGCACACGGGCGAGAGCCTTCCGGCATGACAATCCGATCTCTGCCGAAAGCACTCAGCAGGAAGGCTACAATATGGTGATACTGGCGAAGGTCGAGTTGCGTTGACCAATCGCAAAGTTTTGCAAAGATAGAGACAGTTAATTCACGATTCTTGACGCACATTATGAAACCAAGTGAGTAACATGACCATGAAATCGCGTTTCTTGAGGCCCGGGGGCGGCCGCGCAAAAATCGAAGTGAGCGCAGACGTGAAAACGATCGGTGTAGCTTCAAAGAAGCACGTGCTGGTGGTCGACGACGACGTCGAACTCTGCCAGCTGCTTTCCCAATATTTGGCGCGCGAGGGCTTCGAAATCGAGTGCGTCCACTCCGGATTGCTTGGCGTCGAACGAGCGGTCTCCGGCGAACATTCCATCGTCGTGCTCGACGTGATGCTTCCAGACATTAAGGGCTTCGAAGTGCTTCGCCGAGTGCGCGCTGAATCGCGCGTTCCTGTGCTGATGTTAACCGCGCGGGGTGACGATCAAGATCGCATTCTTGGACTTGAAATGGGCGCCGACGACTACCTGCCCAAGCCATTCAATTCGCGAGAGCTCTCTGCGCGCATCGACGCCGTGTTGCGAAGAGCATGGCCCGAACCGGAGGCGCTCGAGCCGGCAGCAGCGGCCGAACGACTTTCCTTGGAAGACATTGAACTGGACAAAGGTTCAAGATCCGCTCGACGCGCTGGCGAGCGGCTCGATTTGACGGCCGTGGAATTCGACTTGCTGGAACTGCTTCTGAAGTCGGCCGGAGCGGTACTTTCGCGCGAGGAGATGGTGCGCGCCGTGCTGGGCCGCGAATTTTCTCCATTTGACCGCAGCATGGACACGCATGTAAGTAATCTGCGCAGGAAACTCGGTCCAAGGGGCGACGGGTCGGAACGAATCAAAGGCGTGCGCGGAATTGGATATCTCTATGTGCTTTCCGGCGTTTAGAATTTTGCGGCAACTTCCATGAAGCGGCTTTTCTTCAAAATTTTCCTCTGGTTTTGGCTGGGCATGGTGGTGATGAGCGCTGCACTGGTCACTTCAGCCGCGTTGACGCAATCGCGATCGGCGGAAGACGAACGGTTGCGCAATAAATACGAATTGCCGCTGGAGCTGCGCTCCCACCACGAAGCGGATCTCCTCGAGCGCAACGGGCCATCCGCGGTCGCTCAGTACATCAACTCCCTCGAGCAGCACGAACTCATACGAAACTTCATGCTCGACGATACCGGCCACGAGGTTCTCGGCCGCCAGATTCCCGCCACGGTTCTCCACGTTTTGCCGCAGGTGGATCAAGCGGCTCCGGCGGTGCCGGTATTTTTCAGCCAGGACCGCGTGATGGCTGAAAAGGTCGCCGGTCCTAGCGGGCGGCAATACACGTTCTTTATGCAGTTTCCGCCACGCCCATTTTTTCCGCACTCGCTGGTCTTATTCTTCTTTGAGGATGTGGGCTCCGAAGGCCTGGTTCGCGTGATCGCGCTTCTCGCCACCGCGACTGTTTTCTGCCTTTGGCTGGCGCGTCACATCACCGGCCCGATCGGCAAACTCCGCTGGGCCGCCAGCGAAATTGCCAATCAGCATCTCGAGGCTCGCGCGGACGAAGGCGTAACTGGCCGGCAAGACGAATTGGCTGACCTTGGCCGTGATTTCAATCGCATGGCGGAGCGCATCAGCGCCCTGGTGGCCTCGCAGCGACGCTTGCTGGCCGACGTTTCCCACGAGCTTCGCTCGCCGCTCACGCGGCTGAATCTTGCACTGGGCTTGGCGCGACAGCATTCCACGACCGAAAGCACCGCGCACCTGGATCGAATCGAGCGCGAGACGGAACGCCTTAATAATCTGATCGGGCAACTGTTGAGTCTCGCCAGAATCGAAAGCGGCGTCGACACGCAGAAAAGTAAGGCCTTCGATCTTGGCGCACTCGTCCAGGAAGTGGCGTCGGACGGCGACTACGAAGCCCGCAGCCGCGATTGCCGGGTGACATTCGAGCCGGGGTTTGAATGTTCCGTCGAGGGAACGCCCGAAATGCTGCGCGGCGCAATCGAAAACGTGGTACGCAACGCCGTGCGCCATACCGCCGAAAAAAGCGCCGTCGAGGTAGCTCTCGAGTTCCAGCCCAATGACAACAACGATTACGCCGTCATCAAGGTGCGCGACCATGGGGACGGCGTTCCCGAAGCCGATTTGGCCGACCTCTTCATCCCATTCCATCGGGTTTCAGAGGGTATCCGCAAGGATCCCTATGGCGCTGGATTGGGACTCGCCATCGCCGAGCGCGCCTTCCGTCTCCATGGCGGCAGCGTCAGCGCCGCCAATGCGCCCGACGGAGGCTTGATCGTTACCTTGCAGCTGCCCGTGCTCAGAGCCGACGCCGCCGTGCGGCAGACCACCTAACTCCGCTCGCACGGTTTAGACCCTCAACGATCCCCGGAAGCCCCGACCGCTATAGAAACAGGGCGCGGTGTTGTGATAAACGAAAACGCGGTTGAAGCGGCGATCGGCAAAAATCGCGCCGCCGAGATTTCGAATCTCAGCAGGTGTTTTCAACCAACTCTGCGTTTTCGTGTCGAAAATTCCAAGTTTCTGCAGCTCGCGATATTCCTCTTCCGTTAAAAGCTCGATGCCTATGGCGGCCGCCATATCGATTGCGCTGCCCGGATGCAAGCCTTGCTTTTCCCGCTTTTTCTGCCCTTCGCGGTCGTAACAAACATTTCGACGGTCTTTAGGAGTTTCCGCCGCACAGTCATAGAAAATGAATTCGCCTGTCTGTTTATCGTGACCAACGACATCCGGTTCACCACCGGTTCTCTCCATTTCGCAGAGTGACCACAATTTTTCGCTGTTGCCTTCCAGCCTCGCTTGGACTTTGGCCCATTCGAGGCCCTGATGGCGGTTCAGGTTTTTCTCGAAACGAGATTTCAAGACCTCAAGCAGTTTCTTGCGCTGCTCCGCCGACAAGCCCTTTTTCTTTGAATTGAGTGGTTGCCGCATTGTTTTGCGCTCCGCTCCATTACTACTTTCGACCCGCCTGTGGCTGCCACCTCGGCAATTCGATGCCGAACTGCTTTGTGTACTCCGCGTTCAGCCGCTGCCAGCCCTCGAACTGCATCGCCTCTCCGCCAGCCATGCGTCCAATGGGAGTTCCGCTCAACAGCCGGTCCAGCGTATCGAAACTGATATGCCACCCGGCCGCCCCCATTGAGATGAAGCGGCGATCGATGCTGTGCCACAGCGTGAGGCGCGTGCCATCGCCAACCGGTTCGAGTTCCCACCGCGCGTCGCCATACTCCAGCACCTTGGGAGCTTCAGCTCGCGTCACTTTGGTTTCGACGGCATTGGGCGCTCCCACCCAAGTGAGCTTGACCGTTCCTACTTTGCCCATGTTCCCATCCGCGTCGAAGGGCGCCCATTCGCGCAGTTGTGCCGGATCGGTGAGCGCCTGCCAGACTTTTTCCGGCGAGTGCCGCAATTCTCTAACGAGAATGAGGGTCCACTTCTCGCCGTCTTTTTCTACGCGCGCTCCGCTGGCTGGACCCGGAGTGTACCCTGCGTGATCGCTCATTCTTCGATATTCTCCTTATATCAGCGGACCGCGGCTCGGCACCCGGCTGGCGGCGATCCTGCTGAACTGCTGCCTACCAGCGGATCAGCTGCGTGACCTGAATGAGGTTTCCACAGGTGTCGTTCAGCATGGCGATCTTCGACGCGGTCACGTCTTTTGGCGGCATGGTGAACTCAGCGCCCCGCGCCTTCATTCGCTCGTAATCGGCCTGCACGTCGTCGCTGAAGAACATGGCAGCAGGCTGGCCCTGCTGAAACTGCGCCTGCTGGTACACTTTGGCCGCCGGGTTGTCGTTGCGCGCCAGTTGCAGCTCAGTGCCGTTCGGATCTTCCGCCGAGGCCACCGTGAGCCAGCGGAACGTCCCCTGGCTGAAGTCGGCTTTCTTCACGAAACCCAGCACTTCGGTATAAAAGCGCAGCGCCTTCTCCTGGTCGTCGACGTACACGCTGGTCAGTTTGATTTTCATTTCGTATCTCCGTTGTTACGTTCGCGGTTTGCGCCGCGTCGTCTTTTCCTTCGTATGCTTTCTCGTTGCTGCCGCGAGTTTCGTTTCTGTTAACGGATCGATGCGGTCGAGGTGACGTTCCAGCGCGTCCACGTGGGCGGACCAGAAGCGGCGAAACTGCGCCAGCCAGTCGTCCACTTCCTGAAGTTTTTCCGGTTTCAGGCGGTAGAGGCGGCGCTGTGCGTCCACGGTGGATTCGACGAAGCCGGCATCGCGCAGCACGCGCAGGTGCTTGGATACGGTCGGCTGCGGCATGCGCAGCTGCCGCTCGATTTCTCCCACCGACTGCTCAGACGAGACCAGCAGGCTTAAGATCGCCCGGCGATTCGGCTCGGCGATGATTTCGAAAGCGGATTCCACGTTCCTTATATACTCCGTGTGGCATATGCATGTCAACGCATACGAGGACGCAGCGCGGCCGGGGGTGAGCTGGTGGGTCGAAGCGTGCCCATCGATTCGCGGAATCACGTTGGGCGATCACGTAATTTCCTTGTGGCACGGGATTTCGGCGAAGAAACGTCGAACGAAATTCGTGAAAAGAAGTTGCACCGGGAAGTTCCGCCCTTGCAAGTGGCTGGGCGTTTGTTTTCTGCAACTTACGGGTGGTTGAGGTCGATTGACCGTTCCGCCCTTTGCGTGTGCTCGGGAAGGCCATTTTGAGAGGGTAAATCGCGGAGATGAGCGGGACAAGATTTCGCCATAGGCTGGCGCTCATTGCTTCGGAGCCGAATTTTTGGTAAGTCGATATCACAGATCGACCGTACCAGCAGGCGCCGAAAAATCTCTACTGGCCGGAAGTACAGTTTTAGTACAGGCGACCAGCACCTGGCCCGCTGCGGCAGGGGACGTTCAGAAGAGTGTGAGAGAAACGAACGGCGCGGTGGATGTGAACGGCTTGTCAATGCGCGAGGATTCCCGGATAATCAAAAGACCGCAGAAGCTGTTTCCCGCAGATATGGCGCTATGGTGCAACGGTTAGCACGCGGCCCTTTCAAGGCTGAAATACGGGTTCGATTCCCGTTAGCGCTACCAACATTCCACACTCGATTTGCCACGGAGTCACAGAGACTGGGAGAAATCATTGCGGTCAGCGTCCGTTTGGCCGTAGTGCTGCTGGAGGGATCGCGCGGGCGAAGTGGCACGCTTCACCGCTGAAAGCCCTTGGACTATGGTCGCTGATGAGTGGGAGGGCGCGTCGCTTCGAACGGCGACCGGAGGCCGGCGCTACAACACCCAGCGCGAGATTCAAGGTTGAAACGCTCGGTTAGCGGGCCCGCAGAGGCGCTACTTGAGCGGAGGAGCGGGGACGAGCGGGAGGCGGCGGGGTTCGCCGTGGAAGCCGCGGACGTCGATTTCATCGAGCAGAAGCGACGGAGCCACCATGCTGCTAGGGATTCCAGCGTCGCCGGCCGCCGAGCCGAAGGAGCCGAGGGCGGTTCCGGCGAGGCCGTCCTCGGGATTCTGCATGAAGTTGTAAACCTGTGAATCGTCTCCGACTGCCAGAATATCGCGCAGCGCGCGCATGTTGAGGCCTTCGAGGACGCCGCCGCGAACGGGCTCTTCGTGGCCGTCGGAAACGTAGACGCGGTAGATAAGCAGCGGCACACGCGCTCCGCTGGCGATGTCTCCGCCCAGCTCACCGACGAAATCGCTGAAATCCTGCTGCTGCAGCGACGAGAGGGCGGGATTATCCATGCGCTTCACTTCCAGGCACCAGGGAAGGCCGTCGTCCTTGCACGCGGCCAGAAATTTTTTGTGCAGATCGTCTGGCTTGAGTTCGTTGCTGGACTGGAAAAAAAAATTGCTGCTGAGCGGCTGCGGATCGCTGAGCATGGCGGATCGCGCGTGGCCGTTGGAGACCTCGAAATTGGGCCCCGGCCGGCGAGACATCAGCAGGCCGCGCAACATCCCGTTTTCGACGAGGGAGACGCGCTGGGCCGGCACGCCTTCAGCGTCAACGGCGTAATCACCCAGCAGCGGCGTTCCCTGGAAGGAGGTCTGCGTGGGATCGTCGAACAGTGAGACGGTGACGGGCAATACGCGCTCGCCCACGCGGTCGCTCCACTCGTTGCGCCCGCCAAAGCGCTCCATGAACGAGTCGTAATCTTCCGTGGAAGAAAGCGGCGGACGCGCGCCGGAGAGCGACGGCTCCAAAATTTGCGCCAGCAGCGAACCGGCCGCTTGCGGATCGAAGAGAATCGGGCCGGTGTAATCCGGCACCAGCGGAGCGGAGCGAATGGCCATCAGTTGCGTGGCCGCGTTGGTGAGCGCCTGGCCCACGGTCGTTGCGTCGGGCAGCGCGCCGGGCGTGGCGGTATAGACGGCGTAGTAATTGTGCAGCGGCATGCCGTCCGCGGCGTAGGTGCCGATGGCCGCTTCAATGGCCGCGAGCGAACGCGAAGTGCGGATCGTGGTGCCTTCGCTATTCATCAGGTAGGTGGTAGCGTAAATCAGGTAGTAGTGGACGCGGGTGCCATAGAGATCGGGGAAATTCGCGAGCACGGCGGATGCGGTGCGCGCTTCGCTATCCCAATCGCGCGAGGTCCAATCCGTCTGGATGCGCGGTTCGATTTTTACCAGGGGCGTGGCCTGCGAGAAATCGTCGATTTCCGGAGGCTTGGTGAGGCTGCGCAGAAAGGCTTGCTTGAGCGACATCTGCGTGAGCGCCGCTTTGTAGGCCTGATCGGTGGCCAGCCACAAATCCTGGCGCAGCGAATTGTAATCGCGGTCGATGCCCACCTGCCCGGTGGAGCCGAGGAAGCCGTGAAAGCCCTGGTCGCTGATGAAATTCGAGCTGTCGAGATGATAGTTGCCGACGCGCACGTCCACGCTCATGAAGCGGCTGTTGGAAACGGTGTCCGAAAGCAGCGCACCGAACGATGCGTTGACGGAGCGGATATCCAGATCGAGAAGACGATATTCGATGTAGAAAGGCTTGTCGGCTCCGGGCAGCACCAGCCGCGCGCGGGCCCGCGCCATTTCGTCATGCATGGCGTGCAGGGTGAGATCTTTCACGCTATCCGGCACGGGCGCTTGCGCCAGCGCGGGAATGGCGGCAATGGAAAGGAACAGCACCGCGGCGATCGCCAGATGGATATATCGCTTCATTGGCCACCCTCCGCTTGCGGATCGTGCAAGGGCGGAGGCAGAATCGGCGGCCTGTCTGTGGAGGTTTCCTTCTTCTGTACTTCGAGTTCAGAAATCAAAATCGCGGGCGACACCGCGGAAACAGGGACGGATCCGGATTCCGCGCCGCAGTAGCCGTTGAAGATTTCTTCTTTGTCGCCGGTGGCCACGATTTTGGTCAGCGAAACCAGCGGCGTGCCAACGATATTTACGCCGCGCACCATTTCGTCGGGGCGGCCATCCGGAAAAACTTTGTACACCACCAGAGGAATTACCTGGAACGCTTGCGGATTGCTGCGGCCGGTCATGGTGAAGCCGCCCTCGATATCGTCGATCAGCAGCCCGAAGGGTTTGTGCTGCTCTTTCACCAGCTCGATCAGTTTGGCTCGCAGCTGCTGATCGTTCATCGTTTTCGTGCTGGTGATAATCAAATTTCCCTGGCGCGAGACGGGAGCGTATCCCAGCTGCCGGCGGCCGTGACCATTGGAGTGCGGGATGCCCAGCAGCGGCGAGCGCGACATTAAGAAAGTTTTCAGCACGCCATGATCGATCAGTTGGACATCCTGAGCCGGCATTCCTTCGTCGTCGTAGGGGTAGTAACCGAGCAGCATTTCTCCGTTGAGCGACTTTTCGGTTGGATCGTCCTTGATGGAAAGGAACGAGGGCAAAATTTGCTGGCCGATTTTGCTGGTGAACGTCTGGCCCTCGGTAATTTCTTTTTGGCGGAAACCCTCAGAGCGGTGGCCGAAAACTTCGTGGAAATATACAGCGGCGGCGCGGCCGGTAAGCAGCGCGGGCCCAGCAAAGGGATCGATCAGCGGCGCCTGATCCAACTCTTGCGTCTCGTGAATCAGCACGCGAATGCGCGCCATCACTTCTTTGTCGCTGGGCGCCTTGTCAGGCTCACGCCAATCGAAGTTGGCGTAGCGATCGATGTCCGCTCCGTCGGGCGCCTTGCTTTGAACGTACAGCTCCAGCCGGTAATGAACGAGCCCGAATGCCAGTTTCGTGCCTTCGGAATTCACTTGATACTGATTGGTGCCTTCCGCAGTGAACGTGGCTATGGAATTCAAAACGGCGGGCGAGGCGCTGAACGCAGCCGTGTATTTGCGCACACGCGCTTCCCAGGGCTTGCGATCGACGTGAATTTCCACGGCGGGACCCGTGTACGTGTGCGGATCTTCATGGGAGAAATCCGGAGCGGAAGCCTCCGAGCCTTGCACCTGCACCTGCTGGCTGGTTTTGACCTTGATCAGCGCTTGTACTGCAGCGCGGTACTGGAGGTCCGTTTCGCGCCACATCTCGCGGCGCAGCACCGGAATATCGTTATCGAGCACGACGTTCGTGCCCGGACTGGTCCAGCTGGGATCCTGGCCGGGAATGTAGTGCGTGTCGTCGAGCTGGTAGCTGCCCACGCGCGTCTGCACTTGCAGCCACCGGCCGCGATCCTCGGAACTGGAAAGCAACGCGCCGTTGGAGCCCGAGACTTGGACATATTGCCGGTCGTCGACGGTATAGCTCATAAAGTAAGCGGGCGGATCGGCCTGGGAGAGGATCGGGAAGGTTTGGTTCAGTTCGTCCTGCATGGCAGTGAGCACGGCGGGCGTGGCCGCTTGCGAGGGCGAATTGGCCGCCACGCAGACCCATGCGGCGGCGAGCACAGCCACAAAAACAGAAAAACACTTCGATCTTGTTTCAGATTTCATCTTCAGATTTCATATGGGCGCAAGGCTCATCAGTTTAAGATAGGATGCATCGAATCCCAAGCGAAAAGCCGCCGGCCGTTTCGAACCGGCCCGAGACAACTGGCTGGCGAAATTCCGGAGTTCGACGGAAAGGAAACTTAGATGCGCGCTCTGGTCGTACGGAGGTATGGGCCGCCCGAGGTGATGGAGGTGCAGCAAGCACCCGATCCGCAGCCCAAACCGGGTGAGGTGCTGATCCGCGTGAAGGCGATCGGCGTAAATTTCGCGGACCTTTTGCAGCGCATGGGACTTTATCCGGGGACACCGAAGCCGCCGTTCGTCCCGGGACTCGAAGTTGCCGGAGTGGTCGAAAAAGCTGCAGAAGGAGGCTCGCAGGACCACGGCGAAAATACGCGGCCTGGCGATGCGGTGGTGGCGCTTACCGATTTCAACGCGTATGCCGAGTGGGTGTCCGTTGCGGCGGCTTATGTGTATCGGCTGCCAGCCGGGATGAGCTTCAGCGACGGCGCGGCGATTCCATCCAACTATCTGACGGCGTATCAGGCGATCATCACGCAGGGGAATATGCAGCCGGGCGAGAAGATTTTGATTCACAGCGCGGCGGGCGGGGTGGGAACTGCGGCCGTGCAATTGGCGCGGGCGCGAGGACTTTTCGTTTTTGGAACCGCCGGGCCGGCGAAACAGGAACATCTGCGCCGAATCGGCGTGCAACACGCGATCGATTACGAGAAATCGGATTTTGTGGACGTCATCCAGAAATACGCGCCCGGCGGGGTGGATATGGTGATGGACCCCATCGGCGGAAAATCGTGGGAGCGCAGCTATTCGTGCCTGGCGCCGAACGGCCGGCTTGTCGCCTACGGATTTTCGACCGTGGCGGGCGCCGACGGAAAACAGAGCTGGATGCGCGGTGTGAAGGCGTTGATGGAAACACCGAAATTCAGCCCGCTCGAATTGATGAAGATGGGCGCGTCGATAATCGGCGTAAATCTTGGGCAAGCGCGGTCGCGCGGCGACCATTTGCGGAGCGAGCTGAACGAAATTTTCCGATTGTACGCCGAAGGTAAAGTGAAGCCGATGGTCTCGAAGACGTTCCCGCTGGAACAGGCCGCCGCCGCGCATCAATTCGTGCAGCAGCGCAAAAACACCGGCAAGGTGATCCTCGCGGTGAAATGACGAGCCGCAAACGCGCACCGCATGCGAAGCGCGATCGGAAGCGAAGCTGGTTTTTGTTATTCGCCGGAATCCGCGCCACTCGGCCGGGCAGCTACTTCGGATTCGGCCCGAGCACCACTTCCACCAAATCGTCTGGGCGCAGCCATTTTGCAAACGCGGCTTGCACTTCGGGTGCAGTGAGCTTCTGGTAGTGCTTGGCCGCGATTTCGGGCTCGTCCAGAGGCAGCCCGATCAGCGAACGCGAAAGCAAGCCGTTGGCAATGCTGCTGACGCTGCCCTCGGAAAGTGGAATCTCTCGCAGCAAAAGCGCTTTCGCCTGATGCAACTCCGCGGGCGTCACCGGATTCTTTTGAATTGCGTTCAAGTTGTCGAGCACGATGGCACGCGCTTTCGAGACGTTGGGAGGATCGCAGGCATAGGTGACGCTGTAGGTGGTTCGAGTGCGTCCGAATGCGAAATTGGAAGTGACGTTGTAGACGAGGCCGTTCTTCATGCGCAGATCGCGGTAGAGGCGAGTGGCGTAGAAGCCGCCGCCGAGGACATGGTTGCCGAGCTCGAGCGCGAAGTAGTCCGGGTCGAAGCGGTTCATCTGCAAGGTCTCCGCGAGCGATACTTGATCCTGCACGCGGCTGCTATCGGGCACGACGTTGCTGGAGGGTTTGTTGTTCGGTACGACCGGATACTCGGTAGCCGGCTTTGGGCCTTGCGCTTTCCAGTCTCCGAAATATTTTTCGATCTCCGATTTCGCTTCATCCGGAGAAATATCTCCGATCACGACGATGGTGGTGAGATCGGGACGGAATGCGTCGTCATAATATTTCTGCACATCCGCGAGATTGAGCGCATCAATGGATTGCGGCGTGGCGTGGCGAATTTCGGGATCCTTCGGGGGATAGAGCGCCTTGTCAAGCGCCAGTTCCCGAAGAAAGCCGGGGCTCTGCAACTCGCCCGCAACACTTCGCGACGTCTGCTGCTGCACGATTTTGAACGCCTGCTCGGGCATCGCCGGATGTAGCTCATTTTCGGCGAGCAACTCCACACCGCGGTCGAAATGATCGGGCAACACTTGCAGCGAGAAGCCCGTGCCGCCGGATTCGTGCGCGGCGATATCGTCCAGAGCCTTTTGATAGGCGATGCGATCGAGCGTGGTGCTGCCGTAATCGAAAAGCTGGCCCAGAACATCCGAGACGCCCTCCTGCTCCGCAGGCTGCTGCACATCCGGATTATTGAGGATGCCACCGAATACGCTGACGGTCTGGCTTACCTTCTCGGGAACGACGATCAGCTTAATGCCATTCGAGAGGGTAGATACGTCGGGATGCACCGGCATCTCGGGAACGGAGAGCTTGGCGAGCGCATCGGAGGCCCACTTGGGAAGCGCGACGGGCGTCACTTTGGTTGGCGCGAAAGATTCTTCTCCGCCGTAGGCTTTCTGCGAAACCGGCTTGCCGGAAGGCTGAGGCGTGAGCACGGCCAGGATGGATTTGTCCGGCTGCAAATATTCGGCGGCGACGCGATTCACGTCCGCGACGGTCACTTTCTTGATCGCGTTGATATCGTCATCCGGCGAATTGCGTCCTTCTACAGCGACAGCGTTGGACCACTCGAAGGCGAGGCCCGAGATTGAATTGCGGCGGAATTCCGCGTCAGCGACTTCATGGGCTTTGGCGGCGTCAACGAGTTCGGCAGGCACGCCGTTCTTCGCGTCGTCCTGAAGGATGGACTGAACTTGCTTGACCAGCGCGGCGCCGTCGCCGCCGTTAGGATATCCGGCTAGCGCAACGGCCAGGCTGGACTTGGGCAAGTCGCTGAAGCTGGCAAATTCCGTGAAGAGGGCTTTGCCGTCGGGCACCAGCGCGTAGAGGCTGCCGCGTTCGCTATTGAGCACGTCGGAAAGAACCTGGTACGCGGCGTAATCCGGGCTATCGGTGCCGGGCATGCGAAACGAGATCGCCGCGATGCCGAACGGAAAATCAGTGGTGAGATTGAGAGTGGCGGATTTCACCGGGTGCAAATTGACTTCCGGGCGCGCGGGAAGTTTCTTTTCCGGAATTTTGCTGAAGAGATCTTTCACTTGCCGCATGACTTCGGGCGGATTCACGTCTCCGGCAATGATGTAGACGGCGTTATTGGGCGCGTACCAAGTGGAATAAAACTGGTGCAACATCTCGCCTGTGGTTTTGTCGAAGGAAGGCCGGGTGCCGAGCGCGTCATGCTCGTACGGCGTGTCCGCGTACATATCCGACAGCAACTGCTTTTCAAATACGTAAATCGGATTGGACATGTCCGCCGCGACTTCCTGCTCGATGGCGCCGCGTTCTTTGTTCCATTCCGCCGCGGAATCGTCCACGCCGGACATGCGCAGCGCCGCCACGTGCAGCGCAACGTTCAAATCTTCGGCAGGAACGGTGAAGAAATACTGCGTGACGGTGTCCTGCGTATCGGCGTCGAAGTCGCCACCCATCGCGGCGGTGATTTCCGCCAACTGATCGGCGGAAAGATTGGGGCTGCCGCGAAACATCATGTGCTCTTGCGCGTGAGCCATGCCAGGGAAGCCAGCAGGCGCTTCGTCGGATCCGACCTTGTAGTTCATCACCGCGGTGACCGCCGGCGCCAGCGGATCGCGGACGATGATTACGCGAAGTCCATTCGGCAGCGTTGCGCGCAGAATGTCGGTGTTTTGCTGGGCAGAGGCGGTTCCCGAGCGGAAAGGCAAAACGGGCAAGAGCAGAAGAGCGAACAGGGTGACTCCAACAACGGCAAGCGATCTTGAGCAGCGCGACATGCGATCTCCTCCAAGGCTTTCACGCAGCGGGCAAAGCTTTCAGGCAGCGGGCGTGAAACAACCATCATAATTCAGGCCAAGCGCCAAGTTGCAATCATTCAGCAGACGCAGTGGCGCAGGCAAATGGGAACCGGTGGCTGCGGCATGCGTCGCCATACGCAAAACTGCGACAGCGGGTTAGACGCGAAAGAGCGAGAAACGGCGTGCGCCGGGCACTGCGGGGGTGGGCGTATGCAAGGCCTTATCCGATACGCACGAGATTGCGATCCAGAATGGACGAGGGAGTGACGCCGTGATGTGATTGGCGGTGGCGGAATTAACCCTAGCAATCCGAATTCGCCGACGAGCCTTTTTGGAAGTGCAGTGGCGGCGGCGCAAGCGAGGCGCGCATGCGAGGACTGGGAAGCCTGGCGGGGCTTTTGGTGGTGGCGCTGATTGCGGCACTGACCTATAAATTCTATTTTCAGAAATCCCCAGCCGTGAACGGCGCGCAGACGCCGGCGCAAACGATTGACGTAGTGGGCGTGAAAAGCGATCTGCTGGCCATCGGGCAGGCCGAGCGGCTGTATCAAGCACAGCACGGATCCTACGGGTCGATCGACGACTTGGTTTCGAGCGGCGCGATGAGTTTTCGCAAATCGGGACGTGATGGGTACACGTACGACGTGAACGCGTCGACTGACAGTTTCCAGGTAATCGCGCACTGCCCTGCCGCCACGATCCCGGGCTGCACCAATTATTCTGTCGACCAGACTATGAATATCCAAGCTGCGCCGTAGGCAAATCGCCGACGAAAATTGCACGCGCAAAACGCGGCCACAGCGGGCGGGGCCTTCCCGGGCGGCAGCCCCGGCTGGCGCTCTGTAATAAAAGCGAAACGTTTCTCGCGTCTGGCGCCTGTATTTCTTGTGATATAAGGCAGCGGTCAACATGCAGAGCCGCGAAGCTCCAACCGAATTACACGCAGGCGACATTCGCTTTGAAATCCCGCCGAATGGCGCATTCATCGATGAAGAATTGAAGATTGGGCTGAGCGGACTCACGCCGCACCAAAGCGTGCGAATTCACGCCACCACAGAGGACGACGAAAACCGCCGCTGGATTTCCGGAGCGACATTTCGCGCTGACTCGCACGGGCGGGTCGACCTGACCACGCAGGAACCGACGAACGGAACATACCGCGGAGTCGCGCCCATGGGCTTGTTTTGGTCTATGCGCCTGGCGAACGGCAGTGAGGGCGGTGGCGCAGGCGCTAGGGCCACATTCACCAAAAAAGATTCGCTACCCCATTCGGTGATGCTGGAAGCGGAGTTGGAGCGGTCGGTGATGATCGTGTCCGGGCGCATTGAACGCAGCTTCCGCGCGCGCGGCACCACGATTCGGGACCCGGTCACCGTCGGAAACAAGTTTGAAACTGCCAAGGCTGCAGGGCCGGGACTGCCAAAAGGACGGGTAGGGCGGTTGTTCTTGCCGCCCGCGAATGCCGGGCAGGGACGGCGGCCAGCGGTGATCGTCCTTAGCGGATCGGGCGGCGGGTTCGACCTGGACAAAGCCGCTGTGCTTTCGCGGCACGGGTTCGCCACGCTGGCGCTGGCATATTTCGGGGCGCCGCCGCTGGCGCCGTGGCTGCATCGAGTGCCGATCGAGTACATCGAGGCGGCGTTGGCATGGCTGGCAGCCCAGCCGGAGATCGATTCGGGGCGCGTGGGGGTGTTGGGCGTCTCGCGCGGAGCGGAGCTGGCGATGCTTTCGGCTTCGCGCTATTCGAATATTCGCGCGGTGGTGGCGTACGCGCCGAGTTCGGTCGCGTGGGATTCCGGAGGACGCGAGAAAACGAGCGGCGAACAAATCCCCGCTTGGCTGTGGCGGGGCGATCCGGTTCCGTCCGTACCGCTGCCGTTGCGAAGCTTCATGTGGAGATCGGCCGTTCCAGTGGTGGCGATGAGGCGCCCAGTGATGTTCCGGAATCTATTCCGCGCCGGGCTGCGGAATGAAACGGCGGTCGCGCGCGCCGCGATTCCCGCGGAACAAATCAACGGGCCGCTTATGTTGATTTCAGGCGGCGATGACCACGTTTGGCCGGCGCAGGAAATGGCCGATGCGATCGTGGCGCGATTGAAGGAGCGCGGATTTCAGCACGCGGTGGAGCATCTGCATTATCCCTCCGCTGGACATCTGTTGCGGTATCCGCATCTGCCTACCACGGCGCGCGACAGCCGACACGAACATCTGCGAGGAGCGCGGTTTTCGTTCGGCGGCAGCGCCCGGGCGGATGCCGAAGCGCAGGCGGATTCGTGGCGCCGCACGATTGATTTTCTTCGGAAGCATCTCTAATCGACGCACATTGGACCGGAGGCGCCCGGCGGCCGATGCCGGCGGGGAGCCGGGCAGCGCTGTGTTAGAATGAGCGCGTCGTGCAAAAAACCCTCCAGGACCTTCTCGATCTGCAGAGCGTAGACACGCAGCTGCGAGAGGTGCGGGAGCATCTCGAAACATTTCCGAAGAAACTCGCCGAAGTCGAGGCACGCGTTGCCGGCGCGAAGGGCGAGCTCAACGGCAGCAAAGCCGCGCAGGTCCAAACCATTCACGACCGCAAGAAATACGAACTCGACGTGGAGCAGTGGAAAGAACGCGCCCGGAAATACCGGGACCAGACCGCGCAGGTAAAGACCAACGAAGCATATAAAGCGCTGCAACACGAAGTGCAGACGGCTGAGGACGAAATCGCCAAAGCCGAGGATCGCCTGCTCGAACAGATGGTCGCCGCGGAAGAATACGACCGGCGCGTGAAGGCCTCCGAGAAGCTGGTGAAAGAAGTGGAAGAGGTTGCACGCGGAGCTCGGACGAAAATCGAATCGGATAAAACCGTGACGGAAAAAGAACTCGCCGATCTGATGGCGCAGCGCGCGCGCGTGGTGGCGGAGATTCCGGAGAATCTGCTGGACCATTACGAGCGCATCGCCAAAAAGCACAATAGCGTGGCGCTGGCGGAAGTTCGCGACGAAAAGTGCAGCGCGTGCGGAATGCGCATCCGGCCGCACGTGTTTCAGGAAATGCGGCGGCGTGGAAGCGACGAGATGTTCCACTGCGAGACGTGCACGCGCATCCTCTATTACGTCGAGCCGGAAACGAGTGAAGCATCGGCAGCGGCGGCTTCGTCACATGGCGAGAGTTCGGCAGCACCTCCCTCCCGTGAACACTAAAACCTTTCGGCAGCGTGATTCGACTTATTGCGCCCGGATATTTGCGCGCGTGGGTCCAATTGGCAGCGCGGAATTCCTTTCATGACGGCGGCGCCGAAATTCCGTCCGGAGAGCGCGCGGCTATTCACGGATGCACCGCCTGGACCGCCAGCCGGCGTACACATTGCCAATATCGACGGCGCTTCGCGCGGAAATCCGGGTCCAGCGGCGTACGCGGTGGTGATGCGCGATCCGAACGGAAACGTGATTTTGGAATTGGGCAAGCGGCTGGGGCGCGATACGAACAACGTGGCGGAGTATTACGCGTTGCTGGCAGCTCTCGATTACGCCATCAGCAGCGGCATCAAAGCGCTGCGGATTCGCAGCGATTCCGAGCTGCTGGTTCGACAGATGCAGGGGCGGTACAAGGTGAAGAGCCCGGACTTGAAGCCGCTGCACGAGCGGGCGTCGAAGATGGCGCGCCAGCTGACGTACTTCACGATCGAGCACGTGCGGCGCGAAGCAAATCGCGACGCCGACGCGCTGGCCAATGCGGCGCTAGATTCTGGGGGGCCGATTGCGTCGCCCACTCCCGGAGCGGATGCAATGCGCAGCGCGCCGGAGCGGCCGCGGGCGACCTCCCACTCGGGATCATCAAAGCCGCAGCGAATTCGCGCGCGATTCGAGCGCGGAGTTTTCATTCCCTCGCAACACCCCGAACTGCCGGAAGGGAGCGAAGTTCTGCTCGAAATTCATCCCCGTCAAAAGTAGTTCTATTGCGATCCGACGCGTGGCCACGCGCGGCTCATAGCGGCAATTCGGAAGGCAAGCGGCGGGAATATTTCAGGCGGCCCGCAGAGGTTTCAGCGCGTAGGAGCGGTAAAGCGTATCGCGCTGTGCCGGGATGTAACCGGCGTCGGAAATAATGCGGCGAAGTTCCTCTTCATTAGTGCGATTGCGGACTCCTGCAGCGTAGACAACGTTTTCTTCGATCAGGATGCTTCCAACATCATCGGCGCCGAATTGCAGGCCGACTTGGCAGACTTTGATTCCGGGCGTGAGCCAGCTCGATTGGACATGGTCGATGTTGTCGAGATACAAGCGGCTGATCGCGAGCGTTTTCAGATAGTCGACAGCTGTGGTTTCCGAAACTTTTTTTCCGAGGGGCGTATGCTCGGGCGCGAAAATCCACGGGATAAAGGCGGTAAAACCGCCTCCGCCTTCTTCCTGAATTCTGCGGATGCGTTCGAGATGGTTGACGCGATGGCGGTATTCCTCGCCGCAGCCGAACATCATCGTGGCGGTGGTGCGCATGCCGAGTTTGTGCGCTTCGCGGTGAACGGATTCCCATTCGTCGGATTTACACTTGAGCCGCGCGATGCGATGGCGGACTTCGTCATCAAGAATTTCCGCGCCACCACCAGGAATCGACTGCAAGCCGGCATCGCGCAGACGGATAATCGTGTCGCGAATGGAAAGCCCGGACACTTCCGCGATGCACAGAATTTCGGGCGCGGAAAAACAGTGCAAATGAACCTGCGGATAGCGCTCGTGAATCGAGAGCAGCATATTCTCGTAGTAGTCGATCTTGAGATCAGGGTGCAGTCCGCCCTGGAGCAGGACGCCATTGCCGCCGAGCGCTAGCATCTCTTCGATTTTCTGATAAATGGCTTCGAGGGGCTGGATGTAGCCTTCCTTCGAGCCCAGCGGGCGGTAGAAGGCGCAGAACGAGCAATATTCGGTGCAGAAATTGGTGTAATTGATGTTGCGGTCGATCTGATAGGTGGCTACGCGCGGATCGGTTTTGCGGCGGCGAACTTCGTTGGCGGCCATGCCGATGCCGATCAAATCGTCAGAGTTGAAAAGATCGAGAGCTTCTTTTGGTGTCAGGCTCATGTCAGGAACGCGCCGTATGGCTGGCGCGATTGGCAGCGCTGATTTCCTCTTCGGCGCTCGCGAACTCGACGGGGCGCGATCGGGGGATGAGTCCGGCAGCGGCGGCCTTCTCGAAATAGAGCTGCAAACCGGAGAGATTCTCTTCGTCGAGATCGAAATTGATGTTTTCGGTCAGATAGCGCTCCAGCGACCGGGGCGACATATCCAGCTTGATCGAGGCGGCTTCGGCGATCTCCCGCACGTGGTCCTGTCCATATTTCTTCGAGGCCCAAAAGTCATGGACCAGTTCGGGCGTGACCACTTCGCGGCGTCCGACCCACAGTGCCAAGACGCTCGGCTTGCCGGTCAATTGCCGCCACTGATGCACAACATCATACACGAACAGCGTTTCGAAACCGGGCACCGGCATATCGTCGGGATCGCCCTGGCAGCACTGCTCGCCGCTGGGAAGCTTCCCTGCGAGGATGTCCATTTTCAGCGAAATCGAAAGCGCCGGATCACCGATCACTAAGGCTGCATCCGCGGTTCGGAGCATCTCCGATGCGTCCGGGGCGGCATCGATGAATTCGGGGGAAATTTTCCAGCGCTCGGCGGCGAGCATGCGGACCAGAGCAACCGTGCTGCGCGAGCTGGTGTCCAAGGCGATGCGCTTGGCCAGTTCGATGGGCTTTTTGGCGACGACGAGAAGGCTGCGGACTTCGCGCTTGGAAGCGATGGCCATTCCAGGCAGCGCGACCACGTCACTATCCATGCGCTGGTGCTCGATGGCAGGGATGATGCCGATATCGGCCTCGCCGCGGCGCAACGCTTCGGCGCAGAGCGAAGGGACCGCGAATGATAGCTCGTACTTCCCGGAGAGCGGCCCCTCCGTAAAGCCCCAAACCAGGGGGGCGGTATTCAGAAATTCGACCACGGAAATGCGCAGCTTGCTCACCGTGCTATTCGTCTCCAATATCAAGAATATAGCACAATCGCGAGGCGTGCCTGTGGGAGCTATACTCTTGCCAGGAGCGCGAAAAATGGGTTTTTCGCCCGACGGCGTGCTGGAAACCTCGCTCTACGTGGACGATTTAGACCGCGCGCTGGCCTTTTACGAGGGCGTGCTGGGGCTACGTAAAATCAACGCGGGCTACTTCGCAGGCGGGCGTGGCGCGGCACTACAGGTGGGAACCGGGCCGAGCGTTCTGCTTCTGTTTCGGGCGGAACTCACGCGAGCTGGTGGGGAATTGCCGGCGCATGGCACAGCGGGAGCAGGGCATGTGGCGTTTCGTGTCGTGCCCGGAGAGCTGGATGACTGGCGCAAGCGACTGCAGGCACATGGAGTGGCCATCGAGAAAGAGTTTGCCTTCGGGGATCATCCGGCTTCGATCTACTTTCGCGATCCGGATGGAAATTCGCTGGAATTGGCAACGGCCGCGATCTGGGACCTCGGCTGATTGATTGGTTGTGGAACAGAAAGGTGCGAGCGGTTTAAGGGTGCACCGGCTCGCCGCTTTCGGCCGCAATGGAGTCCGGCGCTCCAGCCGCGGGCTCGGGCCGCAGGCGCGAGAAGCGCGATTTCAATCGCAGGAATCGCGACTCAAAGTACCGATAACTGACGAACGCCGCAGCCATCGCCAAGCCTATCGAAAGCGGGAAGCTCAACAACGGGTAATTCACATGGATCGCACTCAGCAAGCCCTCGATGGCGTGAATCGAGAGTGAGTTCAGCAAATACATTCCGTAACTCAGAACTCCCATATACGCAACCGGACGAAAACGAAGCAGGCGGTTGAGCCCATTGTCCTCGCGGATGACGCACGCGCCCACCAGCGAGGCGACAGCGAGAAAGGTGGCCAGTTGTGATGGATTCGGCGGGTAGAGGCAAAGAGCCGTGAAAAGGGCTGCAGTGGGAGCTGACCACTTTTTCCCGAGCACCGCGTAGAGCAGACCAAATATCTTTTCGGAATGGAGCGCCTGCGCTAGCAATACGCCGAAACAAATCGCCACGGATATGCTGAGCACGATTCGCGTGGGCAGCCACCCCGGCCGCAGAATCGAGTCGGTCCAGTGGTAACCGGCGGCGATACGCAAAAGCACCAGCGCTACGATCAGCGCTGAGGACCACGCACGGCGCAGGAACCGCAGTGCCAGGGGCCAAAAAGCATAAAACTGTTCCTCGGTAGCCAGAGTCCAGGCGAGGTTGAACGGCCCGGTGGGCCACTTCGGGGAGATAAACCAAGTGTAAGTGTAGGTCAGAAAATACGGAAGGTAGTGAAAGAATGTCTTGTCGCGCGAGCCTCGCTCAAGAACGGACAGCACCACGATGTAGAGGGCGATCGTGGCGTAGTAGACCGGCCAGATGCGTAGAGCGCGCCGCATGTAGAAATCGCGAATGGAGATCTTGCCGAATCTGTCCTGCTCGCGTAACAGCAGAGTGGTGATCAAGAACCCGCTGATCACGAAGAAAACGTGCACCCCTACCGATCCCTGCCGAAGTACCGGAATGGCGTTGAACTGATGAAAATACGGAGTGCCCCACCAGCAGTGAAACCAAATCACGCCCGCGATGCTGATCGCGCGAAGGCCATCTAGCGAGCCGAAAAAGCGGGTATTGCGGAACTTGGCGTACTCAGTGGTCATTGGCGCGCCAATCGGGCGGTTCAACCGAGAGTTCTTAATGCGGAATACGACAGCCGCGCACCAAAATAACATGGAGCCCCAACCGGCGATAGGTGGTCAGTTTAGCGCCTCGCTGGGGGGAACCGCACGACGGTCGGAACGACTGGACCGCGAGCGAAGAATCAACAGCAAGATCGCGAATGCCGGTATGAAGATATCGCCCCAAAGTACCGCGCCAGAGTTGCCGGGGTGATGATTGCCGTAGCGGACGATCTGGTCGATGTGGCCGAGAGCATCGCCCCAATACATGACCGCGGCCGCTATAGCAGTGGCGAGCCAGAAGTTGTCGCGAACAAAAATGCAAGCGATTCCGAGAACTCCCAAAGCCAGGTCGGCGAACGCGACTTCCTGCTGAAACGGGCTTCCCGGCAGCCAGCCGATGCTCGCGGCGACCTGATTGGCGCGAAACATGTGCCCCGCAAATTCAAACACGCCCGCAGCTCCGATGGCGAGGGCGAACCAGTAGGCCAGAAGAGTCTCAACCATCCGCTCTTGGGTGCGACCATCTCGACTGAAGGTTCGGCTGAAGGCAATGTGGAACAGAGCGCCGGTCAAAGCCAACGCCGCGAACACGACCGTAAACATGCTGTCCTCAATGGCGCAGTCGCGCGGAGCGGAGCGCCTGGATAAAGCTCTGAATTGGGCATAGCCGCTAAATAAGCGATACGTTTCGGAAAAAGGGAAGTATCAACACCGGAATCCCCTCCACTGCCATACCGTACAATATATTGACAGCCAGACGACCCGGTGCGTACCCTCGGCCCGGACTTCCCTCTCGTTAATGCACGCAGATGACTATTTAGGCTGGCTGGCGCTCGCGCTGACGCCGGGGCTGGGCGCGCGCTCCGCTGGCAAGCTTCTGCGCGAATTTGGCAGCCCAGACGCAATCTTCAGCACCTCGCTTACCGCACTGGAGGGTCAGCACCTGCCAGCGGCAGTGGCTCAGGCCATCCACTCTCGCCAGCCGCTAAGCTCCGCAGCCAAAGAGCTGGCCAATGCCCAAGCCATCGGCTGCCGACTGCTCACCTGGGACGAACCGCAGTACCCGCCCCGCCTTCGAGAGATTTACGACCCTCCGCCTCTGCTCTATGTTAAAGGAAATGTGGAACTTCTGGGCCGACATCTGATTTCCGTGGTTGGCGCGCGTCGGCCAACCCCTTATGGGAATCAAATGGCTGAGAGGTTGGGACGAGAGCTAGCCGCGCGGGGTTTGATCGTTACGAGCGGACTGGCACGCGGCATAGACGCAAGTGCCCATCGAGGAGCGCTGTCAGCTGCCGGTGGCGCCACGGTGGGAGTTCTGGGCTGCGGCATCGACGTGATTTACCCGAAGGAGAACAAGAAGATTTTCGAGGAGATGGAGCAGCGGGGAGCGATCATTTCCGAGTTTCCCCTGGGGACGTTCCCGGCGCCGCAAAACTTTCCAATCCGCAACCGGATCATCGCCGGGATGGGGCTGGGAGTTATTGTGGTTGAAGGCGCACAGTATTCCGGCTCGCTGATCACGGCACGGTTGGCAATGGAATTTGGGCGCGAGGTGTTTGGGGTGCCGGGGAATGCTACGCAGCCGGCCAGCTTCGGACCGAATCAGCTGATCAAACAAGGTGCGAAGCTGACCACGAGCTGGGAAGATGTGGTTGAGGAACTGCCAACGCCGGTTCGCGCGGAGCTGATGCCGGTTGAGTCGGCATCGCCGGAAGAGCGCGCTGCTTTGGTGGAGCAGGATTTGAGTCTGACGGAAAAGCCGCTGTATGCGATTTTGAGTGTTGACGAAGCACGGCATGTAGACGATTTGGTCGAAAATTCGGGACTTACGTCATCCGAGGTGCTGGCTGCCCTATTTGACCTGGAGCTGAAAGGTGTGGTACGCCAGTTACCGGGTAAGCAATTTTTGAAAGTCCTGCTGTAATCCCCCGGCCAAAGCAGGGTTACGATGGGAAGGTACAGGGTTCGTGTCTTGGCGGGGGCGCCCGGCCCGTTTCACGGGGCCGAGGCGGCGCTGAGCAGCAGGTGCAAAGCGCGAGGAATAAAATAGAAGACAATGGCCAGATCACTGGTAATCGTGGAGTCGCCTGCTAAGGCGAAGACAATCAACAAATATCTCGGGCGCGGGTACACGGTGAAGGCGTCCTATGGCCACGTGATGGACCTGCCGAAGAAAACAATCGGTATCCTTCTGCCCGGAGAACCCAACGGGAAGCCCAAGCGGAAGAGCAAAAAGGGAAAAGGTAAAGCGAAGGCTTCCGCCAAGGCGGCGGAGAAACAAATCCCCATAACCTCGGAAAACATCTTCGAGCCGACTTACGAGATTATTCCGGACAAGGAGAAGATTATCGGTCAATTGCGGAGTGCGGCTGATTCAGCGGACAACGTCTACCTGGCAACTGACCCGGACCGCGAGGGCGAGGCTATATCCGCGCATCTGCTGGACGTGCTGGCCAAGAACAAAACCGAGCGCGCCAAGTTCTCGCGGGTGATGTTCAACGAAATTACGCAGAAGGCCATCCGCGCCGCTTTCGAGAAGCCGACGAAGGTGGACGAGCACTTGGTGGACGCTCAGCAGGCGCGCCGAGTGTTGGACCGAATCGTTGGCTACAAGGTTTCGCCGCTGCTATGGGACAAAGTCCGTCGGGGCCTTTCCGCCGGACGGGTGCAAACCGTTGCCCTGCGGCTGATTGTCGAGCGCGAGCAGGAAATACGCGCGTTCCTTCCCAAGGAATACTGGACCATCCACGCGCTGCTGGCTGCCGGCGAGCCGCCCTCCTTTGAGGCTAAGCTGGTGAAGCGCAAGGGCGAAGATCTGGAGGTTCCGGACGAAGCCGAGGCGCAGCGAATTCTCGCCGATCTGGAGCGCGCGAGATGGGTTGTTTCCAGCGTCGCGCAGAAGGAAAAGCGCCGCTTCGCGCCGCCGCCGTTCACAACTTCCAAGCTGCAGCAGGCCGGCTACAACCGGCTGCGCTTCACGGCCAAGCGCACCATGATGCTGGCGCAACGGCTTTACGAAGGCATCGATCTGGGCAGTGAAGGGTCGATCAGCTTAATCACCTACATGCGCACGGATTCCGTGCATGTGTCCGCCGACGCTCTTTCTCAGGTGCGAGATCACACCGGGCAGAGATTCGGCGCGAAATATGTGCCGGAAAAGCCAAACTTCTTCAAGTCGAAGAAAGACGCGCAGGAAGCGCACGAAGCGATCCGCCCCACGGATGTGGCGCGAACGCCCGAGAGCGTAAGACCCTACCTAGACGAATCGATGTTCAAGCTTTACCAACTGATCTGGCAGAGATTCGTCGCGTCGCAGATGGTTCCGGCGGTTTTCGACCAGACCACTATCGAAATCGCGGCGAGTGATTACCTGTTCCGCGTGAGCGGCTCGGTGGAAAAATTCAACGGCTATCTCGCTGCGTATCAAGCGGTGAAGGAGGACGACGAAGATAAGGACGAAGGCGATTCCGAAAGCCGCGCGCTGCCGCAAGTGAAAGAAGGCGAAGAGCTGCGGCTGGAAAGCATACGCCCCGAACAGCACTTCACCGAGCCTCTTCCGCGATACACGGAAGCGACCTTGGTGAAAGAGCTGGAGGAGAAAGGCATCGGGCGGCCCTCGACGTACGCCGCGATTATTTCGACTCTGGTGGATCGCGAATACGTGACCAAGGATCAGGGCCGGTTCACGCCCACGCTGCTCGGCGAGCGCGTAAGCGTGCTGCTGGTGAAAAACTTCGAGGATATTTTCGACGTCAACTTCACCGCGCGCATGGAAGAGGAGCTCGACGACGTCGAAGAAGGCAAACGTTCGTGGCGCGATTCCGTGAAGGAGTTTTGGGACCGCTTCGAGGAAGATCTCGAAAACGCTGCTGACAAGATGGCGTCTTATAAGGCGGGCATTCCCACCGGACAGAAGTGCGAAAAGTGCGGCCAGGGCGAACTGCTCGAGCGCATCAGCCGGCACGGATTTTTCCTCGGCTGCTCGCGCTACCCCGAATGCGATTTCATCCGAGACATCGCGGAAGTCCACTCCGACGATACCGATGTGGCCACCACCACGCAATATTGCGACAACTGCGGCAAGGAAATGGTGATCAAACGCGGGCGCTTCGGGACCTTCCTGGCTTGCACCGGCTATCCGGATTGCAAGACGACGCGGCGCCTCGTGTCCGGCACAAAAGTGCCGCGGCAACCCGACGTTCCGCTGGACGAAAACTGTCCTGATTGCGGCTCGCAACTGCTGCGGCGCCAGGGACGCTACGGCGATTTCATCGGCTGCAAAAATTATCCCAAGTGCAAATACACGCGGCCGGTGACGCTGGGCATCAAGTGCCCAAAATGCGGCGAGGGCGAATTCGTGCGCCGCGGCACATCCAAAGGCCGCGGGCGCGGCCGGATTTTTTACGGCTGCAGCCGCTATCCGGATTGCGATTTCACCACGCCGCACGAGCCGATCAACGAGCCTTGCCCGAAATGCGGGGCTCCGTTCATCGTCGAAAAGCGCACCAAACACGGTAACTTTCGCGCGTGCATCAAAGAGGGCTGCGATTGGGAAGTGGAAGCGCCCGAAGCGCCGCCCGCCGACGCGAACCCGGTTACTTCTGCGCCCGGTGCGTCGCCAACATCCGCGTCGGGCAACGGTGCCAGTGCAACCCACGAGCACGAAGAGCCCGTTGGCGCACATTCCAAGTCCTGATTGATTGCCGATGAGCGACGGCGCGATAGCATCGCCGCTGTCCGCTAGTCTCGCGTTCTTTCCTGGTTATCCGCACGAGTTGCGCTAATAGACGAATGGAATGAAGCGTTTGGTGTGTGCGGCGTAGGCGTCGAACTGATCGCCATACTTGCGCGCGAGGTAGTGATCGAGCGCCGGAATGTTGGCGAAGAGAAAACCGAGTGCCATGAACGCCGGCACCACTAGCGCCCACAGCGAGCCGGTGACGAGCGCGTATCCGATGAACAGCACTTCGTCGCCGAAATAATTGATGTGCCGAGCGTAGCGGAATAACCCGCCGGTATAGAGCTGCCCCTGGTGCGCTGGGTTCTGCTTCCACCTGCGGCGCATGAACTCCGAGCCAGTATTCAGGTACGAGCCAACCACGTACAGGAGCGCGCCGAAATCCGCGAGCGGGCCGGGCCCGTGGGGATTGGTTCCTCCAGCCAGCGCGAAAAAAATATGCACCAGGAAGGCGAAAAATCCGACGCCGATCGCCTCGCCCCAGCGCATGGTGCGCTGGACCAGATAAAAGCATCCGACGACCACCCGGAGAAAATAGACGAGCGCGCAGGAAAATATCAGCGCGCGCGTGGAAAAGGCGCCGGGCAGAAACGAGCGTCCCGTCCAAAGCGAAAGGGCAACCAGCCCGCCGCGGAATAGCAGCCAAAAAACGACGCACGGCGAAAGCGCGTGGAGCAACGTGAGCAGCAGCTTGGGGCCGATCGACTTGCTGTATTCGCCGTACACAATGGCCGACATTTTAAACGCGATTGCGCGAAAGGGGGATCGATTTCCCTGGTGCCATCCGGCACCGTTCCCGCACGACTCGCAGCGAAGGTTTTCGCGCAGAAAACAGTTGGCGCGGATGAGCAATAAGTGATGGAATGCAGCGCGGTTCGGGGCGGAGAGATCCGAGGGGGTATGCCATGGAAAAATTGGATGGGATTGCTTCACGAAGCGACGGGCGAGGCGCGGCTGAACATCACCGCCGTCAGCGCCAGAACCTGGCAAGCGCCGCGGCGATGGCACTGGTCGCTCTGCTGCTGAATGTTGCCGGCTTGCGAACTGCCCGAGGGCAGCAGCCGAGCGAGGGCAGGGTCGCGACGTTCACTTCGCAGCAAGCGGCGGAAGGGCGGCAGGTGTACGCGGCGACTTGCGCTGGCTGTCACGGACAGAACCTGAACGGCGGAGAATTTGCCAGCGCGCTCGCGGGCCCCACGTTTGCGCAGAACTGGGGCGGCAAGAACGCCGGCGCGCTTTTTTCGTACATCTGCACGAAAATGCCGCCCGACAATCCGGGCAGCGTCGATGCGAAAAGCTGCGCGCAGCTCGTTGCTTTCATTCTGGAGCGAAACGGAGTGCAACCGGCTTCGACGGAGTTACCAGCCAACGAACAAGCTCTAGCGGCGATGAGCATCCCGCGCGTGGCGGTGCAGCGGCCCACGCCGATGATGCCGCTTTCTCCACTCGCCCCGCCGATCCCGGTGGTAAAACTCCCGGACCCGCTGGCGACAATCGCGCCGGTGACTGACGGGCTGCTCGATCACCCTCCGGCGAGCGAGTGGCTGCTCTGGCGGCGAACATACGACGACAAAGGCTTCAGCCCGCTAAAACAGATTACGAAGAGCACCGTGAGCGATTTGCGATTTGTGTGGGCGTGGTCGCTGCCGAACGGGCCGGACGAAATGACGCCGCTCGAGCATGACGGAGTTCTTTTTATCGATAGCTACGGAGATCACGTCCAGGCGCTGAACGCCGCCACCGGCGACCTGCTGTGGGAATATGACCGGCAACTGCCGAACGACGTGCGACAAAGAAACAAGCGCAACATGGCGCTCTACGGCGACAAGCTTTACGTACCGACGTCGGATGATCATTTGATCGCGCTGGACGTGAAGACGGGTGACGTTGTCTGGGATCAGCCACTGGCGGATTACACCAAAGGCTGGCAAATTACGGGCGGACCACTGGTGGCCAAGGGCATCGTGATGCAAGGCATCGTGGGACAGGCGCCGGGCGGCTGCTGGATCGCGGCTCTCAACGCCGAGACGGGAAAGCCAGCATGGAAGTTCTATACGATTGCGCGGCCCGGCGAATTCGGAGGAAATAGCTGGAATGGCCTGCCGGTCGATAAGCGCAGCGGCGCGTCCGTCTGGACCGCCGGAAGTTACGATCCGGAATTGAATCTCGCCTATTTCGGCACCGGGCAAACATACGATACCGGCCCGATGCTGCACCTGGTGCACGAACCTGGAGTAACAAACGACGGCTTGTACGAGGACACGACGCTAGCTTTCCATCCGGATACCGGCAAGCTGGTCTGGCACTTTCAACATATTCAAAACGACCAGTGGGACTTGGACTGGGCCTTCGAGCAGCAGTTGATCAATTTGCCTGTGAATGGTATCAGCCGGAAATTGATCGTTACTTCGGGAAAGATGGGAATCTACGAAGGAATGGACGCAGCGACCGGCAAGTTCATTTTCGCGAAAGACCTGGGTCTGCAGAACGTGGTGCGGTCAATCGATCCGAAAACGGGCAAGGCAACCATCAACCCCGAAGTAGTGTTGGGCGACGGCAAGCCCCATCTGATCTGCCCGCATCCCGGCGGCGGACGAAACTGGCTGGCCTCGTCGTACGATTCCGAAACCAAAATTCTCTACCTGCCGATGGTCGAGTCGTGCATGGATCTGATTCCGGCGCCCAAGGGGCAGCGCGGCAACCTAAGCTCCGGCTACGACTGGTTCGTCCGGCCGCGTCCCGGTAGCGATGGAAAATACGGACGCATCGAGGCGTTCAACCTGGAAACGAAAAAGCCGGTGTGGATCGACCGGCAGAGGGTCCCCGAGACTACTTGCGCTCTGGCCACAGCCGGCGGCGTGGTGTTCGCGGGCTCGCTCGATCGGACGCTGAAGGCCTACGATGCGGCCAGCGGAAAAATGCTGTGGCACGTGCGGCTCAATGACGTCCCGAGCTCATGCCCGATTTCGTTCAGCGTCGACGGAAGACAATACGTCGCGGTGGTGGTCGGCAATGGCGGACCGCAGACGGTTACCTTTCCGATTTTGGTGCCGGAAATTCAGAATCCGCCGGGGCACGGGGCAGCGATTTGGGTATTTGCGCTACCGGAAAAGGCCGATGCAGCGGGCGCTGGCGAAGACTAGCGCGCGGAATCGCTACGCGCGACAGGCTTGGCGTGGAGATAGAAACCGTAGACGGCGAGTCCCAGCCCGCCGAAAAAAAGCAAAGGCGTGAGGTACGACGTGACTACCGGCAGAATGTGAATTGGCATTTTCAATATCGGGGCACCATAGCCGCCCGACAAATATTGGATCACCGCGGCAAGCAGCATGTACAGCAAACCTTGCCGAATTTTCCGGTTGCCGCTGTTATCAGGCTCTGCCGAAGCTGCATTTGCAAACGTTTGCGAACCGGGCAACGGGGGAACCGCCTCGCGGCAAAATGGACAATGCGCGTGTAAATCCGAAATCATTTTTCCGCAATATGGACACTGGCGCGCCGCCATGCACTTACCCCCGCTTTTAATCATAGGTAGCGCGGGGGCGAAACGTCAAATGGATGGCTATAGTCAGTAAATAGGGGGTAAGCGACTGCGCCGAGCCTCCGGCCGAATTTTAGCTGCCCTTTTCGGTGGGATAGCCCTTGGCGTACCAATCCGTGTAGAAGTTGGTGGGGAGTATCAGCGCCCGCAAGTGCGTAAATCCCATCGACTGTAGCGCGCGAAAGGCGGGACGCAAATTCGGGCAGTGCACCAGCGGGCAGCAGCCGCAGTAGACCACCAGATCCGTGGATCGCGGCAGGTGCTGCGCCCATTGCTTCAGAGACTCGATCCCAGCCGCGCTGAATCCTGGTCCCTCGTATACCGCTCCAGGAATGTGACCGCCAAGATACAACGCGTGAGGGCTAACGCTCACGATGGTGGGCCTCTGATTTGCCGAGGCACCGATCTCTTTCACCAAAGTGGCGGGATCGACGGTCTGGTCGCTCGTCCAAGGATCCGGCTGCTGCGCCTGAGGCTTAGCGGCGGAAGATTGCTGTGCAATCGGTGCAGCCGATCTCGATGGAACGGGCCTGGGACGGGAAAGCATCGTCCGGGCTGACAGAACCACGATGCCCAGCGCGCACAGAGCCCATGGCCATCGCGACTTCAAAGATTTCCGCATTGACTCTACCCCTCCAACAGCGCCCGCGATCGCCGCGCCAGATTCCCAAGGCAATCCGCACCGCTGATTCGTTTTCATTGTACTCGATGGCAGGCCTGGTGGCGGAAGACCTTGCTCGAAACCGGACGGAGTGGCCCGCAAAAAAAAACGGCGGGCTTGGATCGCCCGCCGGAGAAACACAAACTGATGCTACAAGATCACGAAGGCTGCATCCCAGCCTTCTTCTGCTTGATCGCCTTCACCTGCTCAACCAAATCGTCAGCCTTTTTCAAATCGGCTTCGCGCGCGTCCTGCGTCGTCTCGATATCGGCCTTTTGCCGGTACATTAGGTTCAAGTACGCCATTGCATCATCGTAATTCGGGTTCAAACTGATCGCCTTCTGCAAATTGGTGATGGCCTCATCGATCAGCGAGCCTTCCTTGTCGGTGAACTGGGTCCGCAGCTTTTCCGGCAACGGATCGTTTTCCTTGATCTGGCGCTTGGGAGTGGCGGTGCGGTTGTAATCCTGGCGCATATCCAGATTGGTGCGATACACGAGGCTCCAATCGATTACGCCCACCCAATAGTATGGCTCGGGGTCATTGGGACTGATTTGGATGTGCTTTTCGTGGTACGACTTTGATTCTTCAAGTTTGCTCTCGTCGAACGGCGTGGTTCCCATGTTGTAGAGCAGCGAGCCAATGCCGTCGATCGCCGACAAGTTGTTCGGATTTTCCTGAAGAATCTCCTTGTACACGTCGATGGCGGATTGCGCGTTGCGGAGATTGGCATCCGAGGGCGCGCCTGGCACGTACTGATTGGCGTAAGCGGCGGCCAAGTAGAGCTTCGCACTAGTGAGCGTGGGGTCCAGCTGCTGCGCGCTCTTGAAATCCTCGATCGCCACATCGAACTGGGCGTTCTTGTAGGCGTCCACGCCCTTATTCAGATCGTCCCTGGCGCGCAGCTTATTGCATCCGACTCCGGCCCCCATCGCAGCCAGCACCACGGCCGCGATAAACGATACTTCGAGCTTCCGTCGCATCCCTGCTCTCCTTATGATTGCAATGCCGGATCGATTTACCCGCCGGTTATCCGGCGGCCCATTCGACAGCATTCCCGCAGGAAGGCCTCGAAGCTACTGGGTCGCCGAACGCTGTTTATTGTCCCGCTTCGATCTTGGCGGTGATGAGCCCCACGTGATCGATTCCCGCGCCGCGCATGATATCGATGGCGTGCGCGACCTGGGCAAATTCCACGCTGTCGTCACCCTTCACGAAAGCGATCCGATCGGCTCGCTCCTTGAAGATATCGAAGAGCCGTGAACCCAGATCATTCCAGCTGACGGTGTCCTGATTGATTTTCACCTGGCCGTCGGCTAGCACCTGCACCACGATCGTTCGGCTGTCGGGTATTTGCTGCTGCTTGCTCGGCGGCGTGGGCTGCGGAACCAGCGCCTTGAGTCCCGTCGGTATCTGCGGGGTGATCACCATGAAAATGATGATGAGCACCAGCAGCACGTCAATCAACGGAACGATGTTCGGCTCCGACATAATACCCTTGGTACCGCCTACACTCATTGCCATGAGATTGCTCCTTCGCCTCGGTGCTGCCTATGCCTATTCCGCCGGCCCCGTGCTGATCGGCGGCAGGGGCGGAACGGACTGGTTGGGAGGAAGTCTCTCCGTCAGAAGCCCCAAATCCTCCACGCCAGCCGAACGCACCGCGTCTACGGCTTTGACCACATCGCCATACTTCGCCCGAGCATCCGCGCGAATGTATACGGTCTTATCGAGTCGATTGGAGATCAGATCTTTGACCTGGTCCGTAATCTGATCGAGCGTGATCTGATTGTTGCCGAGGTACGTCCTGCCATCGCGAGTGACCGCCACGATGATGGCATCGTCCTTGTTCGCCGCCTGCATTCTGTCAACGTTTTGCGCCGCCGCCATATTCACGGGGATGCCCTTGTGCAACATGGGCGTGATCACCATGAAGATGATTAGCAACACCAGCATGATGTCCGCCATGGGGATTACGTTCGGCGAAGCCATCACCGGCGGCGCTTTAGGTTTGTACGCCATGGCTTACTTCTTTCCGCTCCGGCGGGTGATGAAGTAGTTGATCAGCTCCATCGAGGAGTTGTCCATCTCCACGTCGAATGCTTCCACGCGATTGGTGAAATAGTTGAAGGTCCACACCGCAGGCACGGCAACCAGCAAGCCGAGCGCCGTGGTGACCAGGGCTTCCGCGATACCTCCGGCGACGGCCGCGAGTCCTGTAATTTTTGTGTTGGCGATGCCCTTAAACGCGTTGATGATGCCCATCACGGTGCCGAACAACCCCACGAATGGCGCCGTCGATCCGATGGTGGCGAGACCGGAAAGGCCACGCTTCATCTCCGCGTGAACGATGGCCACGGAACGCTCCAGCCCGCGCCGCGCCGCTTCGATCACTTCTTCGTCGTCAACCTGCGCCGAAGCGGCCTGGAATTCCGAAAGGCCGGTGGCTACAACCTTGGCGATGTGGCTCTTCTTGTTGCGCTCGGCAATCGAGATCGCCTCGTCGAGCTTGTTGTCCTTCAGCGCTCCGGCAACCTGCTGCACGAACACGCGAGACTGTTTGCGCGCCGCGCTGTACATCAACCAGCGGTCGATCATGATGCCCACCGACCAGGCGGACATGATGAATAGAATGATCACGACCGTCCGGGCCGGCCAGCCCATGCTGTGCCACATGTCGATAATGTTCCAGCTGATACCGGCGCTACCACCCTGGTCCTGCAAAAGAAACGCCCATACCAAATTCGCAAGCATAAAGTTCACTCCTCCTCCGTCACCGCCATCGATCGCGGCAGTCAGATTCTGCCGGTCGCAAAACTCAGCCCCGTCCAGCCGGACCCGCAAGCGGGCCTGGCGTGTCCCTAATCACCACCGAGCGAAAACACAACCTGAATCGTGGTATCCACTTCCACCGGTTCGCCGTTGAGCAGCGTCGGCTGATATCGCCATTGGCGAACCGCATCCATCGCCGCGCGCATTAACAGCGCCGGGCCGCTCACGTACGTCAGTTCCTGGATCGAGCCGTCCTTGGCAATGACCGCGTGCAACACGACCGTCCCGGAAATGTGAGCGGTACGCGCGATCTGCGGATATTCCGGCAAAATCTGCCGCTGCAGCTTCGCCGCTTCCACGTTTCCGCCAACGCGAATGCGCTGCGGCGTGGCCTTAGGGGGCGGCGGGGGAGGCGGCGCAGTGCCCAGTCCGGCTATGATGCCGCCTGGAACTCCGGTGCCGCCTGCGACACCGGTACCGCCAACAGCTCCGATATCGGGAGCTTGGTCCTTGATGATCTCAATCTTTTTGGGGATGACCGTGGGAGCCACCATCTTCTGTGGCTGCACGATTTGAATCTTGTGCACCACCACTTGTTCCTTTGGAGGAGGCGGTGGTGGAGGGGGCGGCGGCGGCGGAGCCACGAGGAACGTACTTAGCATCGCCTTAGGCAAAGCCTCCGTGTAGATGAGCGGGATCAAGATCAACACGCCCACAACTAAGATCTGGACGATGGCTGAGAGAGCCACGGTCCAAGGCTTGTTGGTTTTGGATCCGTTCGGGCTAGAAACTACCATTTGATCGAACATAGCCTATCTCCTTGCGGTGGCGGGCACGCGCTTTACGGCTGCGGATCCGGCGCGTACAGCCACTCCCTTCCCCCCGCTGAACTTGTTCCAGGCCACCACGATTGGAGCTGCGATGCCAAAACTGGAGTACGTTCCTACCACAACTCCAACCACCATGGCAAAGGCGAATGAGCGAAGCACTTCCCCGCCCCAGATGTACAACACCACGACGGTGATGAACGTCAGACCGCTGGTGAGAATCGTCCGCGAAAGCGTCTGGTTGATCGACCGGTTGATAATGTCGGTAAAAGATTCGCGGCGCATCAAACGCAAATTTTCGCGCACGCGGTCGAAAATCACGATCGTATCGTTCATCGAATAGCCGACTAAAGTGAGAAGCGCGGCAATCACCGTCAGCGAAATTTCGTAATGAAAAAGCGAGAAAAAACCCAGTGTGATCAGCACGTCGTGAAAAACGGCGATCACTGCGGCGGCGCCGTAAACCCATTCGAACCGGAACGCGACGTATACCAACATGCCCGCTAGAGCGTAGAGCGTGGCCCATAGCGCCTGGCTGCGAAGTTGCGCGCCCACAGTGGGACCGACCGTCTCTGCGTTCCTCACCGTGAAATCGCTCAGCGAGAAATCGTGTTGAAGAATGCTAATGACGGCCGGAGTGACTCCGGGCACGTTGCTGAGTTCGTCGAAATTGGTCACGATGCCGTCGTGCTGCGAGTCGCGCGCGGAAGCGATCTGTTGCGCGAGTTGAGTGTAACGATCGCCCACATTCACTCCGAGGTGCAACGGATCCTTCTGCAAAAGGTCAGCGGCCAAGTCCGACGGAGTTGCGGCATTAAAATCGGGCCGGCCGGAAGCGTCGGTGCCAAAGGTTTTGTGCAGCACGTCCAAAATCTTCTGCTTGCCCGCGTCCAGCGTGGCTTCGTTTGGCGACTGCGCCAAGCCGATCATTACGTCATGGCGCGAACCCAGATCGTTCGAATCGCTGATTGTCTGGATGCTGCTGTTTTTCAGGCCGGCCTGCTGAAGACCTTTGCGAATCTGCTGCACCGGCGGGTTGCCCGCGAATCGCACATACACCAGCGTGCCGCCGCGGAAATCGATTCCGTAGCGCATGCCGCCGTGCTTCCAGATCGAGACCCAGCCGACCGCGAGAAGTATCAGCGACAAGGCGACGAAGTACTTCGCTTTGCCCATCCAGTCGATATTTACGTCGTGAAAGAATTCCATGCCCAGTTCTGTCCGTTTAGTTTTGACACCGCTGCCCGCTAATTTGTTCCCGGGCGGCTTAGTGGTTTACCTTGATTCTCGATTTCAATCGCAGGGTCGTTTCTATGCATCCATCCAGGCACTCGGAAGCAATCTGATCGATGCGAACAAACTATGGCCGCTCGCCCCCTCCGCGGCCTGTGAAGCCGTCCGCGCCCGTGTCGAAAGCCGCCTAAATGCTCAACTCTGCCTGACGCTCCATGTGCGACAGGTGATAGTCAAAAATTGCCCGCGAAACGTAGATGGACGTGAACAGATTGGCAATCAAGCCAATTACCAAGGTGACTGCGAACCCGCGCACCGGTCCAGTACCGAACAAAAAGAGAAACGCGCACGATACCATCGTGGTCACGTGCGTGTCGATGATGGTCAGGAACGCGCGGTCGAAGCCGATGTCAACCGCCGCAGCGGGCGCCTTCCCGTTGCGCAACTCCTCGCGAATGCGCTCGAACACAAGCACGTTCGAGTCCACGCCCATGCCGATGGTTAATATGACTCCGGCGATGCCAGGCAACGTCAGAACGGCGCTGGACCATGCCATGAAAGCGACCAAAATTACCAAGTTGAGCAGCAGGGCCACAACTGCGTTGACACCGGAGATCCGGTAATAGAACACCAAAAAGATCATTACGGCAAGCAGGCTGGCGATTGACGCGCGCACGCCGGCACGAATTGAATCGGCGCCAAGCGAGGGCCCGACCGTCGACTCTTCGAGATACTGGATCGGCGCCGGCAGCGCGCCTGCTTTCAGAACCAGCGCGAGGTCTTGCGCCGACTGCTGGCTGAAGCTGCCAGTGATCTGGCCACGATCATCGATGCGCCCATTGATCGTGGGCGCCTCATAGACTTTGTTGTCTAGAACGATGGCCAGCCTCTTGCCGATGTTCGACTCAGTGAAAGGCCCAAAGCGCGCCGCGGCGGCAGACGACAACTGGAAATCAACCTCAAATTGCCCCGGATTATCCGTGCTGGGATTCGCGGTAGCTCCGCGAAGGTCTTGTCCGGTCACGATCGGCGCTCGCGTGACCAGGTAGTAGACCTGCGACTGATCGCTGGACGTGGAGCCTTCGGGATTTCCCGGCATGATTTCGGTATCTGGCGGCAACACGCCGTTGTGCGCAGCAAGCGCCGCAGCTTCGGAAGGATAGGCTTGGTCATCGACAAGCAGTTTCAACTCAAGCTGGCCGCCAGCCTGGATCACCGCTTTGGCACGCGTGGGATCGCCTTCGCCGGGTAGCTGAACGAGAATTTCGTTCTGATTCGCCGGCCCGGTCATCGCGATCTGTGGCTCCGTCAAACCAAGAGCATTGATCCGCCTTGTGATGGTCTCGACGGCGTCGTCCATCACCTGCGTGTGCAAATCCGCTATGGAGGTGGGCTTCATCGTCAGGATGTAGCTATTGGCCGCGCCGGCTGCGGGCGCCACGCTCCAATCCGGAAACTGATTGTTTACGATGTCCTGAAAAGTGTTGTAAGCGTCCGGATTGATGTTGCGCACCATGATGTGCGTGTCGTCCACGCGGCGAATCTCGCCGCTAGGCGAAAGCACGCTCTTGCTTTGAATCTGCTTGGTGAGGTCGTCGACGGCTTCGTCGCAACGCTCGCCGATGGCCTTGTTTACTTCCACTTGCAGTACGAGATGGCTGCCGCCCTTTAAGTCCAGGCCCAGCTTGATGCGATCAGCGACGTTTTGCCCGAGCGTGGCGACGGAGGTGGGAAAGTTCGGCAGACCGAGAATTCCGTAAAAACACAACAGCACCACGGCGCAGATAAAAATAAATTTCCATTTGAGCTGGGAATTCATGCGGAGTTGCTAACTCTCCTTCTTAATAAGCGCCGCGTCAGCGTCCGGCTGCATGCCGGATACCGCGCTGCGCGCAACTTTGATCTTCACCTGATCCGCGACACGCAGCTGCACGCTATCGCTGTCGATGCCTACGATCGTGCCGAAAAGGCCGCCGTTGGTAATCACCTTGTCGCCGTTTTTCAAATTCTTGAGCATTTCGGCGACCTTCTTCTGACGCCTTTGCGCAGGCAGAATCATCAGAAAGTAAAAGATCACCATGATCACGATGAGTGGGAGGAACAGCGTGAAACCACTGGTTTGTGATGAGGATTGCACAGCGAGGACAATCGTCCCCGGGATCAACGTAAGTATTGTAGCAAACATTTTGTTTTTCCGCCGCCGTTCGCCCGCTAGGACCAGCAGGCTTCCGATGCCTTCGCCGCAGATGCCCTGCCTTTGCCCACCGCCCGCTGGTTTTACCTATTTGAGGCGTTCCTGAAGGTCAGAGCGGAACCTTTCGAGGTTCCCAAAACGGATAGCCTCGCGAATTTTGCGCATGGTGTCAAGGTAAAAGTAGAGATTGTGGTGGGTGTTCAGGATCACCGACAAAAACTCTCCCGTGGAGTATAGATGCCGCAAATAGGAACGAGAGTATCGGCGGCACACCGCGCAGCCGCAATTTTCATCGAGCGGCCGCGGATCGCGAGCGTACTGCGCGTTGCGAATCAGCACCCGGCCTGCCGAAGTGAACAAGCATCCGTGCCTCGCGCTGCGCGTTGGCAACACGCAATCCATCATGTCAATTCCCAGCGCCACGTAGTCGACCATTTGCTCGGGTTTGCCGACGCCCATCAAGTAGCGAGGCTTTTCCGTGGGAAGCGCGGACGCAGCTGCCTGCGTCATCTCACATGTGACGGAATGTGATTCGCCAACGGCGAGCCCGCCGATCGCGTAACCGGGAAAATTCAGGTCCACGAGCGCGGCGGCGTTTTCCCGGCGCAGTTCCGCATCCGTGCCGCCTTGCACGATTCCGAAAACCATCTGCCGGTCGGGATCGCCATGCTGCTGGAAATAGTCGCGCGACCGCCGCGCCCATTCGAACGTCCGTGCAGCCGCCTGCCGTGCGCACGATTCCGTCGACGGAGCTTCGATGCATTCATCCAGAACCATGCAGATGTCCGAACCCAGCGCGATCTGAATTTCCAGGGCTTTTTCCGGAGAAAGAAATTGCTCTGATCCGTCGAGGTGCGAACGGAATTTCACTCCATCGTCGGTGATTTTTCGCAGCGCGCTGAGACTGAAAACCTGGAAGCCGCCGGAATCAGTAAGAATGGCGCGCGGCCAGGACATGAACTGATGCAATCCGCCCATTTCGCGGATGAGCTCGTGGCCGGGGCGAAGAAAGAGGTGATAGGTATTGGACAGAAGAATCTGAACGCCGAGTTCTTCGAGATCCTCCTGCGTCTGCCCTTTAACGGTGGCCGCGGTGCCGACTGGCATGAACGCCGGCGTGTCGATCGTCCCATGCGGCGTGGTCAGGCGACCCAAACGCGCGCCGGTCGGATCGGTGGCCAGAACCTCGAAGCGAAATGCCATCCGCGAGAGTGTATCAGGAGAACGCGGCGGTCGCTCCCACCTTGATAGCGATCCAGACGAGCCACATGACGAAGATCGAGGCAAAGGCCTTGCCGGTCGTCAACTTCCTTGGTGCGGCGACGCCGAAGCCGATGGCCATCAGAAACATCTCCCAAAACGTAAAGATGTCGATGGAGCTTAACAGCATCACTTGCCATCGCGGAGCATCCGGTGAAATGAATGCGCTGGCGTTTGCGACGACGATATTCTGCAAGTCCACCGTAGCAGGGTCCTTTAAAGAAATGACAACGATGCCCAGCAGACCGGAAATAATTCCCGGCACCCAAGCGTACGACACGATGCTAATCGCTGTCTTGTATTTGATTTGCGTGCCGTGGATCAAATTGAAGGTTGCCAACAAAAGCGCGGCGATAATAACGATGACGAGCGGCACGGCCACCGCTACTTCACCGTACGCAAAGGCGGGCGTGTATTTCAGGGTGACTGCCAGCTGCTGCTGCTGTTGTTTAGCTGGCAACTGTTGAAATCGAGAGTTCGACTGCAGCTGCTTTTGCAAGTAAGGCGGCCAGCCGCCGCGCTTGCCGAAAATACCGACCACCAGCAGCGCCAGTAGGACCAGGACGACCATCGGCAGCCACCACGTCGGACGCTGGACGATCGATTCGAACGTCGCCTTGGGACTGAACAGCACCCCGAAAATGCGGCTGAGTGAATTGGACCGGTTTTCTGGAGCCTGTGCCGGCAAAGTGCTCGTGGTGGCCATATCTCCTCCAGGTCGGCGAAACAGGATGGATTGCTAGCCGATTCTACGCGCGCGAGCCTGGGAATGTTACAGCGAGTTTTTTGTTAACGGGTGAGAACGCGGGTAATGCTGGGAGAGACGAGTTCGTAACGGATGCCGCGCCAACGGGTGCGCCGGCTGAGCAAGGACGCGATGAAATTCCATGAGAATAGGAAGGACACGACGGGCGCCAAGACCGTCCAGGCCCAACTCCATTGGTTGAGCTGCGGCTTCCATTCGGGCAGCAATTCGACCGCGGCGATGGTGCGAATCGCTCCCTTCATCGCAGCTAGGAGCGGAACCACGAGCGTGATGAGGAGCAGATTGAACCACGGGTCGCCCGTCACCATGCTGGCAAGAATCACAAACGCGGCATAGAGCAGCGTGAGGCAGTAGCTCATATGCGCGAACATCGCCATCAACCATCGCTTCGGAGAATAGACTCGGGTGAGCAAAATCTGCCGGTTCGTAAATTCCAGCAGGCTGGATCCAGTCCAGGGATGCGGAGTAGCCGCCAGACATTCGGGACAGAACACGATCGACTTGCCGGCCGCTTCGAGCGCGTTCGTAAGCGCAAAGTCGTCACTTATCGCGCCGTTCCAGGACTCCAGCACGTTGGCATCATCAAACGTTTTCCGCCGAATGGCCGTGCCGCCGCCCCAGCAAAAATTCCCTTTAGCGTGCCCGAGAAGCGTGGCAACCGAGGCGTTCCAAGTGGATGCCAGAGCGCTCGCGAAGCCTCCCTCCCCGTTCCGGCGACTGGGGATGATCCAGCGGTAGGCGGTGGTGGCTCCGATGCGCGCGTCCTGCAGCGGCGCTATCAGTTTGGCGAGCCAGTTGCGGCCCACGCGCACGTCGGTATCGACGAAAACGATGACTTCAAAGTTTTCAGGAACCGATTCGATGGCGCGCCGCAGATTGTAAACCTTCTCACCACAATCTTGCGGGGGCCCGGCGATCACGATGTGCACCGGGCGCTGGCTAGCGGCCTTCACGCGCTCCACGATTTTCAGCGCGGGATCACGGCTGGTGGCGAGCGAAAAATAGATTTCGTAATTCGCGTAGTCGAATCGCGTAAGCGCGGTGAGGTTTTCTTCGAGTCCCGGCTCGGTGCCCTTGCATGGACAGATCACCGCGGCGACAGGGGCGTAAAACCCGGCGTGCGAGCCGAGCCGTTTGCGCACCATTTGGTACCAGCTGAAACCGTCCCAGAGCGAATAGAGACCCAGGGCGATTTGCAGCACGATTAGGATGTAGAAAAGATCAACCACCAGGCGAGAATAGCAAATCCAGCAGCGGCCAGCGCGGCGGACGAAGCGGCAGTTTTCTAAATAGCACGGGCTCGCGGCGCTGGCGGCTAGTTTGAGCGGCTACGGGAGAAGACCAGTCGCAGCACTTTATCGGTGGCCGCCTCCAGCTCGGTTTCAAACTTCCCGGCCTCGCGGCGGGCCTGATCCATGATGGAAGGATCGAGGAGAAGCGCTACGCGGTCAACGAAGGGTCCGGAAATCGGCAGACGGCGAGCCGCAGCACTGGCGCGCCAATGATCGCGCGACGTCAATCGTTCGTAAAAACCCAGATCGCGCCAGAATTCCTCGGCTTCATCGTCGCTCCACTCCAGGGCCTGCCCGAGCGCGACAAAAAATTCCTCGCGAAACAGATCGAGAAACGGAATGGCGAGCTCCAGATCGGGCTGTTTTTTGCGCTTGATGCCTCGCGCGTTCTTCTTGTTCTTTTGCGGATTCTTGCGCTGCTTCGCACCGCGCACGGCAACGCTCACCTTCAGCCGCGCAGGCAGGGCCGCCTCGATGCGCAGCACCATCGCCAAAATCGCTTCGCGGCGGATTCTTGCCAGCTGCTCGCGGTAGAGAAAGGGATGATCCGCACGCCCTGGACGCCGGTGCTCGGCCGCGTACATATCGAGAAACCGCGCGACCATCTCGTTGCGATCGAGCGTGGCGAGCAGCAGGGCTGCAGCTTCCCGCGCGCGCACCACCAGTTCTCGGGGACGATAGGGCATTGAAACTAAGCTCTACGCGATTGCGCCCCGCGCCGCAACTGGAAACCGTGCGCCGTGCCCATAAGTGAAAAAGGCCCGGATTGTGGTCCGGGCCTTTCTAGTTTTACACTCGGCCGTCCGGCCGCTATTCACGGCCGGGCATGATGATTAGTGCACGGGACTGGTGAACGGACGATCTCCGCCGCGCGGTCCGCCTTGCGCCGGCGTGCGGACAGGTTCCTCGAATTTGCCGAGGGCAATTTCGAGGACCTGATCGACGCTGCGCACAAAGTGGATCTTCACGTCCTGAAGAACGTCGTCAGGAAGGTCCTCCTTCACGTTCGGCTCGTTTTCCGAAGGCAGAATCACTTCGCGGATTCCGGCCCGCTTCGCTCCGAGCACCTTTTCCTTGACCCCTCCGATCGGCAGCACGACGCCGGTGAGCGAGATTTCTCCCGTCATCGCCAAGCGAGGCCGAAGCGGCCGGCCGGTCAGCAAGCTGACCAGAGCGGTCACCATGGCGATGCCCGCGGATGGACCGTCCTTGGGAATCGCGCCCGACGGCACGTGAATGTGCAAGTCGTACTTCCGGAAGAAGTCGGGATCGATGCCGTAGCGATCGGAGTTCGCGCGCACCCACGTCAAAGCGGCGCGCATGGACTCCTGCATCACTTCGCCCAGATGCCCGGTCATGGTGAACTGCTTCCCGCCGCGCATCTTGCTGGCCTCGATGAAGACGATGTCGCCGCCCACAGGCGTCCACACCAGCCCCACCGAAACGCCTGGCTTCTGCACGCGTTCTTCAACTTCGTGCTCGAGCCGGAACTTCGGCACTCCGAGCACTTCGCGGATCACGTCGATGTTGACCGTGAGCTTATCGGTCTTGCCTTCGGCCATGCGCCGGGCCTGCTTGCGTACGAGCGTGGCGATTTCTCGTTCGAGGTTGCGGACGCCTGCTTCGCGTGTGTAATGGTGAATCAGGTCGTGCAAAGCCTCGTCCGTGAACTCGATTTGCTCGCCCAATTTGAGCCCGTGCTCCTTGGCCTGCCGCGGAATCAAGAATCGCTTCGCGATTTCGACCTTATCGACTTCCGTATAGCCTGGAAGCTCGATAATTTCCATGCGATCGCGCAACGGTTCCGGAATCGGATCGAGCCAGTTCGCGGTCATGACGAAGAGAACCTTCGACAGATCGAAAGGCACGTCCAAATAATGATCGCGGAACGTGGAATTCTGCTGCGGGTCGAGCACTTCCATCAGCGCCGCAGATGGGTCGCCGCGGAAGTCGCGCCCGAGCTTATCCACTTCATCGAGCATCAGGACCGGGTCCATCGTCTCGGCGCGGCGAATGCCCTGAATGATTTGGCCGGGCAATGCGCCGATGTACGTCCTACGATGGCCGCGAATTTCGGCTTCGTCGTGCATACCGCCAAGCGAAATGCGGACGAATTTGCGTCCCGTGGCGCGAGCGATCGATTGTCCGAGCGAAGTTTTGCCCACGCCGGGAGGCCCGACGAAGCATAGAATCGGCCCTTTCATTCCGGGCTGAATCTTCTTCACCGCCAGATAATCAAGCAGGCGCTGCTTCACTTTCTCCAGGTCGTAGTGATCTTCATCGAGAATGGTTTGCGCCTTCGCGATGTCGATCTCCTGCTCGCTGGTGGCCGACGTTTTATTCCACGGCAGCGCGGTCATCCATTCCAGATAGGTCCGCGAAACCATGTATTCGGCGGAAGCCGGCGTCATTTTGGAGAGGCGCCTGAGTTCTCTCTCGCACTCCTTCTTGGCCTCGGCGGGCATACCTGATTCATCGACCTTCTTGCGAAGTTCTTCGACCTCGGATTGCCCGTCGTCAGATTCACCCAACTCCTTCTGAATGGCCTTCATCTGCTCGCGCAGCAAAAACTCGCGCTGGCTTTGGCTCACCTGCTCTTGCACTTGTTCGTGAATCTTGTTGCGGAGTTGCAGCACTTCCTTTTCCTTGGTCAACTCGCCGACCAGAGTCTCCAGGCGCTTGCGGACATTGAACGTCTCGAGGAGTTCCTGGCGCACCATGGTATTTAGCGACGGCAGCGTGGAGGCCACAAAGTCCGCCAGCCGCGAAGCCGATTCGATGTTCATGGCTTCGGTTTGCAAGTCGTCCGAAAGTTGGGGCGAACGCGCTACCACTTCCCGGAAGAGTTCCTGAACGTTGCGTTCGAGCGCGGTGAGTTCGGCATCGCGCTGATCCTCCACGTCTGGTCCAGATTGCACGCGCGCCCGCAAGAACGGCTTTAAGCCGACTACTTCAGTCACGCGAATCCTCTGCAGGCCTTCCAGAAAGGCAACTACATTTCCATTGGGCATGCGCACCATTTTGTGCACCTTGGCGAGCGTGCCCACTGCGTGAAGGTCCGCTCCCGAGGGCGTTTCAACGCGCGGGTCGAGCTGGGCGACTACGCCCAGCAGTTTTTCCTGGCCTTCCAATGAATCGAGCAGCGCGAGTGAGCTCTCGCGGCCTACCGGCAGCGGCATTACCGCTCCCGGGAACAACACAGTGTCCCGAACAGGAAGCACTGGGAGTTCTTCGGGAACAATTCTATTTGCTGTCACAATGACCCCCTTGGCCGGCCGCCCTACCCAAGGCGACGAGGTAAAGCCAAACCCAGACAGCTTTATCGGCTGTCACAACGGTTAGATGCGGAATGGGGGAAAAAGATTTACATCCATTCGCATATTGGTGTTAACAAATGTGAGCATACACGACTAAAGGCACAAAAGCAACTACGTTGATACACGGCACGCGTAACTGCAAACATATGTTCCTAAAAGATTTAGCAATAAAACGACGGCTTCCCGACGCGCTGGCGAATGAAATCCAAAGCGTCCTCATGCGTTGCCAAGCTGCCCTCTAACTGTGCTTCCTCTACCGCGTCCAGTAGGCCTTTAAACTCTGGTCCGGGCTTAAGTCCCAATTCAATCAAGTCGTTACCTGAAACCAGCCGAGGGGGGCGCACCTCCTCCGGAGGCGTCTCTTCCAGAAAGCGGCGAACGAACTCGTAATTTTCAAGGTGACCGTGACTCGAGGAGCAGTCCAACCGGTGAAGTTCTAGATGTTCGCTGAAATCGGCCAGGCGCACAAACCGCTTCAGAGTCGAAGGCTTCATCAGCGGCACGTCCTTAAACCGCATGTGGTTGGCGACCAGCGCAGCGATCTGCTCCGTCTCGTCGTTTGAAAACCGGAAGCGCCGGCAAATCTCTTCCGCCATGCGGGCGCCGACTTCCGCGTGGCCGTCGAAGCGGATGCGGTCGTCCGGACTAGCAGGCGGTGTGAACGTCGGCGGCTTGCCTACATCGTGCAACAGGACGCCCCAGGCCAAAGTCCGCGCGCAGCCTGCGGGCAGCTTTTCCAGCATCATCAGCGTGTGGGTCCAAACGTCGCCTTCAGGATGATACTGCGGCGGCTGTTCCACTCCTTTCATACGCTCAATTTCCGGCAGAAGCTGGGGCAACAATTGGGTTTCGTCGAGCAGCTCAAATCCGCGCCGCGCCGAACCCTCCGTTAGAATCTTAGTCAACTCGTCGCGCAGGCGCTCCGGCGACACCCGGTGAATTTCGGGAGCCAATTTGGCAATCGCGGCGAACGTCGTTGCCTCAATGGCGTAATGGAAGCGAGCCGCAAAACGGACCGCGCGCACCATGCGTAGCTTATCTTCGCGAAAGCGGTCATCCGCGCGCCCGATCGCGCGAATAATTCCCGCCTTCAGATCGTCGCGGCCGCCCACGTAGTCGAGCACTTCCTGAGTGGCCAGATCGAGCAGCAGCGCGTTGATCGTGAAATCGCGGCGCTTCACGTCCTCTTGTGGAGAAGTAGTATAGACAACGCGATCGGGATGCCGACCATCGGAGTAGCCAATATCGGAACGGAACGTGGCTACTTCCACTTGCGGCGAGTCCGCTTGGCGATCAACTTGTCGAATGTTCCCCTCTTCCTGAGCCGTATCGTCTTCCTGCACAATGATCACGCCGAATTGTGCGCCCACCGCCACGCTGCGCGAAAAAAGCTGCTGCACGCGATCTGGAGTGGCGTCGGTCGACACGTCGTAGTCCGCGGGCTCGCGACCGAGCAAAATGTCCCGGACACATCCGCCCACGAGATACGCTTGATGCCCCGAGTCGCGCAGACGTTGGCAAATATTTTCGGCCAGCTGGCGGGCGGGATTCATTGCGGCCAGCCTCCCTCGCGGCGCTTGCGGTTGCCAAGCGAGCCGCCAAGCTGAACTTTTTCGAAGCCGAACTTGTCACGCAGGCGATCGGCGGTTTGCGCCAGCCGTTCGAGCTTCTCGCGCCGATCGCCGTCGAGCAGATCGAGCTGCTGCGATCCGTGTGAGAAGGAGGTAAGTGCGACGCCCACGAGCCGAAGTTTCGCCGTGCCGTTCCAAGCGCGAGTGAAAAGTTCCCGCGCCGCATGCAGAAACACGGAGTCGAGATCGCACGGGTCTGCCAGAGTCTGGCTGCGAGTAATCGTCGCGAAATCGGCGTAACGCAGCGTCAGCGTCACCGTTCGCGCATGGAGCCCCGCATCCCGCAGGCGCTTGGCCGCTTTCTGGCACAGATAACTCAGCGTCGAGTGCAGCAGCTCGCGGTCGGTCGTATCCTCTCCAAACGTGCAGTTGTGCGAGATGGATTTCGGCTCCGCATCGACGAAAAATTCGTACGAATCGATTCCCCGCGCCTTGCGGTACAACGCTGTGCCCCAGCGGCCAAACTCCTGTTCCAACCGTTCCAGCGAGACAATCTGCAGTTGCGCCACTGTATCGATTCCGAGCGCCTTCAACGCCCCTTCCGTCACGCGGCCAATTCCCGGAATTCTGCGCACCGCAAGCGGCGCGAGAAAAGCTTCTTCGCTGCCGGCCGGCACCCAAACGAGGCCTCGCGGCTTTGCCTGATCGCTGGCAACCTTGGCCACCAGCCGCGTGGCGCCCAGCCCGCCCGAACACGGTAGTCCGGTGGTCGCGCCGATCTCCCGCAACAACTTATCCGCGGCTTCGAGCGGTGGTCCGTTCAAGCGCTCCGTGCCCGCAAGATCGAGATAGGCCTCGTCGATCGACGCCATTTCCACCACCGGCGAGAATTTGCTCAGCACCGTGGCCACGCGATCGCTCCATCGCCCGTAAAGCTCATGGTGGCCGTCGAGAAAGATTGCGCCGGGGCAGAGCTTCGCCGCAGTCCGTAGCGGCATCGCGGAGTGAATTCCGAAGCGCCGCGCCTCGTAGCTGGCCGAGCTTACGACGCCGCGCTGGTCGCGCTGGCCACCGACAACAACCGGCAAGCCCTTCAACTCCGGCCGCGCCAACAATTCGACCGAAACGAAAAACGCGTCCATGTCGACGTGCAGAATTGAAGCGGAGGATTCAGGCGAGGCGATCGGAAGAGCTTCGTGCTTGGCGCGGAATTGAGCCAGTTTTGGCATCGACGTAGCGCACTAACCTGCCCGCCCATTCGCGCCGCTGATCGCCGCCGCGTCCCGGACGCGTTCGGCGGCAAGCACGCGCGGAATCCCAGCGAGGTCTTTCGTCACGCTTACATTTGCCCACGCCCGCTGGCGCGAGACAATCCCGCGAACAGCGTCTGCGCAATTGTAGCCCAGTTCGAGCACCAGGGTGCCTCGCGCGTCCAGCAGCTCCCCTGCCTGTTCGATCAGGCATTCGTAGAATTCGGTGCCCGTAGGCCCGCCGAAAAGTGCCGTAGCAGGTTCGTGGCAGCGGACCTCGCGCGGAAGTTCCGCCGCTTCATTGCGCGCCACGTACGGCGGGTTGCTGACGATCAGATCGAGTCTCTCGAAACCGCTCGCGCCGGCTCTCGCCGCATCCAAAAGCTCCGCCAGCAAATCCGTCTGGACGAAACGAATTCGCTCGGTCACTCCATGCCGCGCGGCGTTCCTTCGCGCAACATCGAGAGCATCGGAGGAAATATCCGTTGCGATGACTTCGGCATGCGGCAGCTCGCGCGCCAGCGCGACCGCCACGCATCCCGATCCGGTTCCCACGTCGGCGATGCGCAACGTGGAGCTAGGTTCGCCGGTGCGCATATCAATTCTGATGCCGCGCTCCTCGCCCAGACGCTCCAGCGCAACTTCCACCACGTGCTCAGTCTCCGGCCGCGGAATCAAAACCGCGGGAGTAACTTCGAATTCCAATCCCCAAAACTCTTGCCTGCCGGTCAGATATTGCGTCGGCTCGCCAGCCGCGCGCCGAGCGACTAGCGCGAGATATCCTTCAGCCGCAGCGGCGTCAAGCGGCGATTCCGGATGCGAATACATCCACGCTCGATCGCGGTCCAGCACATGCATCAGCAGGAGCTCGGCGGCTAAAGTCGACGACCGCACCTCGGCGGCTCGCAGCCGCGCCATTCCTTCTTTCAGCGCGGAGCGCACGTCCAATGGCGCGGAATTCATGGAGGTCGAGTTGCCTGCCGTTGCTGCCATCAAAAAACCCCTGATGCAAGGCGCGGTGCTTACGCCGCGGTCAGCTCCTGCTTGAGCCGCTCGGATTCGTAATGCGTCGATAGCGCATCGACCAGCGGCCCGAGCTTCCCTTCCATCACCAGATCGAGCTGGTGCACGGTGAAGTTAATGCGGTGGTCGGTTACGCGATTCTGCGGAAAGTTGTATGTGCGGATTTTTTCCGAGCGATCGCCCGTCTTGATTTGTCCGCGGCGCTCGGCGGCTTGCGCCTCGTGCTGCTTTTCCTGTTCCATCTCGTAGAGCCGCGAACGCAATACGCGCATCGCTTTGGCGCGATTTTTGATCTGCGATTTCTCGTCCTGCTGCGAAACTACGAGCCCGGAGGGAATGTGCGTGATGCGCACTGCCGAATACGTGGTGTTCACCGATTGCCCGCCGGGTCCCGAGGAGCAAAACGTGTCGACGCGCAGATCTTTCGGTTCAATTTTGATATCGATTTCTTCCGCTTCGGGGAGCACAGCGACGGTGGCAGCAGACGTATGGATGCGCCCCTGCTGCTCGGTGGCGGGAACGCGTTGCACGCGATGCACTCCGCTTTCGTATTTCAAACGCGAGTACACTTTGTGCCCCTGAATCGACGCGACGATTTCTTTCATGCCGCCGATCGGCGATGGCGAGCTTTCGAGCACTTCCACGCGCCAGCCCTGCGTCTCCGCGTACCGCGAGTACATGCGGAAAAGCTCGCCGGCGAAAAGTGAAGCTTCGTCGCCGCCGGTACCCGCGCGAATTTCCAAAATCACGTTCTTCTCGTCGTTCGGGTCTTTGGGGACCAGCAGCAGCTTCACTTCGCGTTCCACGCTCTCGCGACGCGATTCGAGCGAGCGCAACTCTTCGTGAGCGAGTTCGCGCATTTCCGGGTCGTCCGCTTCGGCCTGCAAATGCTTCGCGTCGTCAATTCCCTTTTCGATTTCTCTCCATTCGCGGTACTTGTTCACGATTTCGGCCAATTCCGAGTGCGTTTTCGCAAGCTTCTGGAAGCGCGCTGCATCATCGTGAACTGCGGGCGAAGAAAGCTCGCGCGTCATATCCTCGTAGCGTGATTGAATCTCGTCCAACTTTGCAAATAACGTGTCGTTCGACATGGCAAGCCCTCAAGAAAACCAACGGGAAAATTCGATGCGGAAACAGCAATCCGGGTATCGGCAGCGCCCGATTCGAGCGGGAGAGAGCGATCAGCTAATAGAAGGCGGCGAACATTCGGACATCCTACTGAAACAAGAATAGCGGTAAGCGGGCCCCGCGTCAAACGCGCCGCACAGCCAAGTTTCAAGCCTCCAACCGCTGCTGTTTTAAGACCATCCGCGCGGGGTGCATGGCCATCGCGCGGACAGCGCCTTACTCCCGCAGTTGCGCCTTGCTCCGCTGCCACTGCGATGTTACTTTGCCCACTCGCGTGCTGTTGGCTCGATGGGCGATATGCCACTATCGGGGCCTTTAAGGGCCACCTCGAGGTAGTTTTTGGAAACCAATCTTCAGAAACCAGCTCCGCCGCCCGGCGGGTTTCAGCCATACGTCGGACCGGGCGAGACGCTCCCAGAATTTACATTCCGCGCCGTTGTGCTCGGCGCTCTGTTCGGTGTCCTATTTGGCGCTGTTTCCGTGTACGTGGGGCTGCGCGCCGGACTGACGGTTTCGGCATCGATTCCAATCGCGGTTCTATCGATCAGCATCCTGCGCGCGTTCGGCCGATCGTCGATTCTGGAAAACAACATTGTGCAGACCACCGGCTCGGCGGGAGAATCGGTTGCGGCCGGTGTGATCTTCACTCTTCCCGCGCTGATTTTCCTGGGCTTTTCGCTAAATACCGAATACTGGCGAATTTTCTTCCTGGCGCTGCTCGGCGGCACGCTCGGCGTTCTCTTCATGATTCCGCTGCGTCGCCAGCTGATCGTCAAAGAACACGGCAACCTCACTTTTCCGGAAGGCACCGCCTGCGCAGACGTTCTCATCGCCGGTGAGCGCGGAGGGTCGTTTGCCGGGCGCGTGTTTTGGGGTCTGGGCCTCGGCGGCGTCTACACCTTCTGCATGAACACCTTCGGCCTGTGGCCCGGGCAGCCCGAGTATCAACCCAAATGGTTGCCAGGCGCTTCGTTCCGCGCCGCGATCACTTCCGAATACCTCGGCGTGGGCTACATCATCGGCCCGCGCGTGGCCGGGACGCTTTTTGCCGGCGGCGTGATTTCGTGGCTCGTGCTGATGCCGGCAATCCGATTTTTCGGCTCGCTCTCGCCCCATACTCCGCTCTATCCCAGCACCGTCCCAATCCCACTGATGACGCCCGACATGCTCTGGTCGGCTTACATCCGGCCGATGGGCGCAGGTGCTGTTGCCGCATCCGGCCTGATCACACTGATCAAAACCATGCCGACGATCTTTTCTGCGCTCGGCGCGGGATTGAAAGACGTGCGCGCGAAACAAGCGGCCATCGCTGAGACGCTTCGCACCGAGCGCGATCTTTCGATGCGCTTTGTGATCGTAGGATCAGCGGTGATCGTTGTAATGATGTGGGCGCTGCTGAAATTCAAGCCCATTCCAGGCGCGCAGACGGGCATCATCTCCAACCTGATCGCCGCGATATTCGTGGTCGTTTTCGGATTCCTATTCGTCACCGTGGCTTCGCGCATCAGCGGCTTGATCGGAAATTCCTCGAATCCGGTCAGCGGGATGACCATCGCCACGCTGATGGCCACCTGTGCCATGTTCCTGGTGATGCACTGGACAGCAAACTCCTACGCAGCCCTGGCGCTCACTATCGGCGGCGTGGTCTGCATCGCCGCGGCCATCGCCGGCGCCACTTCGCAAGATCTGAAGACCGGATTCCTCGTCGGCGCCACGCCCTATTACCAGCAGATCGCGCTGGTTGTGGGCGTCGCTGTGTCCGCGCTAGCCGTCGGCGGCACGTTGATTCTGATGAACGTGGGCCTGGCGCAATACAAGCCCATGCACATGGCGCTCGATATTCAGCACCTGCCCGAAGGCGTCCAGCGGCAGTCGAACAATTACGCCTACCAAGGAAAAACTTACGTACTGTTGAACGCCATCGGCTCCAACGTCGTTCCGGACGGCAAATATCTCTACGATCCTGGCACTCACGAAATTGAAATTCAGTGGGTGCAGGGCATCGGCAGCGAACAAGCCGCTGCTCCCCAGGCACGCCTGATGGCCACGGTGATCAGCGGGATTTTGAATCGCCGCTTGCCGTGGCATCTCGTTTTTCTCGGAGTATTTCTCGTGATTGCCGTGGAGTTGCTCGGCATTCGGTCGCTGCCATTTGCGGTGGGTTCGTATCTCTCGATCGCCACCACGATGACCATGTTCGCCGGAGGCGTGGTGCGCTGGCTCGCCGAACGCGGCGAAGATAAAAAGAGTGACTCCGAAAGTGAAGTCAGCCGCGGCTCGCTCTACGCAAGCGGACTGATTGCCGCTGGCGGCGTCTTCGGGCTGCTTGCCATCGTCATTAACCTGCTCCAGGATCCTGAGCTCAGCAAGCGCGTGCCGCACTGGCTCGCGGCGGTGCTGCATCTTCCGTGGTCGGCGAGCTTATTCGCTGTGGGCGCGCGATTTTTTCCGCACCTGAGCGCAAACCCCGAACTCGGGGTTGTCGTTTTCGTGCTTCTCGCCGCGACACTGTACGTTTCCGCGCGCAAGAAGCTGCAGAATTAGCCCGCCTGGGTAGCAGATTTCCGCGAAGGTGTGACCGCCATGAGAATTTACGTTCTTGCTCTCTGCGCCGCGTTTGCGTGTTGCGCTCTCAACGCAAAAACACTCGTATGGCAACCCACGCGCGGCCACACGCAGATGCCGATTTGGCCCGGAGCCGCGCCTGATGCGCAACCCGTGGCGAACCCCGAGTATGCAAGGAGCGTGAAGGAACTCGTCGCTGGCAAGCATTGGATCGCCGTCGGCAATGTCTCGCGGCCCACCATGACGATCTATTCGCCAATGGCAAAGAACACTGGTGTTGCCGTAGTCGTGTTTCCCGGCGGTGGATTCCAACTCCTGGCGATCGACCTGGAAGGAACGGAGATCTGTGATTGGTTCACCGCGCACGGGGTTACTTGCGTGCTGCTGAAGTATCGGGTGCCGGATTCAGGTCCGCACTGGGAGCGGAGCTGCCGCTGCCAGGTCGCTCCAAAAGCGCCGACGGCGCTGGAAGATGCGCAGAGAACAATGGGTCTCGTGCGCTTGCATGCCGCGGAATGGCGCATCGACCCGCGAAAAATTGGCGTGATCGGATTTTCGGCAGGTGGATTTTTGGTCGCCGCGATCAGCACGAATTATCAGAAGCGTCTGTACCCCGCGGTCGACGCCGCCGATCGCGAGAGCGCACGGCCCGATTTCGCCATTGCACTCTATCCCGGGCATCTCTGCGAATATCCGGGCCATCCATGTCCCCACGACGGCCCCCCACAGACGTTGCAACTGAATCCGGAGATTCATGTCACACCTCAAACTCCGGCCACATTTTTGGTGCAAGCGGAGAACGATTACGAAGACGGCATCAACCAGTCGCTGACATACTACTTCGCGTTGAAGAATGCCGGAGTGCCCGTCGAAATGCATCTCTACGCGCAGGGCGGGCATGGTTTCGGACTGCGTCGCACGAATCTTCCGATCACTGAATGGCCCGAACTGATGGAGAAGTGGCTGGTAACAATCGGAATGATCCCGGCTCGCGGGGATCACTGAAAGTTCGCAAAGCAGCTAGAGCGTAGGGCTACTTCGCTTCGCGCAAAAAACGCGCCGACTCTTCCGGCGGCGTGGGGTTGATGTAGAAGCCGGTGCCCCACTCGAATCCCGCCACTTTGGTCAGCTTCGGCATCACTTCAATGTGCCAGTGATAATGGTCGTTGATTTCTTCGCCGATGGGCGACGTATGCACGACGAAATTGTACGACGGCCGTAGCAGTGCGGAATCCAGGCGCGTCAGGAACTGGCCCATAATTTTCGCAAGGCTCTGGTAATACGGCGCCGGCATGTTCTCGAAAGCCGAGCTGTGCTGCCGCGGCAGAATCCAGGTTTCAAACGGGAATCGCGGCGCGTAGGGAGCCACGGCGATGAAATGGTCGTCCATCTGAATCACCCGGGATTCCGTTTCAACCTCCTGCCGGATCATGTCGCAGAAGATGCAGCGCTCTTTTTCATCGTAATAGCGCTTGGAATTATCCACTTCCTCGCGCACGCGCTTCGGCACGATGGGCAGCGCGATCAATTGCGAATGAGTGTGCTCCAGCGTCGCGCCGGCCGCTTCGCCGTGATTCTTGAACAGCAGCACGTAGCGGAAGCGCCGGTCGTTCTTCAGATCGAGCATGCGGTCCCGATAGGCCCACAACGTTTCCTCAACTGATTTCGCCGCCATGGACGCCAGCGTCTGAAAATGGTCCGCCGTTTCGATAATCACTTCGTGCGCGCCCACGCCGTTCATGCGGTCAAAAAGACCTTCGCCTTCGCGATCGAGCCCACCTTCAATTCCGAGCGCAGGAAATTTGTTGGGGACCACGCGCAGCGACCATCCGGGCGTGTTCCGTCCCGAGCCGTCGCGCCCGTACGTCAGAATTTCGGGAGGAGTTTTCCCTTCATTGCCGGGACAGAACGGACACAGGCCGAGGCCCTTGATCTGCACGCTTTCGCGCACGAAATCCGTCGGCCGCTTGGAACGATTCGTGGAAATAATTACCCAGCGGCCCGTAATCGGGTCTCTGCGAAGTTCCGGCAACTCTTTCTCCCTCCCCCAACGCGCCTGCCCCAGACGACGTGCTCCCAACTGCTACGATCTTACACTTGAATCGCGACGAAACTGCGTTTAGCGGCTGCCCTGCTGGCCGGAAGTAAACGCCCCTTTGTGCAGACGCAGCACCGGTCGCGAGCCGGGGCGAGTTTCAATCGCTACCACGTCAAAGCGGTGCGGAACACCGCCGAGTTTCCGCGCGCGCAGAAATTGTCCGGTCATGCGCGCCAAATGACGTTCCTTTTCCGCGTTAACTGCTTCCTCGGGACGCGGCTGATCGCCACGCGTGGCGGCGCGGGTTTTCACTTCCACGAATGCCAGAACCGGACCATCGTAGCCGACCATGTCGATTTCGCCCTTTAGTCCTGGGGCAGTGTAGTTGCGCGCGACCATCACGTATCGATGGCGGCGCAAATACCAGTAAGCGTAAGTCTCGCCGCGGACACCCGTGCGGCGCGCGCGCAGACGAGAATCGATTGGCGCAGAGTCCGCGGTTGCAGGCTCGGTCAGCCCTTTGCGGGCCGCGAAATTCACCATCGCGAACATCAGGCGCGCAAGCAAAGCGGCCCTCCTTCGCCACGGAAATTTGCTTAGATCAACTGCTCGACTTCCGAAATGCACGAATCGAGAATACGCACCGCAAATTCCGCCTGCTCTTCATCCACAATCAGCGGTGGGGCGAGCCGCAGCGTGTTTTCTCCCGCGCCGAGCATGAGCAGGCCTTTTCCAAACGCGGCCTGGATCACTCGATTGCGAAGTTCAGGCGCCCGCTCTTTGGTTTTCTGGTCGCGCACCAACTCGATGCCGATCATCAGCCCTTTGCCACGAATATCGCCAACGACCTTGTGCCGCGTGCGCCAGTCGGCCGTTTGCCGGAAAATGAAATCGCCCACGCGAGTCGCATTGGCCATCAATTCCCGATTCAATAGCTCGATAGTTGCAAGCGAGGCGGCAACAGCCACAGGATTGCCGCCAAAGGTAGACGCGTGGGCACCCGGCTTCCAGTCCATCACGTCCGCTTTCGCGATCACGGCGCTCAGCGGCATGCCTGACGCGATGCCCTTTGCCGTGCAAACCATGTCCGGCTCGATGCCGGAATAATCGGACGCCCACCACTTCCCAGTGCGCCCCATTCCGGACTGCACCTCGTCGACGACCAGCAAAATGCCGTGCCGGCGGCAGATTTTTTCGAGCCCTTGCAAAAATTCCGCGGGCGCGGGCATGTAGCCGCCTTCGCCCTGAATCGGCTCGATAAAAATGGCGGCCACGTCCTCAGGATCGACCAGCCGTTTGAACAGCTCGCCTTCGATATGCGCGAGCACGTCCGCCTCTGCGTGCTCCGGGCGAACGCCGTACGCGCCGCGATACGTATCCGGATAGGGCGCGTGGAACACTCCGGCGAGCAGCGCGCCGAATTGCTTGCGCTGAACGGCCTTGCTCGCAGTGAGCGAAAGAGATCCGAACGTGCGGCCGTGAAAACAGCCGTGAAACGCGATGAATTTGTCGCGGCGCGTGTGGTAGCGCGCCAGCTTCATCGCGGCTTCGATCGCTTCCGTGCCGGAGTTTCCAAAATACACGCGCTTGGGACTTTTCCCCGGCGAGATAGCGGCCAATTTTTCAGCCAGTTCCACCATGCCCGGGTAGAAAAAATCCGTGCTGGACATGTGAATCAGTTCCGACGCCTGCTTCTGAATCGCTGCGACGACTTGCGGGTGGCAGTGGCCGGTAGCGACCACGGCGATTCCGGCGGCAAAATCGAGGAACTGATTGCTGTCTACGTCCTCGACAATCGCGCCGCGGCCGACCTTCACCACCAGCGGATAATCGCGCGTATACGAAGGCGAGATGACCTTACGATCCCGCTCGAGAATCTCTTTCGCAATGGGGCCAGGAAGTTCGGTGACCAGATGCGGAAGCTTCGACACTTTTTTCTCGGCTGCTTGCATGATTTCCTCCGGCGGTCGATTTTTCAGGGCAGCGAAGCGACGCGCATCGCCGCCTGTCACAGGGCCGAGGAAAATAGATCAATCAACGCCGAAAAGATTCGGACGCTCGCGGGAAGGCTGGACGTGGCTCCGAATATGGCGCCAACGCATGCTGGCTGCGGAACGGTTCATTTGTACTTCCACCGGACACTGCCGTCTTTCGTATCTTCCACGAGGATACCAGAATCGGAGAGCTGTTGGCGGATTTCGTCGGAGCGTTTGAAGTCGCGGCGGCTCTTGGCGGCGATTCGCTCCGCGATCAGGGCGTCAATCTGCGCGGGTTGCATTTGAGCCTTGGCGGAGGCGATGCCGAGGCCGCGGAGCTTATCGTCATCGTCATCGACGAGCAATGCGAGGACGCCGTCAAATTTTTCCATTGCGGCGACGGCGCGAGGAGCATCCTGCTGGCGGAATTCGCAGCGATCCATGGCGGCGTTCACATCGCGTACCATATCAAAAATGGCCGCCAGGGCCCGCGCGGTGTTCACGTCGTCTGCCAATCCGGCGTCGAAATCCGCTTCGGCTTTCTCGATGCGCTTGTGCACTTCGGGATTCGAGCCACCGGCGAACTGTTCGGTCCTGAGCCGATCCATGAAGTTGCGGAGCCGCTCGACGGAATTTTTCGCCTGCAACAATCCATCTTCGGTGAAATTCAATTGACGCCGGTACGGAACGGAAAGCAGCAAGAAGCGAATCGTAGAAGGTTTATAGCCCTTGGCGAACAGATCGCGCAGCGTGTAGAAATTGCCGAGCGACTTCGACATCTTCTGGCCGTTGATGATCAGGTGTTCGGCGTGCAGCCACAAACGCACGAATGGCTTTCCGGTGGCCGACTCGCTCTGCGCAATTTCGTTCTCGTGGTGGGGGAACGCCAAATCGACGCCCCCGGTATGAATGTCGATGGTATCGCCCAGATACTTCATGGCCATCGCCGAGCACTCGATGTGCCAGCCGGGACGTCCCGGACCGATGCGAGTATCCCAGAAATGCTCGCCCGGTTTGGGCGACTTCCATAGCGCGAAATCGCGCGCATCGTCTTTTTCGTACTGATCGACGTCCACGCGCGCTCCGGCCTGCATGCCGCTTACATCGATTTTCGAAAGCTTGCCGTAAGACGGAAATTTCGAGATTCGGAAGTAGATCGAGCCGTCGCTATTGTAGGTGAGGCCCTTTTTCTGCAAGGTATCGATGAGCGCCACCATATCGTCGATGTGGTCGGTGGCACGCACCAGTTCCTCGGGCATCTGGATATGCAGAGCGTCGATATCTTCGAGGAACGCTTTGATGTATTTCTCGGTGTACTCGCGAATCGGCACGCCGGCGGCGGCCGCATTGTGGATGATGCGGTCGTCCACATCGGTGATGTTCATGACCTGCAGCACTCGCAAGCCGCGCAGGCGAAAAAAGCGGCGCAGCACGTCCTGAAACACGAACGTGCGGAAATTGCCGATGTGCGCAAAGGAGTAGACCGTGGGGCCGCAGGTGTAGATCCGGACCTCGCCCGGACGAATGGGAGCGAGCGGTTCAACATCGTTCGTCAGCGTGTTGTGGAGGATTATCTCGTTCAATGTAGTAGTCACCCGAAAACGATTATTGTAGCGGAGGGGACGGCGCGCAGCAACGACGGGTGAGGAGCGAGGGCAGAAACAAGACGCGAACGATGCGCCGGGACGTTCCGGGTAGACCGCCTCGCCACCGTGTGTTTTCAGCAAGTTAGATGTGTTTCTACTCGATTGACTGTTCCGGGTAAAACCGCGGTTGTGAACAGTGATCAGCGGTGGGCGACTATATCCCCGAAAAGCGGCGCGAGGATCGGCGCACGAGTTCCGCTGCGAAGAGCAGGCGTCCTCACACGGTCGATTCCCAGCAGCGCGTTCACCCAGATGCGCCTTTCCGTCTCTCCTGATCGGGCTTCCGCAAGCCGCGCACGCACCCGAATAGCGACGGCGCCCGCACAGCTTTCGCGTCCAGTTGCGGACGCTCAGGAGCGCTGGCGCCGGCAGCAAAAACGGTTCAAGTTAGCACAAGACAAACGGGGATCACAATTCGTAGAAACACGTAACGAGGAGTCAGACGTCGATGCCGATGGAGCGCATCAACCGAAGGGCGTTGCTGGTGCGGACCACTCCGGGACTCAGGCGATAATCGAAGCGCAGCTTCCCGTCCTCGATGCGATCCTCGAAGTGGAAATTGGCGGCGCGGGGGCTGAGCGCATCTGCAATTTCGGCGAGCGCCAGATCGTGAGTAGTAACCAAGCCGATCGAGCCTCGGTCAACCAGCGTTTTAACCACCATTTGCGCGCCGACCCGGCGGTCGTTCGAGTTCGTTCCGCCCAGCAGTTCATCCAGCAGGAAGAGAACCGGCACGGAACCGTTGGCTAGATCGATGGCCGCCTTGACGCGGAGAATTTCGGCGTAGAAGCGCGAAATCCCTCCCTGCAACGAATCCAGCACGCAAACCGACGCGGCCACGCTCAGCGGCGATAGCCTCAGGCGCCGCGCGCGGACCGGAGCGCCGCATTGCGCCAGCACGGCGTTGATTCCCACAGCGCGCACGAAGGTGCTTTTCCCGGCCATATTCGGACCGCTGATGATCATCAATCGAAGATTCCTGCCGAGCGCGATGTCGTTACGGATTGCACGGTCAGCTGACAGTAGGGGATGCGCGAAATCTTCCGCATCGAAGCAAGGCGCGCCGGAAGTGAATTCCGGGAACGAGTCGGCGGGATGCTCGTAGCTGTACGCGGCGAGCGACGAAAGCGCTTCAAGCTCACCGATGGCAGCAATCCAAGTGCGAACGGAGGCTCCATATCTCGCGTGCCAGGCCTCGATCGCGAACACGATTCGCAGTGTGTAAAAGACGTAGCGATTCACGGCGACGATGATCAGATTCCCGCGGGATTCGAGGCGTTCGCTCAGTCGCCCGAGTTCGCGGATTGCGCGCGAAGGCGCAACCCCCTCGGAGCGCAGCTTCTCTTGCAGCTCGATCAACTTTGGCGAGGAAAACGCCTCGCGCTCGAAACGAGCTATCACGGCGCCCAACAGGCGAAGTCCTTTCAACGAGGCCGCGAAACGAGGAACGTTTTCAAGCCATTGGCGGTGCGTGTAGCTGAAGGTTCCGTTGATAGCGCTCATCGCCACCGGAAAGGCGAGAAGATCGAAGGCGAGTTGCAGGTCGATAAAGAGGCCCCAGATAATCCAGATCAATCCGCTGGCGATCCAGAGAATCGCCAGGACCGGGGCGATGATGCGCGTGAACCTTGATGCGACCATTGGAGTGCTTTCCGCCCAGGAGACCAGGGCGTCCGGCCGAAGCCCCGCGCGCAGGCGTTCGCCCAGCACCGCAAGATCTTCGCGCAGATCAAGACGATCACGTAAGTCGGCGACGGCTGCCTGGCGCGCGCGCACTTCGTCTGGCGAAGCGGGAGCGAGAAGCCAGTTCGCCAGCGTTTCCTCGCCGGCGCGAGTACGCGCGTCGGAGAGGAGCTGGAACATCCCACCGTTTCCGAAGAGATCCAGATCGCGCGCGTAAGGATGCGCGTCGGTGGCGAACTGATCGCCGGTTTCGCCCGACCCGGCCCATTGGTTGTGAATGCGCGCGAGGCCCCGCTGGTAGTAGAGCGTCGCGCGCGCGTTGCGCTCGATGGCGCGCTCGACGCGGTCGTGCAGGACGACCAGGAAAAAGAACACGGCGACCGGGGCGATAATCCAGTAGAGAGAAATACGGTGCGAAAAAATGATCCACACGGCGGCAATGAGCCCGGCGATCAGCACGGAAAGCTTGGCGAAGCCGAGAAATCTGTGACGGCCTTCCAGAGCGGACCGCTCGTCGCGCAGGCGGTCCAGCCGGCGGTGATACTCATCTTCGGGGACGCATGAGTTTGTGTCAGGAGTTTCGGGCATAGGGCGGTTGCGAACCGGGTAAAGCTGCAGCGCATTGCCTTTGGCGCTGACTGCGCGTCAAGTCTAGAAGAAAGATCGCAAGCGGGCAATTGCAGGCGAAAGTAAACTCGTCGAAATCTTCAAAACCGCGCGACACGCGTCGATCTTAGGCGGTCTCCGCGACCCGCGGCGCGCGGCGGGCGCGAAGCACTCCGCCTAGCCAGGCGGAGGGAATGCTTACGACAACGCCCTTGATCAACGAGAGCAGCGGCGCCTGGTGAAACCTTGTCGAAAGCAGCCAGACTGTAAATAGTGCCTCAATCATGCCCATGACGACGGCGTGCCGGACTTTGGCGCGCTTCGCGATCCAGGCACTGACGTAGCCACCAAGCACGATGGACCCAAAGGTATACGCGAACATGACGAGATTCGCTGGAAGGCTGCGGCTGAGCGCGGCAACGTCGGGCAAGGCGCGCGGAAATAGATGCATCAGGAGCGGGTCGGCGACCGCTTCGATAGCGAAAGACGCCACGGTGAGCGTTACAAGGCCCGCGAGAATGGCCAGCAGGCTGCGAAACATTGCGCGGGAGTGTAGCGCAATGGGCTTTCGATGCACACGAAATTTTGCGGATAGCACGTCGCCGGGCCGGCGCTACTCGACTGCGCCACTGGCGCGAGTAGGGCGCTTGTGTGTGCGGGCGTACTCGATGCCGAAAGTTTTCATCGCGGGATTTTTCATGCCGAGTTCAGTGGCTTCCTTGTAAGCGCGATCGACGGTCCAGTGGTCGACCACCATCCGCTTGATAAACCACATGGTCGAAGCGCGATTACCTCCCGAGCAGTGAATGTAGGCGGGCTCAACGCCGGGAGTGGTAATCACCTTGATGAATTTATCTACTGCCGCGTCACTCGGATGGTGCTCGTCAAACGGGATGTGATAGTAGCGCAGCCCCGCGGCTTTGGCCGCGGCGGCTTCGGCTTCCACATTGGCGCCCGGCTCGCTTGAGACGCGCAAGTTGATGTCGGAGGCAAATCCCATTTTCTTGATTTCGGCGATGGCCGCGGGGCTAGTGGCGCCTCCACAGGCGATGGTAGTGCCAATGCTCCGGAAGTGGACCACGCCCTCGATTGGCGGGGCGGAAACCAGCTGTGCGGCCATCGGATACGCTATCGCCAAAGTAATTGCGACCAAAAACGTCCGAAAGGCCACCCGCGCAGACAGTTTCACCGCGCACCTCCTCTGCAAGCGTCGATAACGTAACCGATTCGCCTGGCGCGCGCAACGGTTGCGGCCTCGCGGCAGAGGATAGGACGCGATGGCGCGCAGCGCGAAAAAAAGAGCCCGGAAGCTTCTGCCTCCGGGCTCGATTGTCGCCGCGAGTCACGGCTAGTGCTGGTTGTTATTGTCCTGATGTGGCTGAGGCGGCGGTGGCGGCGGCCCGAACCTAAAGGTTTGCTTCGGGATCTCCGGCATGGGCTCCGTGCCGCCCAGAACGAACGTGTAAAGGCGGCTCTTGCCGGCGCGTCCAGCGAGAACGGAAACGTACTGCTTGCCGTCGATGCTGTACGTGATCGGATTGCCGGTTTCGGGCAGCACCTTGGTGTCCCAAAGCTTCTTGCCCGTATCCGCGGAGAACGCCGCGAATTCGCCGTCTTGCGACGCAGCGAAGACGAGGTTTCCGGCGGTGGTCATGGTGCCGCCGTTGCTGCCGCCGAAGTCCTCATCACTCCAGCGCTGGGACTCAGTGACAGGATCCCAAGCTTCGAGCGCGGCGCCCCCTGGCCCGGGGCGGGGCGGCGGCGCGGCGCCTGGCAGAGGCTTGGGCGGGGCAAGCGTGATACCCCACTTGTACACGCCCATCTCGGGCTTGAAGTCTGGCGCCTGCCTGTAGAGGAACGTGCTTTTGATTTCCGGAATGTAAACTAAGCCGGTATTCGGATTGAACGACATGGCATACCAGCTATGGCCGCCCGCAGGGCCGGGCCAGACGAGCGTGCCGCTCTCGCCATAAATCATGGCCTTGTTGATCGTCGGCATTCCGCTCTTCGGATTGAAGCTGGTGGCCCAAGTGACTTTGGTGTACGGGGCGCTGGAGATGTACTTGCCGGTCTTGGCGTCGAGCACGTAGAAGACCCCGTTCTTCGGCGCCTGCATTACCACGTGGCGCATTTTGCCGTCGATCTTGAGATCGGCGAACTCCATGTCCTGCGTGGCATCGTAATCCCAGTTATCAGCCGGGGTTGTCTGATAGGCCCAGACGTATTTCCCTGTGTCCGCGTTCACCGCGATAATCGAGCAGAGCCATTCGTTCACGCCGCCTTCAGGGCTGCGATATTTCTGCACCCAAGGGCCGCCCTGCCCGCTGCCTAGGTAAACGAGATTGGTTTTAGGGTCGTAGGAGATCGCATTCCAGACGGCGCCGCCTCCGCCTAGTTTCCACCAATCGCCGCCCTTCCAGGTTTTCGCGGCGCGTTTGAGGAAAGGATCTTCAAACGGCTTTGAGGGATCACCGGGCACCGTGTAGGTACGCCAGATCTGCTTGCCGGTTTCAGCGTCGTAGGCGTCAACGTAACCGCGGACGGCGTACTCGCCTCCGGCGTTGCCGATCACAACCATGCCCTTCACGATACGCGGCGCGCCGGTGATGCTATAGTCCTGCCCTTCCGGCGCGGACTGAACCTGCCAGACGATCTTGCCGGTTTCCGCATCGAAGGCGATTAGGCGCCCATCCAGCGTGCCCATGTATACCTTGCCATCATAGATTGCCACGCCGCGATTCGCGGGGCCGCAGCAGACGCTCGGGCCGATGCGAATCCGGTCGGTCGCGTTCGGATTCATGGGCGAAAAATTCTCGTGGCTCACTTTCGGAATCCACTTCCATTTGAGCTGGCCGGTGCGGGCGTCCACGGCGTACAGCGCGTCCCAGGTGGCGGTGAAATAGATCGTTCCGTTAGCCTCGATGGGAGAGCCTTCCACTGTGCCTGGATCATCTTCGGTCTGAAAATACCATGCGAGACCAAGCTGGCCGGCGTTGCTATCGTTGATCTCCTTGAGCTGGCTGTAGTGCTGCTCAGAATAATCGTGGCCGTAGCTGAGCCACTCACTGTTATCGGCCGCGTTTCTGAGCGCGGCATTATCGACGCGGCCAGGCTTCTTCGCCATGGCGGTGGCTGCCGATAGCGCCACCAGAAGACCCGCGACGCACCACTTCCTGTTCATGGATTTCTGCATGGGCAGAGTTTCCTCTCGTCGTTGCAATTCTTGGTAAATCGATTGTTCCGTTCGCACCCTAGGCTTCCCCCGAAACTTCTCGCAACCCGTGAATTGGGCCTGGAGTGGACGCCCGGCAACATACAACCGTCATCCACGGATTGCAATGCCCTGGTGCAACTTCGCTGGATATGAGACTGGACTGAGGCAGGAGCGGGTTTCAGGAAATTGAAAAATTCCGGCATCGCCGGCAAGTGTATCCAAATCCTTCGCCGCCTATCCACCGGCGATGGCGCCGATCACGAAGAAAGGCTCTTTGCCATTCACCACTTCTTCGGGCAATCGGCTTTCGGCGGGCTCCAGCGACCAATCCTCGGCGCAAACGAAAAAGCGCAGGAAGGCGCGGCGTTGGAGGGTCACATGATCGCGAATCGTCCCACGCAACACGGGGTACTGCTCTTCAAGCGCGTCCAGCACCGACCGCATCGTGGCCTCGCCGCGCACGTCGACTTGCACTTCACCGTCGACGTGCGCCAGCGTTCGCAAATGCGCGGGCAGAACCACGCGAATCATGGCAGCGTCTGCACCTCAACCGAGAAGACCGCCGGCAGGTTCTCGGCGATTGGGGCCCATGTATCGCCGGAATCCGGCGAGCAATAAACCTGGCCGCCGGTGGTGCCGAAGTAGACGCCGCAGGAATCGAGCGAGTCGATGGCCATGGCGTCTCGCAAGACGTTCACGTAGCAATCTCGCTGCGGCAAGCCTTTGGTGAGCGGCTCCCATTCATTGCCGCCGGTGCGGCTGCGATAGACTTGCAGTTTCCCGTCGATGGGGAAATGGTGCCCATCGCTCTTGATCGGGACTACGTAAATCGTCTCCGGTTCATGCGCGTGCACATCGATCACAAACCCGAAATCGGTGGGCAGATTTCCGCTCACTTCCGTCCATTGATCGCCGGCATTGTCCGTGCGCATCACGTCCCAGTGCTTTTGCATGAACACCACATCCGGCCGCGATTTGTGCAGCGCGATGTGATGGACGCAATGACCGATCTCAGCGTTGGGGTCCGGAATGTAGTTCGATCGCAGGCCCTTGTTGATCGGCTTCCACGTGTCGCCGCCGTCGTCCGTCCGGAAAGCGCCCGCCGCGGAAATGGCAATGTACATTCGTTGCGGATTTTTCGCATCGAGCAGGATCGAGTGCAGTCCCATTCCGCCCGCTCCAGGGCTCCATTTCGGACCCGTACCGTGTCCGCGCAGGCCGGAAAGTTCCTGCCAGGTTTGCGCGCCGTTGGTCGACTTGAACAGCGCGGCATCTTCAACTCCGGCGTACACCGTGTCAGGATCGGTGAGCGACGGTTCCAGGTGCCAGACGCGCTTGAACTCCCAGGGATGCTGCGTGCCGTCGTACCACTGGTGTGTGGTCAGCGGCTTGCCTGTTTCCGGCGAAACATCGTAGACAAATTTGTTGCTCGCGCCCGCCGGAAATTCACCGGGCTGCGGCATTTTCTCACCGCCTGGCGTTTCCCAAGTCTTACCGCCGTCGCTCGAGCGCTGAATGACTTGCCCGAACCACCCGCTGGTTTGCGAGGCGTATATCCGATTCGAATCGGCTGGCGAGCCTTTCATGTGATAAATCTCCCAACCGGCAAAAAGCGGCTCGCTGACTTCCCAATTCTTGCGCTTGCCGTCAGAGGACAAAATAAATGCGCCTTTATGGGTGCCTACCAACACGCGCACTTTGCTCATAGCCTCTCCTCGTTCGTTGCGTTTCAAAGTTTACCGATTTTGAGACGGTCACACCCCAAACTGCCGCAGATGATGGTCAAGATGTTTGTACATTAAGATCGCCCACTCCTCCGGCTTCATCTTCCCAAAGAAACTATGCGGATTCTTCGTACACCCCGCTGCTCCTCCCGCCGCAAATCTGTCAATCAATCCCAATAACCGCTCCCGTTCCGTGGCTAAATCTCGTTCGTCCGCCACAATCAGGCTCTTAGCCGTCGGTGAATTCCTCCGCAGCGGGTCTTCGTTCCGAAACACCATCGGCTTCACCAGCCGCCCCATCAGACGTGCGGGTAGCGCTCCCCTTTCGGGCACCACTTCTCCCACCGCCCACTGCATACTCACCGAGCAATGTGCCATCATCTGCGCCGCCGTCATCTTGCCCCAGCGCCTCTCACTTTGCGGCTCCAATCTTGCCAGCCGGGTCTTGACGTGATTCGCCACCGCCGCATCGAACAGGTTCTTCACGCTTACATGCCCCTTTGGGATGAGAATAACCACGAGCGCGTGTCCGAAATGTGATTTTTCCGCGGTTCACTGATCGAATATCCCAAAGGAACAATTTCACAAAAGACCCTTTGCGAGACTTTGGGGCCTGATCTATTCGACGGCACCGCAGCGGCGCAACACGAGCACCTTCGCAACCGAGGCGAAAAGCTCAGAGCTCGCCTCCGATGAATTTTATTTGCTGGCGCCGTTGGCGCGGCGCTCGGATTCCGCGCGAAGGTGGTTCTCTTGTTCCTTCATTTCCAGAGTTAGGGCGGGCTCAAAATCCTCGGCCTCGTGAAACTGCCGGATTTCGATTTCCGCCCCTCCGCCGAACGGAGCTTTTTTAAGCCACTCGACGGCTTCTTCCATGGACTTCACCCGCCAAATCCAGAACCCGCCGATCAATTCCTTCGTTTCGGCGAACGGCCCATCCGTAACGAGGTGCTGGCCCTCGTTAAATCTCACACGTTTGCCCGCCGAGCTGGGACGCAGGCCGTCAGCGGCGAGCATCACGCCCGCTTTGGCCAACTCTTCGTTGTACTTGCCCATCGCGGCAAAGAGTTCTTTCGGTGGCAGCACTCCCGCTTCGGAATCTTTGCTCGCTTTTACGATCACCATCACTCTCATGATTGAATCTCCTATTGGCTGGCCAGAGCCGCTCAGCCTTGACGCGGCTCGCGGGCCTTCCGCCCGCTCGCAATGATGAGTCGAACCGGACCAGCCGAAATCGACATCGAGACCATGGAAATTTCATCTACGGCCAGACCCAACGCCCCTCCACTTGCAAGGGCCGTGTGTCGTGCGCCGCCCACCTGCGCCTTACCTCGCCGAGAACAGCTTGGCGATTCTGGGCCATGACCTCGATCGCAGCGCACGGCGCGTCTGTCTGCTCGTGGCCTGCGCCCCAAATCAGCAGCTCCAGCAAGACTGGCGCGAGTTCGATTCCCTTCTGCGTTAGCCGATATATGGCACGTCTGCCATCGCCCGCGTCCAGCTCAGTCGTTATGATTCCCGCCTGTTTCAGCTTCCGCAGGCGATCGGCAAGAATGTTCGTCGCGATGCCCTCGCCCGACTCCTGAAACTCTTTAAAAGTGCGGAACGCGCGCACCATCATGTCCCGAATGATGAGCAGCGACCAGCGGTCCCCGAGAACTTCCAACGAGAGGCTGACCGGGCAGCTCGACCGGCGTGTTGGTTTGGACCTCCTGAGCACGGCACACCATACCAAAGAAAACTTTCATTTTGCAAGTGAGTCGATCCAGTGAGCGTGTACGTGCGTGCCGCTGTCGCGAAGATTGGAAGATTGAAGGTTATGGGAAAAGCTGCACGCGACGGCTCACAACCGTGACGTCGCCGTTCTGGGAGGGCGTTGCCGTTAGCGGGCGGGCGTTTACCAGGAAAGCGCCGACCGAGGGTAGTCCGTATGACCGATCCACGGCAGTCACTTCGACCATCTTCCCAACCGGCAGACTGAAGCTGATATTGATTCCGGCGGCGGGCATGCTGGGACAGGAATAGGCGGTCCATCCGTTCAGATACTGGATCACGCGCGGCGATTCCGGCACAAGCGGCTGATTCTGGATGCGCACGGACTGCACGTCTGCCCCCGGAGGAAAAAGCACCGCTGCATCGGACGCTCCACGCTCGGATTGCAGTAGCGCGTTGTAGCTCCTGCGATTCCCTTGGACCGACGAACCCACAATGGTGAACGTCGGCGGCGACAAATCGAGATGCGGCGCGTCCGCCGCATAGCTCGCGTTGTCGTCCCACGGAAACGCGCCGCGAAGCGTTCGCTGAAACGATCCAGCCAGCTGGATAGAGGCCTGCAGCCGTCCCGACGCGGGCTCGACGATCCAGCGTGCCATTCCGGAGTCAGCATCCAGCGCGTACTCAAAGTTAACGCGTTCCGGAGACTTCGCTGAGTATGCCGGAGCCACAGCAGCCGCGAACGCAGCCAACCCGACAGCCAACATAGGGGACCATCGCACCAGGACGCCGCCGAAACCTGATATCTGCTGCAACTCCGCACAAAGCGGAATCAGAGGCGTAACGAGCACTACGGTAGCGAGCGCTATTGCCACAAACGACTGGCTGCCGAGGGCGCTGTAGAGCAATAGAATCAGCGGCATCGACACGACCGCCGACGCAATCAGTGGCAGAGTCAGCGCCACATCGCGCGTCCAAGAACTCTCCTTCTCATTCAGCACAGCGGGCAGGCTCGCCAGAACCGCTACAACCGTCGGAGCCACAAACACGTAGCTAACGCCGGGGCTTTCGGCGGCCAGAACAATCGAAAGCACCGTGCCCCACGCCCATACCCCGCTCCAAAGTCCCCAGAAGCCGGCGCGCTTCGCCACAAACGACTCGAGAGCGATTGTGGAGGCGATACCAAGAAGAGCGAAGGCGATCTCTGCCGGCAGCGGGTGGGCCACCCATTGGACGGGTACCGCTCCTGCGAAGGCCAGAATTCCTCGCAAGGCCAAGCCGGCGATTCCAACTCCGACGAACAAGGCAAGCCATCCGAACAAACCCCAGAGCGCCTGCTCTAGAGAGAGGCGTCTCGCATAAAACAGCCAGCCGACTTGGCTCGCCAGCAGGACCGCCGCCAAAATGGCTATTGCGAGCGCCCACGGACCAGGCCAGTGCAGGAGTTTGCGGCCAAACAGATCGAAATAGACCGCGTCCGCGTCAGGAGGCGGCGACAGGTTCGCATTCGCGAGGGCCGCAATCGACGCCAAACCATTTGAGCCCTGGTCCTGGAGACTGGCTACGCTCACGTTCGATGAATTATCGAGTGGCGTGTGATAGAGCGCCACACGCCCGATGAACGCGAAGTTCAGGCCCTGGTAGCCCGCGTCCCTGAAAATGGTGAAGTCCGTGTCGTTCGGAAGCTGCCTGTAAACGGCGTAAAAGACCGAACTGGCAAGATGGCGAAGGGCAAGGTGCGAGTAGAGACGAACCGCCCAATCATTGTTGCTGCCCGTTTCATACATCAGGCTAGGCCCGGAGGTCCCTCGATCGTCTAGATTTACCGCCGCGCGAACCTGCTTGGCCCATGGATCGGATTCCACGAACGCACGCGCACCCAGCAAACCGGCCTCTTCGCCATCGTCGAGCAAGAAAATAATCGAATGGCGCGGTTGCGGCATGGCCTTCAGCGCACGCGCGATTTCCAGCACGGAGGCAACGCCAACGCCATCATCCGAATCGCCGGGACCGGCCGGAACAGAATCGTAATGCGCGGCGAGCAGCACCGCCTCGCTGGGACCGGCGCCCTCGAGACGCGCCACGATGTTGTTCACGGTTGCGCACGTCCCGGTAGTGCTGCAAACAAACGCCGAATGCACCACTGGCTGATAGCCCATTCGGTCCAGCTCAGCCATAATGCGGAGCCGCACCGCGTCGTTCGCCGCGCTGCCAACAGGATGCGGCGCGTCATTGGGCAGCACGCGATGGAGAATATCGAGTGCGCGAGCGGCCGAGAACTCGGTGGCTGCAGCACTGATTGGCTTTCCGTGCGGAGGATGCACCCCCAGCGATGAAAACGCCAGTGCGGCCCCCAATACACCTAAGCTCAACACAATTCGGCGCAGTCGCGTCTGCGTATTGCCGTTCAACCGCCCCCCTTTGGAACCGCGCCATGCTAGGCTGCGTTTCCGGCCAAGTCAACGGGCCGAAAGTACCTGTGCCCAGCTTAAGCGCGTGATCTCAACCGCTTACAAATATTCCGCGCCTGTCGTTTCGCTATTACAACCTTCGCAGCTTGCGAGGTCAGGGCGAGGCTCGCCACTGCTTTAACGTATTGATTAGCGGCGTGCTGGGAAGGATGTACGCAGCCGCCGTCGTGCACTTCGACAGTCGAACGACCGCAAACGATTACGAGAGATGCTCGTGGGAGATAGTTTCCACCAAAAATTATACGAAAACCGACATATTTTGGCTCTTGCTGCGAAAAGCCCACTTTACATGCTCGAAGAGCCATGTTAATTTGTGGTCCCGTAACCGCCGATCCGGTAGCGCCAGGCGGAAGGGCCATCGATCATAGTCCCTCCCAACGTTTGTGTCCCGGAATACCTCTGTATCGAGATAAGACCGAAGCATCTCCTGCGCATTGCGCAGCGAGAGCTGACCATGCGAGGGACTGGTGTTAAAACTTCGTAAAGTCGAGCTGTTTGGATTCAAGTCTTTCTTCGAAAAGACGCCTATCACCTTTAGCGGCAGCGGCATCACCTGCATCGTCGGGCCGAACGGGTGCGGCAAGTCCAACGTGGTCGACGCCGTCACCTGGGTGCTAGGCGAGCAAAGCCACAAGATGCTTCGCGCCGAGCGAATGTCTGACTGCATTTTTAACGGCACCGCCAGACGGCCGCCTCTGGGAATGGCGGAAGTGAGTCTCACGCTAGTCGATCCTGAGCTTTCAGAAGCCGTCGCGAAAGTAATCGACGGACAAACCGATGCGCCGCTGCCTGCGAGGGATGATGACGGATTCACAGCTGCCGAACCGCTCAGCGACCGTTTTTCGACAATCGAATCAGACGCTCCGGAATCGCACACGCCGGTCGAAAGCGAGAATTCCGCCGCGGATGCCTCGGGATTTAAACGCAAGGCGCGCAAGCGCGCCGAATCAAAACCATCCATACATTTCCGTCCTGGCGAAGTAGTTGTGGGGCGCCGAGTATACCGTTCCGGGCAGAGCGAATACCTGATTAACGGGCGCGTGGCGCGTCTGCGCGACGTGCAGGAAATTTTCATGGGTATCGGCCTGGGCCCCGATAGCTACGCGATCATCGAGCAGGGCCGCATCGGGCAAGTGCTGAACTCCAAGCCAATGGACCGTCGCGCCATCATCGAAGAAGCCGCAGGCATCACCATGTACAAAACGAAGCGGCGGCTGGCGGAAGCGAAGCTCGAAGCGTCGAAGATCAATCTTTCGCGAGTCAACGACATTTTTGTGGAAGTGGAAAAGCAAGTCGCGTCGTTGAAGCGGCAAGCGTCCAAAGCGCGGCGATACGCGGAAATTCGCGACCAGATGCGCGCGCTGTTGCGCATAGTGCTGGCGAGCAAAGCCGAGCACCTGGATATCGAAGCGGCTCGCCTAGAAAATCTGCTGCGTGAAATGGACGCCGCTGAAGCGCGCGAAGCCAACGCCGTGCAAGAAATGTCTGACGAGCAGGAACGGCTGACCGCGCGCACCTATGAACTCGAAGGCGAGCTCCGGCAAACGCACAACTTGCTGGGGCAAACGTCGCTCGATCTGGACCGGGCCGAAAATCGCATCACGTTCAACCGCGAGCAAACGGCGCAGCTCGATTCGCGTATCCATGCGCTTTCCGCGGAAATCGAGCAGGCCGCCGGGCAGTCGTCCGAGTTGGCCACGCGCGCGGGCGCGCAAGGCGAAGCCGTCGCGGCGCTTCGTAGCCAGGCGGCGCAACTCGAAGCCGCGCTGCGCGAATCCGCCGAACGCGTTTCGTCCGGCGCCACGGAACAGACCCAGCTTGAAATACACATTACCGAACTGCGCGAGCTGGCGGCTCGCCTGGTAGAAGAATCCGCGCGCGCACAAGCCGAATCTCTACAAGCGGAAGAAGCCGCGGCGCGCCACGCGACGGCGGAAGCGCAGCGCTTTGATGCGCTCCGCGCGATCGAAGAGGAATGCGCGGCGCTCGAAGCGCGCGCCGGCAGTTCAGCGGCGGCGTTCGCCGAAGCGGAGAACCAGTCGAGGCTATTTGTGTCCGCGGTTCGCGACGCGCAGTCGCGCATCAGCACACTTCGCGAAACTCAAAAAGAAACCAGCTTCCAGCTCGAAGGCACCCGCCAGGAACTTTCCGGCGAGCGCGCTCGGAAAGCTTCCCTGGAACGCATCTTAGCGGAGCGCACGTACACCGCCGACGCGGTGCAAAAGCTCTTCGCCTCCAATGGAAATGGATCCGATCGCAGCGCCGCCGGAGGATTTCACGCCGTTGGTTTGCTGGCCGATTACGCGGAAGTGCAGGAAAAATACGAAGCAGCCGTCGAACAGTTTCTGCGCGAAGAACTGGAATACGTGGTGGTCGAAACGTTCGACCACGCGCGCGCGGGTGTGACCCTGCTACGCGAAGAGATGGGCGGTCGCGCCACATTCTTCGTCGATTCGCTGCGCTCGTTGAACATCGACATGCCCGAAGCCGATGCGGAGCTCCCATTAGCCGATGGCGTGCTCGCGCGTCTGGACCGCCTGGTGGATTTCCGCGATCCGCTCGGACCAGCGACGAAATATTTCCTCACCAAGTTGCGAACCGCCTATGTAGTGGAAACACCCGAGGTCGCTGAGCACCTGGCGCGCGAAAATCCGCACAGCTATTTCCTGACGCCCGACGGCACTTGCTACCACGGCCGCATGGTCTCCGGCGGACGCAAGGGCGAAGCCGGACCTCTGGCGCTCAAGCGCGAGCTTCGCCAGCACGAACTGGCGGCGGCGCGGCTCGAAACGATCGTTCAGGAGCAGCAGATGGCCCTTACGGCGGTTGCGCAGGAAATCTCAGCCGCCGAATCCCAGGTTTCGCTTGCCACGGCACAGCATCTGGAAGCGGAAAAAGCGCTCGTTGCCGCCGCGCACCAGCGCGATCAGGCTCGCATCGAATTTTCACGCACCAGCCAGCAGCTTGCGGCAGAACGGGAGGAAATCAACCGCCTGCGCGCGGAAGCGGATAAGGCGCGCGAGCGTGCCGAGCGTTGCCGCACCCAACACTCTTCCGCGCTGCAATCGCGCTCACAGGCCGAGGCCGAATCCGCAGCCGCGGCGGAGAAGCTCAGCACCATGCGCTTGAGTCTGCAATCCTTGCAGGAACGCGTGGTCGGAGGGCGCGAGGAACTAGCGACCGTGTCCGAGAGGCTGGCCAGCGCCGAAGCGGCCAAGCAGCGGCTCGCCGACGAAATGGCCATCGCGAATTCGCGCGCCGAATCGCTGCGCGCGCAGCACGCCGCTCTCCTCCGCCAAAAAGACGAAATCGAATCATCATGCGGCCAGCTGGCGCAACAAGCAGAAGAGCTTCGCAACGAAAAGGCCCGGCTCGAACAACGCAAGACAGCGTTCGAAGCGGAGTGGGAGACGGCACGGAAGCGCGCCGGCCAGATCGAGGAAATGCTGCGCGGCCGCCGCCAGTCTCTCGACGAGCTCCGCGCCGATCGCAGCCAGCGTCAAGTGGAAAAGGCGCGCAACGATGCCGATCGCGATTATCTCCGCCAAACCTGCGTCGCGGAACTCAACGCGCAGCCCGAAGAACTGATGGTTGAGGCGCAGCAGATGCTAGTCGGCGAAGATTTGGTGGCCGCCGAAACCAGCTACAACGAAATGAAAGCCCGCGTCGAGGCCATGGGCCCGGTAAACATGATGGCCCTCGAGGAATTCCGCGAGAGCGAAGAGCGCGAAACGTTCCTGCGGCGTGAACGCGACGATCTCGTGCAGTCGATCCAGAACACACAGCTTACGATTAACGAACTCGACCAAGTATCCCGCCAGAAATTCGAAGAAGCGTTCCAACTGATCAACTCGAATTTCGCCGTCGCCTTTCACACGCTCTTCGGCGGCGGCCACGGCGAGATGCGGCTAAGCGAGCCGGACAGTTCCGGCGAAGCGGGCATCGACATTGTGGCGCAGCCGCCCGGCAAGCGCCTTCAGAACGTGCTGCTTCTTTCCGGCGGCGAAAAGGCGCTCACCGCGCTCTCGCTACTGATCGCCGTTTTCAAATATCAGCCGAGCCCGTTCTGCATTCTCGATGAAGTGGACGCACCGCTCGACGAAGCCAACGTGGGCCGCTTCAACAAAATGCTCGCGGACATGTGCGCGCAAACTCAGTTCATCGTGGTCACGCACAACCGGCGCACCATGGAGATGGGATCGGTGCTGTACGGCGTTACCATGCAAGAACCCGGCGTCTCCAAGCTCGTTTCGGTAAAATGGGAAGAGTCGGACGCCGCCTCCGCTGAACCCAGCGCAGCCAATGCGGCGAGCAACGCCGCGTAGTCTTTCGCGCGGCGAAAATCATCTTCGCGGTCGCCATCCGGCGCGAGCCGCACTGCGAGCGGGCGCGCATCATCGCAGAATTCAATCCACCGCATGAACTCTTTAGCGGTTGACACTCATTCTCTCTGCGCTAGAATACCGCCCTCCCGCAAGCGAGGATAAAACCATTGGCTTCTCCGCAAATGAATACTGTTGTTTCGCAAACGAATTTTCCGGGACTTAAACTCCGCGGCCGTGGCAAGGTTCGCGACATATACGAGCTGGGCGACAAGCTCCTGATCGTGGCCACTGACCGGCTTTCCGCGTTCGACGTGGTGCTGCCGACGCCAATCCCAGACAAGGGACGCGTCCTAACGCAGCTCTCCGTGTTTTGGTTTGAAAAATTAGCGGACGTCGTGCCGCATCACGTAATCACCGCCAGCGACTTCACGGGCGAACTCGCGCCCTATGCCGACGCTCTTAAGGGGCGCGCCATGCTGGTGAAGCGTACCGACCCTGCGCCAATCGAATGCGTCGTTCGCGGATACATTACCGGCTCGGGATGGAAGGATTATCAAAAGACCGGCAAGATTTGCGGCATCCCGCTGCCCGCCAGCCTGCGCGAATCCGATCGCTTGCCCGAACCCATCTTCACGCCATCCACGAAAGCAACCACCGGGCACGACGAAAATATTTCCTTCGACGAAACGGTGGCTCGCGTGGGCCGCAAACTAGCCGAGCAGCTTCGCGACACTAGCATCGAAATCTACAATCGAGCGGTGAAACACACCGAGGCACGCGGCATTATCCTGGCGGACACCAAATTCGAATTCGGGCTGCAAGGCGATCAGCTCATCTGGATCGACGAAGCTCTGACGCCGGACTCCTCGCGCTTCTGGCCCGCCGATCAATATGCGCCCGGCCGCTCGCAGCCTTCCTTTGATAAGCAGTACGTCCGCGATTATCTGGAGAAGATTGGATGGAACAAGCAGCCTCCCGCTCCTGCGCTGCCGGCGGAAGTAGTGTCGGCGACGACGGCAAAATACCGGGAGGCCTACCAACGTATTACCGGCCACGCACTCGACTAAACCAAAACGCGTCACTTTGGCGGGCGCCGTCCCGTGGAGCGTGCACACGTGAAAGAGCAACTGGAAGCGCTGGTCGGAATGATGGTGGAGCGCGGGATTTTGCTGGAAGAGGCGGTGACGGAGTTCGAGAAGAAGTTCATCAAACGCGTGCTGGAACGCTCGAACGGAAATCAATGCCGAGCCGCGAAGGTTCTAGGCATTCACCGCAACACGCTCAGCCGCAAAATCACCGAATACCATCTCGACCGTTCAAACAACCGGCGGCACTGAGCGCTTTCCCTTACCTGCGCGGAAAATACCGAAGTCGATCTCGCTCCACAACAAAATCAGCCGGTTCCCTGAGAACCGGCTGATTGTTTATGGCGCTTTGTCTGCTGCGCTGTTGCGGCTACCGGCGCGCGCCGTGCTTTGTCGGCGTCTCTTTAGGAATGATGCTGGGATCCACTTTCACCTGATCCCAATGCAGCATGAACGGCGAGGCATCGTAGCTCACCAGAGTCCCCGAGAAACGGATCCCATCGTCCTTCTTCAGGCGGACCACGTCCGGCTGCGGGGTGATTGCTGGGGCCGGTGCCGCGCCATTTGTCGGCGGTGCAGGTGTAGCTTCCGGCGGAGGCGGAGCAGTGGTCCAGACTTTCACGTCCATGTTGGCGGTGGTCGCTGCCTGCATTTCAGCCGCGGTCGCGCCACTGTAGATCATGAAATCGATATAGCCATCCGATTGGTTCTCGTCGATGATCTTCCCCACCACCTCTGGGTATTCAGCTCCGCAGATCGCCAGCCAAGTCATTTTGGCGTTGTCGCCGCCGGCGCCGAGCGTGGTAATCACCGACACGATGTTGCTCGCCTGGTCGTTGTTGCGAATTTTATTCAAATCGTCCGCGCTGGGAATCGACCAGGTGGCCGGCCGCTGCGGCGAATTTGCCGCCAGTTGCAGCAAGTCATTGAGCTGCGAATCAATTTGCGGAACGCATCCCGGCTGCTGATACGCCAGCATCGCGCGGCGAAGATAATCCTTCACCTTGTCCGAATCCGGAACCTTCAGGTCCACGGCGCGGCTGAGCGCCCAAAACCCGTCCAGCGAATCCGGAGGCGTCAGCGCGAGGTATGCCAGCCCGAGCCGATATTCGGAAACCGCGTCAGTGGGATCGTTATCAAGCGCTGACTTGAAAGCCTGCACGGCGTCGGTGTTGTCCTTCAACTGCAAGTCGGCATACCCGGCCGCCGCATAGAAGACCGCCAGATATTTCTTGTACTGGTCGTCGGTCAACTTCGACCCAGGTGAGGTCTTGTACTGTTCGAGAAGCTTGGCGCCTTGCAACGCTGCATCGCGCTGTTTGGTGAGCTGATCCTGCAGGTCGGGGCTCTGCGCATTGTAGGCGTAAGGGAACAATTGCACGCGGGCCTGAATGGCCTGGACTCGGCGAGGCAAATCGGCCTTGTCGCCGAGCCCCACCAGCTTGTCCGCATACGCGATCGCGTTCTTGTAGTCCTTCAGCTGGTAGTACGTCTGATAGTAAATCTCGTCCACGTACTGCATCAGCGTGGAGTTGGGAAATTGCGCCACAAAACTGTCCAGGCACTTGATCTTGCTAGTCGGGTCCTTCTCGGCTTGGCAGGAAGTGAACTGGTTATACTCCGGCATGGTGTACGAAGGCGCTTTCGCCTGCTGGGCGGCTTGCGGGCTTGCCCAAACCGAGAGAGGCACCACGCTAAGAGCTGCAACCGCTATTACAATCCGATTGAGATACTGTCGCATGGTCCGTTTTCTGCCTCCTGGGCTACTTGTTCATCGGGTGGCCGATCGTAGTCGGAACCACTGCCGGGTAGGATGCCACAGTAATAGTAAATCGTCGGGATTATAGGGAAAGCTCCCAACCCGCGCAAGTCCGAATGCGTGAATGCCTTACACCGCCTTGAACGCGAGACGTTGACCTTGCCATCCGAATGGTGAGATGTTGCACAAGGACCCAGCGTCACCTGGCCCAACAATGATGGTCATCGACAAAGCTCTCGACGGCAAAGTTGCTCTGATCACTGGCGCCAGTCGCGGTATCGGGCTGGCGATTGCGCGCCGTCTGGCCTCAATGGGTGCGCGCGTTAGCCTATCTGGACGCAACGCCAAGCAGCTCGAATCCGCCGCAAGCGAATGCCAGCAAGCCAGTTCCGAGGCCGTCGCGATCGTTGCCGACGTGACTCGCCCATCGGACATCGCTAAGCTCGTCCAGACCACGGAGCGCGCCCTGGGTCCCATCGAAATACTAATCAACAACGCCGGAATCGGCTGCTTTGCTCCAATTCAAGATGCAGACACATCGAAATGGGACAATGTGTTAGACACCAATTTAAAGGCTGTGTTCCTGCTATCTCACGCCGTCGTTCCCGGGATGATCCGCATGGGCCGCGGGCATATCGTGAACATCTCCTCTCTAGCCGGGAAGAATTCTTTTGCAGGCGGCGCTATTTATTGCGCGTCGAAGTGGGGCCTGTTGGGACTCACCGGCTGCATGGCCGAGGATCTGCGCGCGCACGGTATTCGTGTCAGCGCCGTCTGTCCCGGATCGGTCGCCACCGATTTCTCCTTCCCATCCGGGCGGGACAAAAGCAAAATGCTCCAGCCGGACGACGTCGCGCACGCCGTGGCGGCGATCCTGACGCAAGCTCCGCAAAGCTTTATTAGCGAAGTGCTTCTGCGCCCCACGCAGAAGCCTTAGCGCAGCCCCTCGCGTGGAGCAAATTGCGATTGCCGCACGCTCGATTTGTGCGGATTGCGGTTGCGGATTGAATCTACACGCACCCGCGATGCCGCGGAGCTCTCGACCGGCGCGAGCGTTTGGTCCATAATTGCGGTTTCCAGAATCCAAGGAGGATGTTGACCCATGGCTGAGCGGAAGAATCCTGCTCCTACCGAGACACCGATCCACGAAATTCTCACCCACCGATGGAGCCCGCGTGCTTTCGACGCTCGGCCGGTCGAGCCCGAAAAGCTCCGCGCGCTATTTGAAGCGGCCCGTTGGGCGGCATCTTCCTACAACGCGCAGCCATGGTACTTCATCGTTGCGACGAAAGACGATCACGCGAATTTCAAGCGCGTGCTCGAATGTTTCGTCGAGTTCAATCAGAGCTGGGCGAAGGGAGCTCCCGTAGTTGCGCTGAGCGTTGCGGGGCTGAAAATGCAGCACAACGGACAGCACAACCGCCATGCCTTCCACGACGTGGGACAAGCCGCCGCCACGATGGCGTTGCAGGCGACCGCGCTGGGCTTGCAGATCCACCAGATGGCCGGAATTCTTCCCGATAAGGCGCGCGAGGTGTTCCATATTCCCGAAGACTTCGAAGCCGTGGCCGGAATCGCGCTCGGCTATCCCGGTGATCCAGCAGCTCTGCCGGAACAACTCCGGGAACGCGAAGTCGGACCGCGCCAGCGCAAGCCTGCTTCGTCTTTCGTATTCACGGGCGAGTGGGGAAAGCCTTCGCCGATCTTGTCTAAGTAAGTAGGATTCACCGCCCGGAGCGCGGTGGCGCCCGGCGGAATGGGCATAATCGTTCACGGCTTCTTTATTTTTGGAGATTGCTTTCTGCCCCGCACCTTGTTATTTTGCGCCGTCGTAAGCAACTGATAATTTGATTTGGGGGTGACCGCGAGTGGCTAAACAAACATGGAAGCTCTTCGGACGATTCACCGTCGTCGCGCTCGCTTCGGCATTGTTCGTCTCTGTTACTCTAGCTCAAGATTGGCAAGACTTCACACGCCCGGCGCCGACCGCCGCGGATTGGGCTGCGCTTGCCAAATTGCCCGACTTCACCGGCGTGTGGGAATCGCCGCTCGGGGGAGAAGGTGAATCGCTGGTTGTTCAACCCGGAGAGAAAGTAAAGGCGCCTACAATTACGCGCTCCTCTAAGTTTCCTGTCTTTCACGGACCGCCACCGCTGCCTCTGACACCCGCGTGGGCCGCCAAAGTGAAGGAGTTGAAGGCACACGCTGGACAGGACACCTCCGCCGCGAACTGCCTGCCGCCTGGCATGCCGGGCATCATGGGACAGCCTTATCCGTATGAGTTTCTGTTGACCCCCGGCCAGGTGACCATCGTCGGAGAGGCCTACATGATCGTTCGGCATATCTACACCGACGGGCGCCCTCTTCCCACAGACCCCGATCCCACTTTTTTCGGATCATCGGTGGGTCACTGGGAAGGCAAGACGCTGGTGGTCGAGTCCGTGGGCTTCTCCCCGGCCACGACCATCGATATGATCACTCCGCACAGCGACAAGATGCGCATCCTCGAGCGCTTTCAACTTCTTGATCCCAACACGATGCAAATTACGACTACGGTGATCGACCCCATCGCGTTAACGCATCCGTACACGACGACCCGAATCTTGAAGCGTCATCGCGATTGGACCATTGACGAATACATCTGCGAGCAGAACAACCGGAATTCGACGACCGTCAACGGCCAAGCCGAAGTGAATACTACCCCTCCGCCTCTCAACGGATCGGGATCTGATGTGAAGTAGGACGGCCTATTTTCGTAATACCCGGAGACTCTGAATGAAGCAAATGAAGCGGCACTTGAAGCAAGCGGCGTTGTTTGCGGTTCTGTTGGGGGCGCTGTTCGTTACCGCCAGTACGGCCACCGCGCATCATGGATTCGCCGATTACGACATGACGCGCCAACTTACGGTGACCGGAAAGGTGAGAACTTTCCAGTGGACGAATCCTCATACCTGGCTGTGGATCGACGTCGCGGGTGATAAAGGCACGGTCATTTACGCGTTTGAAGGAATGAGCCCAAACTATCTGGGCCGCCGCGGATGGAGTAGACATTCACTGCAACCAGGCGACCCGGTCACCGTGACCTTCTTCCCGTTCAAAGATCCCGCGAAAAAGGGCGGAACCCTGGCCAAAGCGGTGAAGGCAAACGGTGAAGTGCTAAACAACTTCGTGCCAGCCGGCGCCAGGTAACCCCAGCTGTGCGGAAGCGAAAGAGGATTGGCTGCAAACCTCGCATATGAGAAGTCGCTCTGGTCCGGTGACGTAAGTGCTAACTTGAGGAAAATGGTCGGGGCGAGTGGATTTGAACCACCGGCCTCCTGCTCCCGAAGCAGGCGCTCTAGCCAGGCTGAGCCACGCCCCGACGATGATGCATCACGTTGCACACTAGTCTACTGTGCATCGTCCCGAACCGCAACCCACGCGATGCGATGCGCACCGTCACGGTCTGCTCGATATGCGGCCCGCTTCACGCGGTCTCCGAAATGCCCGAGTCGGCGTCATCCTCGGAATCGGATGACTCCGGCTCATCATTCTCGGCGGCGATTGAAGTGACGCGGCGCATTTGAAAGCCCAGCGCCGTATCGGCGAATCCGAATTCCTCCAAAAATGGCGCCAGAGAATGTTGGCGCGCGGGAGCGCCGTTAATCGCGCCGATCAGCAGGCCCGAGCCGCGCCTTTGGCGTCGCGCGGCGACTTCCGCGAACTTTTTCGCCAGCGCGCGAGCGAACGCAGCGCGCTCCGGATCCGCATCCGGCAGGAAAACCCGCACATCCGAATTGCGGCGGCGGAAAAAAGCCGCGAGCCGGCCATTCACTAGAATGACGCCCGCGCCGCGCACGCGAGCCATCGATGATCGATCGGATGTGTCGCCCTGGTGCGGCCACGGCAGCACCATTCCATATGGATTTGCGGGATCGGAGGCAGCGAGGAAAATTGCTTCCGGCGCGCTGGGATCAACACGGAGCGAGCGCACCATTTCCACCGCAGCGGGAAGCGCAAACTGAGACGCGCCGAGCGCGGCCACGAACATCCCGCGCCGAATTCTTCCACTTTCTTCCATCAATTTTAGCGCCGGGTAAATCGTCTGGTATCCGCCGGGAATATTTTCGGCGAGCGCCGTTTCGCGCACCACAATGCCGTAGCGCAGTAACAATTGCTGCGCGAGATTGGCGCTCCATTCCGTGGCGTTCGGCGCGGCCGGCATTCGCGATTCGATCAGCGACCAGCGCCCTTGTCCCAGACCTCCCGCGGAGCTGCGCGCCCGCAATCGCCGCAAATATTCCGGCGAGCCGGGAAGCGATCCGTGCAAGTCGAGATGCGACCGCCGCGCGTCCGCCGCACGAATCCAATGGCGCAGCGGATCGAGCGAGTCGTTGGTCAGGAAACCGGACCAGACCAGCTCCCATAGCGCGTCGAGAGTTTCGCCGGGAAAACCGCCGCCGCATGCAGGGTGAATTTCGGCGAAAAATGACGCGCCGCGCTCGTTCAGCAAGTCAATAATTCGCCGCGCGCGCTCGGAAAGCGTGGAGCGATCGGCACGCAGCTCGCGCGGCGGATACAAGCGCGCCAGTTGAGACGCGTGATAGAGCGCGATGCGTCCGTCGCGTTCGCCGATGCGCTCGACGCCCGTCCAAACGATTTCTCCGCTGGCCAGCAGAGCGTCCAAATCAGCGGGATGATAATCGCGAATGCGCGCGGGCAGAATTTCGCGTTCCAGCTCGTACGCCAGCAGCGCCGCGCCTTGCAGCGATTCAACGCTATCGAGCAGCGCTCCCAAACCGCTGCGCGGGGCGGCCACGCCCTGCCACCGCGCAATGAAACGCGCCAGCGTGTGCGGTTCCACGGGTTCAATTTCGCGGCGCAACCGCGCCAGACTCTTGCGGCGAATCTGCTGCAACACTTCCGGGTCGCACCATTCGCGATGATAGCCGGACGGACGAAATTCGCCTTCCAGAAGTTTCCCCGCGGAGTGCAGCGATTGCAGCGCCGCTTCAGCCGCTGCAGTCTCCAGACCGTAGCGCGCCGCAACTTCGGCGGTGGTGAACGGGCCGTGAGTTTTCGCGTAGCGGCGGAGAATTTCGTGCAGCGGATTCGGTGTTTTCGTAAGCAGCGTGGCCGGAATATCTTGGGGCAAAGCGGCGCCGAGCGCGTCGCGGTATAGCGCGGCATATTCCACCGGAACAAATCGAGATTCGCCTCCAATTATCAGCTGGATTGCGCGTCGCGCTTCGGCCAGCTCGCGAACCCGTGATGCAATTTCAGGGCTCGCGCAGCGCTCGGCAAGTTCTTTCTCCGAAAGATCGCCCAGCTTCAAAAGCGAATCATGCAAACCATCGGCGTGGCGGGCGCGGTAATCAGAATCGACGCATTGCAGGCGAGATTTGATTTCGCGAATGGCTTCTTCGTCGAGCAACTCGCGCAAATCGGTGTCGCCGAGCAGTTCTTGCAAGTGCGATTGATCGATAGACAGTGCCTGCGCGCGGCGTTCGGCCAGCGGCGCGTCGCCATCGTAAATGTAATTGGCGACGTAGGAAAAGAGCAGGGAGGCGGCAAATGGCGATGGCTGTTCGGATTCAACGATGCTGACGCGAATCGCGCCGCCCTGGACTTTGTCGAGCAGTTCCGCCAGCGCGGGCAGATCGAAGACGTCGCGCAGGCATTCGCGATAGGTTTCGAGCAGAATCGGAAACGTGGAATAGCGCGAAGCGACGCCCAGCAGATCCGTGGCGCGTTTGCGCTGCTGCCAAAGCGGCGTGTGCATTCCCGGCCGGCGGCGCGGTAAAAGCAATGCTCGCGCAGCGGCTTCTCGGAATTTCGCAGCGAACAGAGAAGTGGCGCCGAGCTGGCGCAGCAGCAATTCCTTGCACTCGGCTGGCGACGGAAGGAATAGCGCCGGATCGATCGGCGCGTCACCATCGGGAATGCGGATCACGAAGCCGTCGTCGGACCACATGGATTCCGCGTCGAGGCCGCGCTCGTCGCGCAGCCGGGCCATCACCGCCATGCACCATGGCACGTGCACGCGCCGGCCGTAAGGAGTGAGCACGCAGACGCGGCGGTCGCCCAGCTCGTCGCGGCAGATTTCGATCAAGATGTCTTCATCACTCGGCACGTGCTTGGTTGCCGCGGATTGTTCTTCCAGATAGCGCAGCAGATTTTCAGCGGCGTTGGAATCGAGGCTGTGCTCTTCGACCAATTTTGCAAAGGCCGCGGGACGCGGAAGGCGCAGCAGCTCTCGCGTCATGCGGCCGATGCGCGCACCAAATTCCGCCGGGCGGCCGGGACCGTCGCCATGCCAGAAAGGCATTTTGCCGGCGCGACCTGGAGCGGGCGAGACCAGCACGCGGTCGTTGGTGATTTCCTCGAACCGCCAGGTGGACGCGCCCAGCACGATGTTTTCGCCAACTTTGGTTTCGAAAACCATTTCCTCGTCGAGTTCGCCGACGCGAGTTGGCTTGGCAGAGTTGGCGAGAAAAACTCCGTAGAGGCCGCGATCGGGAATCGTGCCGCCGTTGATGATGGCCACGCGGCGCGCGCCTTGCCGCGCGGTGATGCGATTGCGGCGGCGATCCCACGTGAGCCGCGGGCGCAGGTCGGCGAAATCAGCCGAAGGATAGCGGCCAGACAGCATGTCGAGAACGCCCTCGAAGATGGTGCGCGTCAAAGCCGCGTAAGGAGCGGCGCGGCGAATTAAATCGAAAAGCTCGTCCACATTCCACGTATCGAGCGCCACGATGGCCACGATCTGCTGCGCCAGCACGTCGAGAGGATTGCGCGGGTAGTGGACCGATTCGATTTTGCCGTCGTTCATGGCGCGGGTGATGGCGGCGCAGGCCACCAGATCGGCGCGATACTTCGGGAAAATCACGGCATTGCTCACCGCGCCCACTTGATGGCTGGCCCGCCCCACACGCTGCATGCCGCTGGCGACCGATGGCGGCGACTCGATTTGCACCACCAGATCGATTGCGCCCATGTCGATGCCAAGTTCCAAAGAAGAAGTGGCCACCAGTGCGCGCAACGCGCCGGCTTTCAGCAGATCCTCAATTTCCTTGCGCTGGCCAACGGCGACGCTGCCGTGATGCGCACGCACCAGCGTTTCTCCGGCGAGGTCGTTGATCGCGCCGGAGATGCGTTCGGCCAGGCGGCGATTGTTCACGAAGATCAGCGTCGAGCGGTGCGCGCGGATCAGCTCCAGCAGCTTCGGATAGATGGCGCTCCAAATCGAAGACGAAACAAATTCAGGCGAATCGGGGCGTGGTGACGGCGATTCGTCCGCGCCAAGCCGCGACATATCTTTCACCGGAACTTCCACGCGCAAGTCGAGGCGCTTGGGCTCGCTGGCGTTGACGATAGTCACCGGGCGGTAGACCGGCGCGACGGCCGGCGATTCAAATTCGGCCAGCGAATCGGCGCTTGCGTCCACGGTCGGCGCACTCAATTTGCTATCACGCGCCGACGAAGCTTCGCAGCCGCCCAGAAATCGCGCCACTTCTTCGAGCGGTCTCTGCGTGGCGGAAAGGCCGATGCGCTGCAGGCGGCGTCCGCAGAAATTTTCCAGGCGTTCGAGCGAAAGCGCCAGATGCGAGCCGCGCTTGGTGGGGACCAGCGCGTGAATCTCGTCGATCACCACGGTTTCGATCGAGGCGAGCCGGTCGCGCGCGTTGGAAGTGAGCAGCAGGTAGAGCGATTCGGGCGTGGTGATCAGAATGTCGGCGGGATGGCGGAGGAAGCGCGCGCGTTCGGCGGGGGGCGTGTCGCCGGTGCGCACGGCAATCGAAGGCTCGTGAAATTCTAAGCCCAGCTTTTGCGCGGCGGCGGCGATTCCGGCCAGCGGCGCGCGCAGGTTGCGGTCGATATCGACGGCCAGCGCCTTGATCGGAGAAATATAGAGCACGCGGCAGCGTTGACTCTCGCGCGGCGGATCGGATCGTTTGGGCGCGAACATCAGCCGGTTGATGCACCAGAGAAACGCGGTGAGAGTTTTGCCGGAGCCGGTGGGCGCGAGGATCAGCGTGGAATCGCCGCGCGCGATGGCGGGCCAGCCGAGCAGTTGCGGCTTCGTCGGCTGCGCGAACGAAGCCTCGAACCATGCGCGCACCGCAGGGTGAAACAATTCCAGCGGATTCTGCTGGTTGACGATGTCATCGCGAGTTTTATGGCGGTTGCGCATCGAGTCGGAAGGTACTGTCGCGCCAGCGGCGCGTGAGCATTATTACCACGCTACCATAGGATGCAAATCCTGCAATAGTCGCCTCGCAGACGGGCAAAGCTGCGGGCGGAAGCCTGGGGCCACATGGAGCGGCAAATCGCGTTACGAACTATGGGCGGCGGATTTGTCGGAATGCTCGCCGGTTTCTTCAGGCGAGCCGGGACGAACAAAGGCGAAGCGCAGCAGCAAGAACGCGATGAAGCCGAAGACGGCGAAGAAGATCAGCACGATCATGGAGCCGCTGACTCCGTCCCAAAAGCTGAACTGCACCCGGTTCGCGGACGCACCGTGGGAGAAGAGATTGAGGTAAAAGTTCAGCGGGACGAGGATGGAGAGGAGTCCGATAATGCCCCCGGCCACGCCGGCGATGGCGCGCACTACGCCTTTGGGGAGTTTGTCGTCGATGAACATCTACTACAAGGATACCAGATTATTCGGAGGGATGCCGTGGGCCAACTGAGTGGCCTTCCATCAGGATGAGGACGAAATCCGTCTGCTGCACGTTTCAATAGGTGTGCTTGACAGGGGAAGACGGGCGGGCCTAGAATTCGCCATAGGCAAACAAAAAGCGAAATAGTAGAAGCTCGAAACGATGTTCAATTGTTGCTGAATCCGCTGAGCATTTTACCGCGAAAGCCCCTTCTTTTCGCCCTACGGTGCCATGAGCGCGCGAGCGAACGCATTGCGATTGCAGGTGGAATCGGCGCTGGCCGGGCGGGTTGCCGCGCGGCGGGCTAACGGAAATTTGCGGGCCGCCTGCGTCGGGAAGGACCAGCGTGCTGGTGGCGGCGATAGCGGCGCGCACGGAAGCGTCGGAAGTGTGCGCGCTGGTGGATGCGCGCGACGCGTTCGATCCGCAATCGGCGGCGGAGGCGGGCGTGCGGCTGGGGCAGTTGCTGTGGGTGCGGTGCAGGGGAGTCGATCAGGCGCTGCGGGCCACCGATCTGCTGATTCAGGGCGGAGGATTCGGGCTGATCGCGCTCGATCTGGGCGACACGTCGGCGCGAGTGGCGCGCGCGATTCCGCTGCCGGTCTGGTTTCGCATGCGGCGGGCCGTCGAGAACACGCCAACGATTTTGGTGGCGCTGGAGCTGGAGTCGAATGCGAAGACGTGCGCGTCGTTGGTGCTGCGGATGGGAGCGCGCGAGGCGCGCTGGGCGCAGACGAGCGAGGTGGATTGCGGCGAAGAGTTGGACGGGAAAGTCCCACACTCTGAAAGCGAGCATAGGGCACCCCAAAAAGCTCAACCCATGCTCACAAGCGTGGCATTGATCGAAAGCGCCGCACGCGAGCGAGATTGGCGGATATTTTTGCCGTATGCGCAGGGATGCCTTTTCGAGGGCGCGCGGAATTTCGCGGAGATGATTCGTGCGCGGGCGAAGCGGGAAGGCGACCGGCTGGCGTGGCGGGAAGAAAAAGCGCAAGGCGCGGAGTTTGAGACCAGAGGGGCGTGGAGCAACGCGCGCGAGATTTTGGTCGAGCGGAATGCGGAAGGAGGGGCCGGTAAACGGTGAGCCAAATTTTTCGCGTGCTATGGTGCAGCTCATTGATGACCGCGGTAGATGGAGATGGCATTCGCTTCGATATTCGTTCCGAATTTCCGGGTGCAGGCGGTGGTGCGCGCGGAGCCGCAGTTGCGCGGGCGCGCGCTGGCGCTGGTGGAGGGCGCGCCTCCGCTGTGCAACGTGACGGCGGTGAACGAACGCGCCGCGCGAATGGGCGTCGAAACCGGGATGACGAAAACGAATGCCGAGCAGTTCGCCGGGCTGGAGATTCGTGCGCGTTCGGCTGCCCTGGAAAAATCGGCGCACGCGGCGCTGCTGGACGCGGGCTGGTCGGTTTCGCCGCGCATTGAAGACGCAGGCGAAGGCGAAATTGTGATCGACATAGCGGGCCTGGGCTCGCTTTTCGGCGGCGAAGCGGAAATTGGCGGTGAACTCGAACGGCGGGCGCTCGCGTGCGGCCTCGAAGCGCATGTGGCGATCGCCGGAAATATTGATGCGGCGTCGATTGCCGCGCGCGGATACAGCGGCGTGACGGTGATTCCGCGCGGCCAGGAAGCGGCGCGCTTGAGCGGTTTGCCGGTGCGTGTGCTGGGGCCGGCGGAGGAAACCGCGGAAACGCTGCGGCGCTGGGGCGTGCACACGTGCGGCGCGCTGGCGGCGCTACCGGTTTCTCAGCTTTCGGATCGGTTGGGACAGGAAGGCGTGCGTCTGCACGCGCTGGCGCGCGGAGCGAGCGTGCGTTCGCTGGCGCTGGCCCAGGCGGCGGATTGTTTCGAGGAAGAAATCGAATTGGACGACGCGGTCGAGGAACTCGATCCACTGTCGTTCCTGCTGGGCCGTCTGCTCGATCAGCTTTGTGCGCGTCTCGCGGCCCGGGCGCTGGCGGCGTCGTTGATTCGCGTGCGATTCGAGCTGCAGCCGCATTTTGAAAACGCGTGCGACCGGCGCAAGGAAGTCGTGCGGCGGGAAAATCCTCCGGGAGAGTATGAGACGGAACTGCGTCTGCCGGTTCCAGCGCGCGACGCGAAGATGCTGCTGAAATTATTGCGTCTGCGCTTGCAAGCGCATCCGCCGGGCGCCCCGGTTCAGAAAATCGCCATGACGGCGGAAGCGGCGCGTCCGCGGGCCATGCAGGGCGGACTTTTTCTCCCCAGCTTTCCCGATCCTGAAAAGCTGGAGCTGACCATCGCGCGGATCGCCAACGTGGTGGGCGAGGCGAACGTGGGCTCGCCGGAAATTGTGGATACGCACCGGCCGGGAACATTTCAGATGCGGAAGTTTTCGACGATGCCGACGGAAGCAAACGAAAAACGCTCCGAGGTGTCCGCCGATAACGGCGCCGAGATTCTTCGTCCTCACAAAGGCACCCGATTTCCGCGCGATCCGAGGGCAAGGCGCGGAAATCGGTCCGTTCGTCCTCAGACTGCCAATGTTGAATTGGACGGGAATGAGGAAAGCACCGCGAGTCGAGCGAGCGACGAGAAAAAAGCAGAGCATAGTTTTCGGGCGTTTCGTCCGGAGATCCCGGCGCGGATGGAATTGCAGGGAGGGCGTCCCATGGCGGTGAATTTTCAGGGCGCGCGCGGCGAGGTGCGAGCGGCTTCTGGGCCATGGCGCACGTCTGGGAATTGGTGGCGCGAGGATTCGTGGCAGCAAGAGGAGTGGGATTTGGAAGTGCGGTTTCGTTCCAAGGGTTCGGCGATTTCGGCGCAGACGGAGATTGTGCGCGGAGAAGGTGGAGTGTATCGCGTGTATTACGACGCGGAGAAGCGCGGGTGGTTCGTGCGCGGCGTCTTTGATTGAGCGGAAGAGATGTACGTGGAATTGCATGCGCGGTCGGCGTTCAGCTTTCTCGAAGGCGCATCGGCGCCGGAGGAATTGGCGGAGGCGTGCGCGGAGCACGGCATGGCGGCGATGGCGCTGGCCGACCGCGATGGCGTGTACGGCGCGCCGCGATTTTATCTGGCGATGACGAAGTGGAAAATTCGCGCGCACATTGGCGCGGAGGTCACCGCCGCGGAAAGCAAGCCGTCACGAACGGGGAAAACTGCTGCGGCGAACTGGCGATACACGGTGCTGGCGGAGTCGCGGGCGGGCTACCAGAATTTGTGCCGGCTGATCACGCGCATGAAGATGCGCGCGGCGAAAGGCGAGGGAAGCGCTTCGCTTGAAGAGGTCGCGGAACTGAGCGGCGGGCTGATCTGCCTGACCGGGGGCGACGAAGGTCCGCTGGCGTATGCGCTGGAGCGCCGCGGAATGGCGGCGGCGACAGAACGCGTGCAGGATCTTTGCCGCGCGTTTGGGCGCGGCAACGTGTACGTGGAATTGCAGCGGCACTTTTCGCGGAGGGAAGAGGCGCGCAACCAGGCGGCGGTGGCAATTGCGCGCAATTTGAAGCTGCCGCTGCTGGCGACGAATGGCGTTTCCTACGCGCGAGCGGAGCGGCGCGATGTGCTGGACGTGTTTACCTGCATCCGCCATCACCGCACGCTAGAAACCGCCGGACGGCTGCTCAGCCGCAACACGGAGCGTTATTGCAAAACGCATGCGGAGATGGAAAAACTTTTCGCCGATTTTCCCGAGGCGATCGCCAATACGGAAAGGCTTTCGTCGCGGCTGAAATTCACCCTCAATGATCTGGGCTACGAATTTCCAAAATATCCGGTGCCCGGCGGCGGATCGCAGATGGAATTTCTGCGGCAGCGGGCGCTGGATGGAATGTTGTGGCGCTACGGAACAGATGTGAAGGCGCGGCGGCAGATCGAGCGCGAGCTGGCGCTGATCGAGAAGCTGGACCTGGCGGGATATTTCCTGATCGTGTGGGATATCGTGCGTTTCTGCCGCGAAAAGGGAATTCTGGTGCAGGGGCGCGGATCGGCGGCCAATAGTGCAGTCTGCTATTCGCTGGGGATCACCGCGGTCGATCCGGTGGGAATGGATCTGCTGTTCGAGCGCTTTTTGTCCGAGGAGCGCGGCGAATGGCCGGATATCGATCTTGACCTGCCGAGTGGAGATCAGCGCGAGCGCGCCATTCAGTACGTTTACGAACGCTACGGGAAATTGGGCGCGGCGATGACCGCCAACGTGATCACCTATCGCGGCCGGTCGGCGGCGCGGGAGATCGGCAAGGCGCTGACCTTTGACGCGGAAACGATCGGCAAGCTGACGACGCTGATGGGCTCGTGGGAATTTCAGGATCCGGGAGAAAAATTCGCCCGCGAATTTAAAGACGCCGGGCTGGACATGAGCCATCCGCGGGTGCGGAAATTTTTCGAGCTGTGCCAGGCGGTGCAGGATTTGCCGCGCCATCTGGGACAGCATTCGGGCGGCATGGTGGTGTGCCAGGGGCAGCTCGATTCGGTGGTGTCGCTGGAGCCGGCCACGATGCCGGGGCGCGTGGTGGTGCAATGGGACAAAGAAGATTGCGCGGATATGGGCATCGTGAAGGTTGATTTGCTGGGATTGGGAATGATGGCTGTGCTGGAAGAGTCGCTGCAGTTGATCCGCGAGCATGATGGCGAAGAGATCGATCTGGGGCGATTGCCGCAGGACGATCCGGCCATTTATTCCGCGCTGCAGAAAGCGGACACGGTGGGAATGTTCCAGGTGGAAAGCCGCGCGCAGATGTCGTGCCTGCCGCGGCTGTATCCGCAAAAGTTTTACGATATTGTGGTGCAGGTGGCCATCATCCGGCCGGGGCCGATCGTGGGGAAAATGGTGCATCCGTATTTGCAGCGGCGGCAGGGACGGGAAGCTCCGGAATATTTGCATCCGGAACTGGAGCCGGTGCTGGCGCGCACGCTGGGCGTGCCGCTGTTTCAGGAGCAACTGCTGCGCATGGCCATGATCGCCGCGGGATTCACGGGCGGCGAAGCGGAGGAATTGCGGCGGGCCATGGGCTTCAAGCGTTCCGAGGCGCGCATGAGGGAAATCGAAGTGAAGCTGCGGCGCGGCATGGCGGCCAAGGGAATCAGCGGCGAGACGCAGGACAAGATCGTGCTGTCGATCACATCGTTTGCGCTGTATGGATTTCCCGAATCGCACGCGGCCAGTTTTGCGCTGATCGCCTACGCCAGCGCGTTTTTGAAATGCCACTACCTGGCGGCGTTCACGGCGGCGATCCTGAACAATCAGCCAATGGGATTTTATTCGGCGGCCACTCTCGTGAAAGACGCCCAGCGGCACGGGCTGCGGTGCAAGCCGATCGACGCGACGCGTTCGGATTGGAAGTGCACGCTGGAAGCGATCGACGCCGGATTCGCGGTGCGGCTGGGGATGCGTTATGTGAGGGGGTTGCGCAAGGAAGTGGCGCTGGAAATCGTGCGGCAGCGCGGGCTGCGGAAGTTTGCGTCGATTGAAGATTTGAAGCGGCGCGTGCCCGCGGCGCAAAAATCAGAGCTGGCCGCGCTGGAGGAAATTGGGGCGCTGAATTTTGTCGGCGAAAAGCGCGGATTTCATCGGCGCGATGCGCTGTGGCAGGTGGAGCGGGCGGCGAGGCGTCCCGGGCCGCTGTTGGAAGAGCGCGAAGAAGATGATGCGGTTGAAGCTGAATTACGCACGGCGAAAGCGGACATGAGCGCGCGCGTCGCGGATGCGAATGGCGCTGCGGCGTTAAGAGCTGCCGTTCCCAAAGAGGGCGATTCGCCGTTGCTGCCAATGACCGACGAAGAGCGGCTAGTGGCGGATTTTCACGGCACGGGCATGACCGTGGGGCCGCACCCGATGGCGTACCGCCGCGCGGAGATGAAGCGGCAGGGCATTCGAGCGGCGGCGGAACTAGCCAAATTGCCGGATGGCACGCCCGTGCGTTACGCGGGAGCGGTGGTTTGCCGGCAGCGGCCGGGAACGGCCAAGGGATTTGTGTTTTTGAGCCTGGAGGATGAAACGGGAATCGCCAATGCGATCGTCACGCCGCAGCTTTTCGAGCGGGACCATACCGTGGTGGTTCATCATCCGTTTTTGCTGATTGAGGGCAGGCTGCAGAATCTCGACAACGTAATTTCCATCAAAGCAGAGCGCATCGAACCGCTGGTGGTGACGCGTGCCGAACCGGAGTCGCACGATTTTCACTGAGATCGAGAATTGAGCCCAAGCGTCGCCGCGAAACAGAACTCGCCAGCGCAACTTCAGCCGCTCAGGCGGGACGGCGATAGCTTACCGCGCCGGATTGCTTTCCGGCGCCGCGCGGCGTTCCGCAACCCACGTCTCGATCGCTTCGCCCATCTTCGGCAGCGCTCCCGAGAAAAAATGGTCGGCGCCGTCGAAAATTACCAGGCGCTTCGGTTCGGGAATCGTGGCGTAGAGCGCTTCGAGCTTGGCGCGCGAGCCAAACTGGTCGCTGCCGCCTTGCAGAATCAATTTCGGCTTCTCGCACGTTTGCAAAAAACTCATGTCGACGTTGTCGACCGGCAGCCCGAGCCCGATCAACTCCCTCACGCGCTCGTCCCGGCAGCCTACGCGCAATCCCACCGATGAGCCAAAACTGAAACCCGCGAGCAGGACCGGCAGGCCGGGAAACTCAGCGGCAAGATAATCGAGCGCCGCTCGAACATCATCGCGCTCTCCGCGCCCTTCGTCGTGCGCGCCTTCGCTCAGCCCCGCGCCGCGAAAATTGAATCGCAGCACCGGAGCGCCGCCGTGATGCAGCGCTTTGGCCGCCTGATACACCACTTTGTTGTGCATCGTTCCGCCAAAGAGAGGATGCGGATGGCAAACCAGCGCCGAAAAGCCGGGCTGGGAATTGGAAGTAGTCCAGAGCAGCGCTTCGAGCCGCCCTGCGGGACCTTCCAGAAAAAAGCTCCGGTGAAAGACTCCGGCCATTAAGAGTGCGCGCCATTCCTCTTGCTGCTGCGCATTCGCGCGATCCCGATTCGGCTGACTTCCTGCTCAATCCATTGCACGGCAACGCGCGTAAATACCGCACTCGCGGCGCCCCCATCGTTCGCTGCTTGCGCGGCATGCAAATCCAACGCGTTCACGCGAAGCACTCGACCGGCGATCTCTCCCGCTTTGGCGCCCCAGGGAACTTTGGCAAACACTTCCTCGCCGCATGTGTAGACATGCAAAGTCTCAAAAAGCATGCCGGAACGCGAGAAATCGCGCGTCATCGATTCTTCCGGGAAAGGCGTTCCCACCGGACGCACGAACACCGGCAGCGAGAAGTGAGCGCGGGGCGTGGCGCGGCGCTCGCGCTGAAACACCATCGGCAATTGCCGGCGCGGCTGCTCCAGTTGCAGAGCGACGCGATATCCGTCGCCGGATTTCTCCTCCACGCGGACGATTCGCGCGGGTGTCTCCGGTTGCGCCGGCGCGGAATCGTCCGTATCGAACGGGAACGCGATCCACACCCGCGACATCAGCGCCAAAACATCTTCGCCGCGGTGCACCAGCACGCCGTCACGCGCCACATCGATCGTCTTCGTGAGTTCGAGCCTCATGCCCAGCGGGCCTTGCCAACGGAGCCTCGCCGGCAGTCGCAGAAGCGCCCTGGGATGCTTTCGCTGCTCGATCAAAACGTGAGCGCGTTGCATTCCCCAATTGTAGCAGCGTGGTTAGTCAAATGCGCCGTCGGATGCCAACCGAATCGCGCCGCGCAAATCTCGGCGCTCCTTCCGGTCGTCAAACGGTGTGAAAAGGAATAGCCGAGGTTCAAGCCTCTTTTCCACCGCGAATACCATTGCGCGCTGCCGTAACCGATGGTAGTTTTCTCCCAGGCGGGGGAGCCGGAGGGTTGATGGAAACGAGCACCGAGCGTCGCGCCACACGTCGTTTTTCCATGATGCTGCCGGTGAAAGTTCGTTTGCCCGAAAACGGCGACGCTCCCGAGCGTGCCGGCGAGACGCGAGACGTGAGCTACCGCGGCCTCTATTTCCTCACCGACGGAGCCGTCCAGCCCGGCAGCGCGATCGAGTTTGTGCTCACGCTGCCGCAGCAGATCACGCTGGCGGGCGACGTGAATATTCGCTGCTACGCGCGTGTGCTGCGCGTGGAATCGCACGACAGCCGTTGCGGCGTGGCGGCGCGCATCGACCGCTACGAATTCCTCCCCGCATCGGCGTGAAGACTTCTCCTGCCGTCTGGTGATCGAACTTAGCTGTCGCGTCGGCCGCGCCCGTTAGAGCTTGCCTGCAGAGGCGCGTCACGCCCCTCAGAAATTTCTTCCTTTATTTGGCCTGCTGGCGCACATTATTTCCGGAGATTTTGAATGCCCCGTCATACTTTATTGATCGATGCCGACGACACTCTATGGGAAAACAACATCTTCTTCGAGAAGACCATCGACGATTTCATCACCGGCCTCGAACATCTCGGCTACACGCGCGAATACGTCCGGCACATTTTGAATGAGACCGAGCGCCGCAATATCCGCCAGCATGGCTACGGTGTGCGCAGCTTCGGCCGCTCGCTGGAAGATACGTACCTGAAGCTCGCTGGGAACGCTGCCCGCCGGGAATTGGTGAAGGAAATCGAGCAGATGGTCGCGGCACTGGAACGTACTCCGCCGCAGATCTTGGAAGGCGTGCCGGAAACGCTCGCGTATCTGGCCAAGCATCATCGCTTGATTCTGGTAACCAAAGGCGAAGCGGCTGAACAGGCCGCGAAAGTGGAGCGCTCCGGCTTGCAAACGTACTTCGATGCCATCGAAATCGTGGCGGAGAAAAACGCCGATACTTACGAGCGGATGATTGGCACTTTCAAAATTGTGAAGTCGCACGGCTGGATGGTGGGCAACAGCCCACGCAGCGACATCAATCCGGCGCTCCAATCTGGATTGAACGCCGTTTTCATTCCGCACCCGAACACTTGGCACATGGAACACGCCGAGCTGGAAAGTGGCGCCGGACGCCTGCTGATCATCAACACCTTTCGCGAGCTGCGCGCGCATTTCTAACCCACTCGAGGCGCTTCGATCGCTCTCGGAAATTACTGACTGGGAGCTTGGTAATTGAACGGGATGTGCACCACCGCCTCGATGTCCACCGGCACTCCCGCTCGCGTTCCTGGACGGAATTTCCACAGTGCGAGCGCCGCCGCGGCGTCTCGGTCGAGCGTGGGATCGAGGCTGCGCATCACGCGAATGCTATCCACCGAGCCATTTTTTCGAATGATCGCGTAGAGCACCACTTCCCCCTGCACATGCTCGCGAATTAATTTCGGCGGATATTTCGGGTCCACTTTTACGATCGGCGTCGGCCCGGAAAGCGTCCCTAGCGGACGTCTCGGCGAGCCGTCTCCCGATTCGAGTTGGGCAAAATTCAAAATCCAGCTGCCGCTTGCGCTGGTCACGTTCGGCAGGCTAACGTCCATGGTGTAAATCTGCTTGCCGGAAAAAATCGTCTCGGGCGGCAGTGACGGATTCAGATGGTCTATGTCCAGATGGACCGGCGCTGTAGGCCGCAGGTTTGCAGCTTGCGCCCGTGAAAACGGCGTTAGTCCCAACTCGTTTCGCAAGTTCCGCGACGAACGCATGCTCTGCGTGTCGATGTTTCCGCCGGACACGCTGATCGCCGCCGGAAGCTTTCCGGATCCTTCCATCGGAGCTGCGGCCGCCATATCTTTATCGCCCGCCGCGCCTCGATCCGCGCCCGATGACCGGCCGGCCTTTCGTCCTTCTGGTGACATAGCGATGCGCGCCGCCAAATTTCCCGTCGGCACGGTCACTCTTGGCGCGGGCAGGGCGGGCGTGGTCGAAAGCGCGATCAAGCGTTGCAGATTCGCATCGCCTTTTTCGGCCATTCCAATCTCTGGCGCTGGCGAGGTCAGAGCTTCCGCCCGGGAACCGCGCCGCGTCGCGGCCATCTCAGCCGATGCGTTCGCCGGCATCGCCAATTTCGGTTGCGCCGCATCCACGGTTTGCAGGGCCAGCCTGCGGCGATCATCGCTTTCTGCGATCCGCGGCGCCGGCAGTGTTTCTGCGCTGGAAAAGCGCCGTTTCGCCGCGCGCGCGGCTAAAGCGCTCATCGGCATTGTTAGCTTTGGCTCGGCGGAATTGACGGCCATCAATTTGGGCGTGCCATTCTCATGCGAGTCAGCTATCTCCGGAGCCGCAGCATCGCTCAGATCGCGGCGCGCCATTCGCGGCGCTTCTCTCGAAACACGCAGCTGCATCTGCAATTTCGGAGCGTCGCTTGCGGCCCACTGCACCACGTTCGGCAACGCTGGCGCCATCTTTGGGGGCTCGGGCGGAGCATCGGGCTCGATCAAAGTTTGCCGCGGATGCGTCTGGCGAACCGGCACGGACAAAATCGTCTGCCGGGGATGAAATTCGGCGTCGGCCGTCGCGCTCGCGTGCTTTGCGGCCAGTTTCGCATTGCGGGCCGTGCGGTTCGGCTTCGCGGAGGAAGCTGGCAGCGATATTCGAGGAAGATCGGCCGGAGTCGTATACCACGTCAGCTCGATCTGCGGTGGTTGCAACGTGGGCTGCACTTTGGGCAGAAATCCCCAGATCGGCAGGATCAACAGCCAGATCGCCGCCACGTGCCATACGCAGGAGGCAACGAACCCGCGCACCGGCACTCGCGGCTCCACAAATTCAATCTTAAGAGACTGCGATTTCGCGTCCTCGGCATACGCTTTGCTCGGCTGAGGCCCGGTCAAAAAATCTCGCAGACTGGTGCGGAACTCTTCGGCTCGCGAGACCCACTCCACGCCCAAATGCACCGGCACACGTTCGGCGGAGCTAAATTCTTTAGTTCCAGGCCCTGGATTCGGATCGGGCGCGCGCTTTACTGCTTGCTGCATCGGCGCATTATACCTGATCGAGTCCGCGAAGATTCAAGCGGCCGCGGCGCGCCGATAAAAACTGAGCGCCGCATCGCCCTGTTCCAATAGCCGCGTGCGTTCCAGGCGTACAAAGCGGTCCGGCAGCTCGATTTTCCGCTGGTGCTCCGCGATCACAATTCCTTCCGGCGCAACAAGATGAGAAGTGTCCAAGAATTCCAGCGTCTCCTCATATTCATCGGGAGCGTTGTAAGGCGGGTCGAGAAAAATAAAATCGGCGAGCAGATGGCGCGCCGCCAGCTTATCGAGAGCGCGCGCGGCCGCGTCTTGAATCACTTCAGCGCCTTTGCCGATCCCGAGCGCCGCCAGATTTTCTCGGATCAGGGCTGCTGTCTTCGCGTGCGATTCCACGAAAATCACCTCGCGAGCGCCGCGGCTGATGGCCTCGATTCCGATCGCGCCAGTTCCGGCATAGAGATCAAAAAATAGACAATCCTCAACGGTTGGACCCAGCACGTTGAAAAGAGTCTCGCGCAACCGATCGCTCGTCGGCCGCACCCGCAGCGCGGCCGGGCTCCTTAGCCTGCGGCTGCGAAATTGTCCCGCGATCACTCGCACGATGTCATCTGCTCGACAATGTCATTATCCGACCGACGCCAACTGGTATCGTCTCTGCCACGAAGGGTTCAGCGATTCCAATCCCGCCGCCACTTGCTGCGCCTTCTCGGAGTTTTCCGCCAGCGCGAATGCCTCGCCGCGCGCCAGCTCCAAAATCTCGCGGTCGCGCAACGGTTGCGCGAAGGAAAACGCCGCATCGCCGTGCTGTCGCGTCCCGAAAAACTCTCCCGGTCCGCGCTGTTTCAAATCGCGCTCGGCGATCTCGAATCCATTCGACGTGGCCACCATCGTTTCGATTCGTTCCCGCGCTTCTCCGGCGATCGTTTTCGGCGCCACCAGTATGCAGTACGATTTTTCCTTGCCCCGCCCGATGCGCCCTCGCAGCTGATGCACTTGCGCCAGCCCGAATCGGTCGGCGTGCTCGATCACCATTACCGTGGCATTCGGCACGTCGACACCCACTTCGATCACCGTCGTGGCGACCAGCACGTTCAATTCGCCGCCCCGAAACTGCCCCATGACCGCTTCCTTTTCGTCGTTCTTCAGCCTCCCGTGAAGCAGTCCCACGCGCAGTTTGGGAAACACGCTTTTTGACAACCGCTCGTATTCCGCCGTCGCGGCTTTCAGTTCCTGCTTCGACTCTTCGATCACCGGATAAACCACGTAGGCCTGCCGCCCGCGCGCGATTTCGCGCCGCAGAAATTCCCACACGCCGGGCAATTGCGTGTCGCCGCGCCATTGCGTCTCAATGGGCGTTCTGCCGGGAGGCAGCTCGTCGATCACAGAAATGTCCAGGTCGCCATACAGCGTCAGCGCCAGCGTGCGCGGAATCGGCGTCGCCGTCATCACCAGGACGTGCGGTGACGCGCCCTTTTCGATCAGCCGCTTGCGTTGCAGCACTCCGAAGCGGTGCTGCTCATCTACAATCACCAGCCCCAGCTTGTCAAATTTCACTCCCGCTTCAATCAGGGCGTGCGTCCCGACCACCAGCTGCGCCTGGCCCACCTGTACGCGCAGCCCCGCCAGTTCGCGTTCCGCTTTCGTGCGCCCGCCGGTGAGCAACTCCACGCGATAGCCCGCCGGTTCAAAAATGCGCCGCGCCGAAAGGTAGTGCTGCGCCGCCAGAATTTCCGTCGGCGCCATCAACGCCACCTGGCAGCCATTCTCGATCGCGATCGTCGCCGCTTCCAGCGCCACGATGGTTTTCCCGCTGCCCACGTCCCCTTCGAGCAAACGGTGCATCGGGTACGGCTTCTCGAGGTCGCCGGCAATTTCCGCCAGCACTCGTTTCTGCGCCGCCGTCGGTTTGAACGGCAAAATCTTTTTCAGCGCATCGCGCACCCTATCCTCGCGGACGCGTAGAGCGATTCCCGCGCGATGATGTTCTCGTTTCCGCCGCATCGCCAGCGCCAGTTGGTAATAGAAAAACTCCTCGAAAATCAAACGCAGCTGCGCCGGGCTGCGGAAACTGTTCAGCAGCTCCAGATTTTCTTCCTTGGGAGGAAAATGCGCGTACAGCAGCGCCTCGCGCCGCGCCGGAAAACGGTAGCGCTCGCATATTTCCCGCGGCAGCGGGTCGGGAACGTGTCCGTCGAAGTCCTGCAATACCGCGTGGATGATTCGCCGCAGCATTCGCGAACTGATGCCGCCCATGGCCTCGTACACCGGCACGATTCGTCCCATCTCGGTCGAGTCGGCGGGCGAGCTGTCGCCATCGGAAACCGTTTCGATCTGCGGATTCACCATTTCGCGGCGCGCTGGACGGTACGGGTCGAGTTCCGCCTTGCCATGCAGCACCAGCATCTGTCCATCTTTGAGTTTTCCTTGCAGATATCCGCCGTGAAAAAAGCGCGCGTACATCAACCCGGTTTTGTCGCGCACCGCCAGGTGAAACACCGCTCCTCGCCCGCGCCGGAATTGAACCGTGCTTCCACCTCCGCCAGTCACTTCCGCCAAAATCGTGTGCACCTGTCCCGGGACAATCTCCGCGATCGGCGTGAAGCGCATGCGGTCCTCATAGCGAAAAGGAAGGTAGCTCAGCAGGTCGCCGACGGTGGAAACGCCGTGCTCTTCGAGCAACGCCGCCCGCTGCGGTCCAACACCGCGCAGGTATTTCACCGAATTTGCCAAAGTGAATGTCACTTAAATCGGCCACTCAATCGATCACGCAAGGGGGAGCATTAGAACCAACCCGTTCGCACTAACTATAGTACGGTTCCCATTCTGGTTCGGGCCGTATCATTCATGCGCCTTTCAATCGCGCGTGGATTTTCGCCAGCGGTTTACACCCTCATCTGCCTGGAATAATATGAATGTCGCCCTCCCTCCGGGCGCTCGCGGTCGGTTCGTCCTTCGCGAGTCTCGCCGGGAGAACGTCACCTTGGCGAATCAAAAGAAAATCCTCGGCGCAACTCCTCGGCGATGGATCGAGTATCTGGTCGCGATCATATTTGGCAACGCCATCTACTATTTTTCGCTGTTTCCCCACCTTCCTGAATCGTTGCAACACCAGGGATTTCAGATGGATCTGGGCTCTCTGGTCGATTTCCTCGTGTGCGTAGCCATGTATGGACTGATCCGCCTGGGCTCCAGCCTATAGCTCTTGATACTGCGGATTGCACCTCCAAAACTTCCAGCAGCAAGGCTGCTAACCTGCCTCGCTGCGAAACGTCTAAGCCTTTGAGAGCCCGATAGATCGGTCTGCCCGCGCGTGGCCTAACATTTAGCGGCCCCGAAACGCCCGATCAAGCCGAGCGTGGCGCGAACCGGTCTGGCGGTCTAAAATATGTCCATGAGCGTCGCACTCGAGGGAAATGCGCGCCAGGCAGTTCTAGCGACGGCGGCGGAAGAGCAAGCGCTCGTCCGCAAGGCGCAGTCCGGAGACCGGCTGGCGTTTGATGAACTGGTGCGCCGCTACGATCGCGACGTGTTGCGCTTGGCGCTCAACCTCGTGCACCAATCCGAGGAAGCCCGCGATGTCTACCAGGAAAGTTTTTTGCGCGTCTATCGCAACCTGCACCGCTTCCGGTTCGAGTGCAGCTTTTACACCTGGCTTTACCGGATTGTGACCAACACCGCGCTCGATCATTTGCGTCGGCGCACTACCCGGCGCGAAGATCAAGCCCCGGAATTTCCGGATGCCGACGGCGTCACGCGCGATTTTTTCGACCGCCAGGCTGAAGATCGCGCCTCCTCTTCACCCGAAAAGCAGCTTCTCGGACAAGAGCTCAGCCGCCACATTCAGGACGCCATGAAATTTCTCTCGCCGCGCGAGCGCGCTGTCTTCGAGCTGAAGCACTATCACGGGCTACGTCTGCGCGCCATCGGCGAAATGCTCGGCACATCCGAGGAGACGGCAAAGAATTCGCTGTTCCGGGCCACCAAAAAGCTTCGCGCGAAGTTGGACGCGATACGGTAACCGCCGTAACTGCAAGCCGTGCGAAAGCGGCGCATTAGGACTTGGAAGAGATTGGCATGAGGCACGACCTAAAATTCGGCCAGCGGGAAGGGGATCGCGGCGCCGCATGCGAAGCGTGGCAGCCGTTGCTGTCGCTTTCCGCTGCTGGCGGTGAGCTCGAGCCCGCCGAAGAATCGCGCCTTTCCGCGCATCTCGCGGAATGCGCGGAGTGCTCCGCTGATTTCGCGCGCGAAAAGCAGACACTCGCTCTGCTCGCCTCGCAACACGCTGAGCCGCACGCCGCGCTGCTAGCCAGCTGCCGCGCCGGATTACAGGACGCGCTCGATCGCGAAGAAGATCGCGGCTGGCTTTCCCGCTCCTTCGGCGTTCTGCTTCCGTCCAGTTGGGTGTCTCCGCGCCCGGCGTGGAGCGCCGCGATTCTGCTGGCCATCGGATTCTGCGTGGGAATGTTCGCGCCGCGGCTCTTGATCCACCAGTCCGCCGCGCCCCCCGCCGCCGAACGCCATCCCGCTCCCCGCGCCGTCAGCCGTCCGCCAGTTTTGCTGGCGCGAAATTCGTCCGCTGTGCAGCAGCCCGCGCCAAATCAGGGGCCCGGTCAATCGACGGGCCAATCGTACGATCCGATGATCGGCCAAGTCACCGACGCAGCGGACGGCCAGACGAACGATCCGGCCGGCGCCCAGGTAACCGATCAGGGAATCGATCAGTCCTTTCAGCAAGACTCACAGACAGGTACCTCGTCTACAGTGGCACCAGCCTCGGCTCTCGCCGCTATCGATATGCGCCGAGCCAGCGTCGCACGCATCAACCTATTGCCTTCAGGGGCGGGTATGCCTCCGCAGGTGCGTCTGCAGCTTCAGGCAATGCAGGCGCCGCAGCCGTTCACCGTGCAAGGCAGCATCGACAATGGCGACGTGCGAAGCGTCTTGCTCTACGTGCTGCGCCACGGCGAACTTTTCTCTCCCGATGTCCGGCTCGGCGCCGTCAACGCGCTCTCTCCGCGCAGCCAGGATCCGCAGGTACACTCCGCGCTCGCGCGCGCTCTGCGCCAGGACGCCAGCCCCGCCGTGCGCGTCAGCGCTCTGCAGGCGCTCAATACGTCAGCTCCTCAGGACCTTGTCGGCCGCATGCTCCTCGACGCGATGTCCGGCGACCAGGATCCCGCTGTCCGCGAGCAAGCCATCGACACTCTCCGCTCGCTTGCCGACGCCGGCCAGATCGATCCCAGCGACCACATGCTCTCCGTTCTGAAGGATCACGCGCGCAACGATCCAGATTCCTACATCCGCGCGCAAAGCACCGCCGTGGTTCGCGAACTCGTTAGCCAGCAGAACAGCCAGTAAGCGCATAATTTTCTGCCGCTCCGAACTTAAGTTGAATCTGCCTGTTAGCGTAAATTTTTCTAGTACCGGTACGATGCCGCACGGACGCTTCCCGCGTTTACCCCACTCTTACAGCCGGTTTTTCTTGCAGTTGCGTTGCGGCCCCGGATGAGCTCGATTGGCACCCAGCTTGCCCAAGTGCAAGCGAAGCGCAACGGCGTATGCCGTCCGCACTTCAGGGCAAATCCCAAAATTGACCGCGCCCAGCACAGCCGGGTAGGGCCGAGTCCGAATCGGACTTTCAGGACCGGCAAGCGGGCAGAGGATGGGCTGGTATGAACGAATTTCGTGAGGACCAAACGAATCCGATGAATGACGGAACGGAAGACCGCTCCCGCGCCAGCATGTTGCCGGGTGTGATTATTGTGGCTCTTATAGTAGTTGCCGGTGTGGCCATCGTTTACGCGCACGGCCAGAAGTCAGATATCAACGCCATGGCTGCCCGCGACGCGGCTCTCAACGCCAACGTTGCGCAGCTCCAAAATCAGCTTCAGTCCACCACCGCGAGGCTCAACGACGTCGTCGCGCAGCAGCAAGCTGCGGCGCAGGCTGCCGCGCAAGCGCAAGCGAAGGCCAAGCAGGAAGCTGCGGCCGCGCATAGCCGCAGGGGGCGCATGGCCCATCGTCATGTGCTGACCGCCGCGCAAAAGCGTTACAACGCTCTGCAAGCGCGTCTCGACGCGCAGCAGAAAGAATTGAACGACACCAACCAATCCATCGCGCAAACCCGCTCGGACTTGGAGGCCGGCCTCGATTCCACGCGCACCGATCTGAACGGCTCGATTGCCCGCAACCACGGAGAACTGGTCGCCCTCGAAAAGCGCGGTCTGCGCAACTACTTCGAATTCGATCTGTCGCGCAGCAAGGAGTTCAGCCGCACCGGCCCCATTTCGCTCGACTTGCGCCATGCTGATACCAAGCACTCGCGCTACAACCTGATGCTCCTCGTCGACGACAACCGCCTCGAAAAGAAAAACGTCGATCTCTACGAGCCGATCTGGATCAGCAGTTCCGACGCGCCGCAGCCGCTCGAAATCGTGGTCAACAAGATCACCAAGAACCACATCCACGGCTACATTTCAGCTCCGAAATTCACCACCGCGGAGCTGGCCTCCGATGCAGCAAGCTTGCAGCCCGTTTCCGCCACCAGTTCGAATGCCGCAAGCTCAAACGGCGCCGCCTCTGCAGCATCCGGGTCCGCCGCGCAAGCTTCGCCAAATCAGTCGCAGGCCACTCTCGCTCATCGCCCGGCGCAGCCGTAAGCCCCAGCTTCGGTGCAGCTGCGCCTCCGCAAGCTTGGGTACGCCGCAAGCGCGGCGCGAAGCGCAGACCGTATCGAACTCTTTGCCCCCGGCAGGGCGGTCAGCATCCGCCCTGCCCGGAAACATGCCTGTCTCGACCCATCCGCTCGGAATTAACGTCTACAGACTACTTCTCCACACCCGCGGCGCATTACGCGCCGCGGCCCAAAGCCGCTCCCGTCGATGACTATTTGGACGAAATGTGAAATGCCAGGAAGCCGCAGCACAGCCCCTGCGTACCCCCAGCCTAAATGTATATGTTCGAGGCCGCGCGCGAGAGCACGCACTCCTTCGTCAACACCGCTCCCGTCCATTGGATCGTAGGTTACGCGCTCCAGATCATGAGTTGGATGATCTTCCGCTGCCACAATCTCCAAAGCCGTCGCTCCTTTCGACTCAAACCACCGCCGAACTTCAGAGCACGGCCCGCAACTCTCCGCGATATACAAACGCGCACGGGGATGATTGGAAGGATTCCAAGCTTTCCATCGGAATATCCAAGGCCGGACGTTTTTAGTGTACTCGTTCCAACTTTCGCCAAAACGGGTTCTCATATCATCGTTTTCGTCCCAAATCGCGACGCTAAGGCTATAAACAAAACACATCGGGCCCGCCGCCGCGACCCACGGATTGCGCAATACTCCTCCCCACGCTACCAATACGAGCGCGCACGATATCTGCATCGGATTGGCAACATAACGATACAGCCCGCTCGCCACCAGGCGCCTGGGAGGATCGTATGGAATGGGCGTACCTTCCCCGCGAACCGCGAACTCCTGTACCGCTGACACGCCGATTGCGCCAAGCATGAACACAATTTGCAGTTCGACGCATTGGGTCGTGCCACTCGCTGCGGCCACAGCATGCCATCCGCGGCCCGGCCGCAGCGCAAAAATGACTTCTGGAATTACAAACAGGAAAATTCCTCCCGCTGTGATCACCTGTAAAAGGGCGCGCGCCTTCACGTGCTTATCGAGCAGCGTCCAACGCGCGAAGATCTGCGCCGGAAGCAGGACGGCCCAAAGCGCCGCTGCTTCGCCCATCAGCCAATGCCCATGCAGTTCGATGACCGGAACACACGCGGGCATGAGCAAGAGATCGATGCAGAAGAACAGCGCGATTGCCTGTGCGAGATTCGTTTTTCGCAAGGCGAGCACCGGGACCACTCCCCAAAGCAATGCCCATCCAAGGTAGAGATCGACCGGCATCTCGCGCAGCAACCCGCCTTCGGCGTGAAACGTCCACCACCCGAGCCTTAGATTTACGAGCTGCAGAGCGAGCAGCGCAGGCAGCGTCCACAGAAAGCCCACCAAGGCCGCTGCAAACAAGCGGCGTTGCTTCGGCGCAATGTAAGCCAGCAGGAACGCCGCTGCTGCGGGTAAATAAAGGCCCAATGTGCGCACTGCGAAGGTACGATCCACGGCTAATTATTCCCGACGTTTCCCGCCGGTTTGGCGTTGGTTTCGATTAGATAGCCTGCTGCAAGCTCCGCTGCATATCGTTCCCACGGCCCGAAATACCACGCGGGATCCAGACGGCGTTGGAATTGCAGAGCCCATGTTACGCGAGTTTGTCGTGCGTTGAGCGGTGCCCACCGCACTTCCGAGGAACTCCACGTCAGCCAGTGTGCCACTTTGCTGTGGTCCGATACAGCATCGAAACGCACGTATCCAACTCGCGAATCCGAGACGCGAAGAATTAAGTCGCCTGGACGGCCCTCTCCCCCTGCAAAGTGAATGATTCGTTCGGCTCCGATTTGTAGCCCTTCGCCACGGGCCTCCGCTGGCCGAGGGAAGCCGAGTCGCAAATAAAAGGGCAGCCGCGCGCCGAGGCGGGGACTCTGGCTAACAGCGCCCTCTACTTCCCGTGCCGGCGCCTGCACGATCTTTGAAACTTGCACTGTTTCCGAGCGGTTGAATGAGAGTCGCGGCGTCACTCCTTCCATGCTCATCGGGACGAGCACCAGCAGTAGGCACGAAATGGTTGCGTGTCGTTTGCGCCTCCGATAATCGACCGCCACGCCCACAACAATTCCCACCAGATAAAACAAAGGTGACGCCATCAGAATGCAGACGAAGCCCTCGCCGAGCAGCGGGCCCGAAAGCATAAGCGCGATGGTTATTCCCTTTAGGATTCCTCCTTTCGCCGTTCGCGCTTTTGGCGTCAGAGTTAGCGCGATTGCCAGCACCGTCGGAATCCCGATAAACAACATCGCCGTTTGTTCCAGCCGGTGGTGCACGATAACTTTGTAAATCACGCTCCCCGCGGTCACCGCCAATATCAAGCAAAGCAGACTCCATTGAGACCGGCTCAGCGGTTCTTTCTTTGGACTCTCATCCATTGGTGAACCTCCATCGCATCGCCTTCCGCAACGGCCTATTCGCGCGGGGGCCTGGTTCCGTATTCGAATTCGGGGAGCAGTCCGTTGTCGTCGAGCAACCGGACCACTTGCGTGCGCACTCGGCGCAGTAACGGGTTCTTCGCGAGCGATAGCAGGCGAACCGTCAGATCGACGGCGCTATCCGTCAGCCTCCGCGTGCGAGCTTGATCCGGCGAATCGTCGTATAGGAAGAGGATTAGCAAACCCATGTGCAAAGCCCAGATCGCTACGGGCAGGAGTTGCTGCAAGTCCTTGGGTAAACGTTCGTCGCCAATCGCCCGCGCGAAAACTTCGATGCTTTCGCGGCGTATCGAAGCGGTTGCTGGCCCGAGGCATGACAGCGGGTGACTCGGCTCTCCTGAATATCGGAAGACGACCCCGAGTAGCTTGCGGTCGTCGTTCACGATATCGAGCTTTGAGTGAAGCGCGATCCGCAACCGCTCCTTTAATTCCATGCGGCGGCTTGAGAGCGCGTCGTCCACCCGCCGGGCATGTTCGGCTTGCACGATGTCGTAATACGACTGGATGATCGCTTCTTTGCTGGGGAAATAATAGTAAGCAGCGCCAAGCGCGACTCCCGCTCGCGCTGCCACTTCGCGCATCGTTGCGGCCTCGAACCCCTTTTCACGGAAAAGGCGCAGGGCGCTTTCAAAGATGGCGCGGCGTGTCTGTTCACCCTTCACAGTTGGACCTACTTTGAACATGTTCAAATTATGCGACGTTTATGATGTGAGGTCAAGTCAAATATTGAACATGTTCATATGTGACCCTAAGCTCTAGATATGGCGAGCCTCGCTTCTCCTCTGCACTGCAGGTCGCAGGTGCCGTGCCCGCCATCACCGACATGGCCAAACGCGAAACGAAGTTCCGCCGCAAGCTCGGATCGAACCTACCTGTACCTCCGGCCAGTAACCTTTACAGCCCCCGTGTTGCTACCGTCGATCTGTGGTCATGTGCGCGCACGAACAATTCGACGATCGGACGGCGGCTGTCGTCCTGAGCAAGCCCAGCGAGCGAAGGACCCCTCTCCGCCTCCTCGCCAAAACGGCGGTTCATAATCGGAGGGACAAATCCGCCCATGCGGACATGGCAAAAGCCTGCCGCGTTGTGCGCCGCGTCGCTACGTCCCGATCCTTGATTTCCAGCTTCTGGTCATTCGCCTCTAATTTCCGAAAAACAACGCGTGAAAACCGCGCCGTAAGGGGCGGAACGGTCAATCGACCTTCGACACATGTAACTTATAGAAAACAAAAGGCCGCGCACATGCAAGGGCGGAACTTCCCGGTGCAGTTTCTCTCCCCAGTTTCGACGCGCATTTTGCGAGCGGCCCAGCCATTTCTACCCGGGGTCCCCGAAGCCCTCCGTGTTTTGGGGTGGTTACCCGGAACAGTCGTTCGAGTAGAAACATGCGTAAGCCGCAGAAAACAAACGACGGAGCATGCGCTTACCCGGAACGTCCCGGCGCATGAAACGTGGCCAATCCGGTGCGAGACCTTTCGAGCGATTGCGAAGGGGAAAAAGCTACTCGCGGTCGATCTCGGCGTTCGCGCTGGGGGAAACAATGCGCATCAGCTTCTTGCCATCGAGGAAAAGATCGACTTCGAGGTCGGCGGTCTTCACTTGCAGCTCTTCCATCTTTTTGCCGCCGGAGTCTTGCTCACCAAGGGCATTGAGCGTCACGCTCCCGGGCGTCAGCTCCTGAGGAATCAGCACTGGAAAAGTTTGCGCGCCCTTTTTCTGCCAGTCGTAAAGCTGCGCCAGAATTCCGAATTGGTCGTACAGGTTGTTATCGAGGACGGCGATATTCGGCGAGCCGAAAGTAAATTGCTGCGTGTACGGGCGCTTGCCCTCCACGTGCAGATCGATCGTCGCCGTGACACCGTTAAAAGTGATGGCGGCCGCGGCTTTGTTCGCTCCCGTCGTGGACCAGTCGTAGCGCACCGGAGTTCCATCGGAGTGCAGTACCAGCTTTCCGGTCACGTGCGTGGCACCGCCGGAACCCTGAATTTCCGTCGTCCCGCGCGCCACCCAGTTGTCGCCGTCGCGGCTGACGTCAAATGTTTCCTCGCCCGCCTGCACTCCATTCGCCATGATCTTGAATTTCCCGTGGTCGGCGGCGAAAACCGATGCTTGGGAATCGCCGCGCGCGCCAAACGCTACGGCGCTGGAAATTCCCACGCACGCCACCACGCTGGCAATTGCCAACGCTCGCCGTACGTGATTCGCGCCGCGGATCATACCGTCACCTTCGAAAAAATTCCCAGCGCCAGGATCTGCTCCATCACCCGCGCCGGCTGCGCTTGCGAATCCACACGATAATCGGACATTTCGTAGAAGGGAAGCCGCTCTTGATACAGCCGCCGGAAACTTGCTTCGTCGCGAAAGAGCGGACGATCGGTAATCTGCGCGCAACGCACCAGCAGTTCTTCGATCGGGCAATCCAGCCAGATCAGCACCGCGCCGCTATCGCGCAAGATCGCCAGGTTCTGCGGCTGCGCTACCGTCCCGCCGCCGAGCGATACGATACGCGGTTTTTGGTCTCCGCTCGCCTCGGCAATCACTCGCGCCAATTGATCGTGTTCCAGCCGCCGAAATTCAGCTTCGCCGCGCCTCGCGAAAATTTCAGGAATCGATTGCCCCGCCGCCTCCGTAATCCGGCGATCCAAGTCCACGAAAGTCCAGCCCAGCTGGCTGGCCAGCAGCCGTCCCGTGGTGGATTTGCCGCTGCCCATGAATCCGGACAGGCACACCAATTTTCGGGGGCGAATTTCATTTTTCATCGAATGCGATCTTACCGCGGAAGGCGAAATCTCGTACCTCTAGTTTCGCTTAACGATGTCGATTGTACCATTGAAGGAGGTGAGATCGACTTTGGCTCTGCCGGCGTTGAAGCTGCCGAACAGGCTGTTGCCGTAGCGCGATGCCAGGGGATCGGGATGCGCGGGCGGATCGAGTCTGGCCTCGTTGTGGACTGTGCCTTTCAGCGAAGTGGCGCTCAGGTCGAAAGAATCCCCGGGAGAAAAACGGACTTCAATATTTCCGCTGTAGTTTCTCAGTCGGTAAATTCCGTTGGGCAGGAACTCTCCATCGAAAAGAATATTGCCGGTGGAGGTATGCGCATTCACATGATAACTGCGCGTATCGATAAATTTAAAATTTCCGGTGATCGACGAAACCTCGAGTCTCCCCGCGCAGCGCATACACTGAAACGAGCCGCCCACGGTTTTGACCGTCAGGTAGCCTGCCGCATCCTCCAGATCCACGCCCGCCGCTATGGTGTCTACGTTCATGTCGCCCAGAACGCTGCTCACGCTCACCGCTCCCGTGTCGTCATGAATCTGCAGTTCGGTATCTTCCGGAACGTCGATTTCGTAATCCGCGCGCAGTTGCGCGGGCGAGACGGCGTCGCTAACCGGGCGCGTAACGATGTCCACGCGATTGCCGGTCTGTTCCGCGTCCACGATCACCTGGCTGCTGGCGCGATCGGCCACAACCATCACTTCCGATTTCGTCCACGCCTTGATCACCACCCGGCCATTGGGATTGTGAATCGTGATCATCGGCCGCGTGCTTACCTTAAACCTCTGCACGATGCGATCGGCCGAAGCGGGCGCCGCGCTCAACAGCAACAGGCCCGGCACCACCAGCCCGGCAAACTTCAAGCGCGACGAAAGCAATTGTGAACGGCAACCGCTCATTGATTATCTACTCCACCGTCGGAGATTTCGGCCAGCAGATCCGCTTTCTGTTCGTACGCTTGATAGAGAAAATCACGCGCCAGCTCGTTTTCGGGCTGCTCGCGTACGCTCTGTTCGCACTCGGAAATGTCCTTGTCAACAACTGCGAGGTTCTGATGCAACGATCTGGAAAGATCGGGATCGGCGCTGGCCACATTCGAGAGCACGGCGCGCTCGGCGGAGTTCAGATCAGCGGAGAGAGGCTTGATGGAAACCTGCGTTCTTTGCAGCCATTGCGAATCGTCGATCTGTTTGCCGCTGGGTCCCACAAACAGGATCGAGACTGCGACGAGGATCGCGAGATACGCACCCGCGAGCGCGGGACGCAGCAGCCCCGCAAACCAGCCTGCCAGCCAATCGCTGGGTTTGGCAGGTTGCGCTTCCGGCTGCACTCGCGCGCGAACCGGAGCGGCTTGGCGCGATGCGTCCCGGATCAAACCCTCTTCCTGCAACTGGGCGCGCAGCGAGTTCCACAGGCGAGGGGACGGTTGGGGTTCCTCAATGGACCAGTCTCGCGCGGTCTTGGTGATCGCCAGGAAGTCGTCGGCCAGCCCGCGGCATTCCGAGCACTCGCGCGCGTGCACGCGCGCGGCGGGTGAACGCTCGCCGCTCAACCAGTCATCAAGTTGTTCCGCGAATTGGCTACAATCCATCGTGCTCATCGGTCTCAGTCCTCGCTGCTTGAACCGCCGGCCGCCCGGCGTTCCTCCCGTGCTTTCTGGCGAACCGTCTCATGAAGCAAATCGCGCAGGCGCATACGTGCCTTGTGCAGCTGCGACTTGGAATTGCCGATCGAACATCCCATGATTTCCGCGATTTCGTTGTGCTCGAAACCCTGCACGTCGTGCAGCACAAAAACCGCCTTGTAGCCCGGTGGCAATTGCTCCACCGCCCGCTGCAGATTTACCCGGTCCAGCGAGCCGCTCAACCGTACATCCAAAGTCCCAAAGTCGCGGCGCGGCGTTCCGGATTCTTCGTCCGGATCGGTCACTTGCTCGAGCGAAGTTTCCTTGCCCGATTTCTTGCGCAACTTCATCAGCACCACGTTCACCGCCAAGCGGTGCAGCCAGGTGGAAAACGCCGATTCGCCTCGAAACGTGGAGATCTTCCGGAAGAGCTGCAGGAACGCCTCTTGCGTCAGGTCTTCCGCTTCGGCGGTGTTCCCCACCATCCGGAGACAAAGCGAATACACACGGCGGTTGTGAAGTTGGTACAGCCCTTCGAAGGCCGCCGCGTCTCCCTGCTGGGCCAGCCGGATCAAATCCGGCTCTGGTGTCTCCCCAGTCTCCATTCGTCTCGCTCGGGTCACGCTACCCGCCGGGACGCATCGATCATTGCGATGCGGTGCTCTTTCCAAGAGTTGTACTTCCCCTTCTTGCAGTTGCAGCACAGCTCTCTTGCCCCCGTCCCGCAGTTGCGGGCGCCCGAAAAATGAAACTTCCTGAGATGCAAGAGACTGTCAGAGTGTCGTCCTATTTTCGTCGGAAAAGGCGCATACGTCCAGTGGGCCTCGGAAATCGACCGGGGGCGATTCGGGAAGACGGGAGAACGGCGTGCCTGCGGCGGGGCCAAAATCAGTAGCGATGCTAAGCGGGTGCGCCTGAAAGCCGCGGTTTCACGCGCAGCGATTTGGTTGAGGGTACCGCATCCAAATCTCTCGCCAGCCCAGGTAGCTGTTCGGTTGGCAGCGCTCGCAGGAAGGATTTCAGAACCACCTCGATTTCCCGGAGGCAGGTGTTGAAGTCGTAGTGGAGATCGTCGAGCGTAAGCCACGAGGCAATCGGTTGCGTGTCCATGCCTTTGGCAATATCTCCGGCCGATTCTCGGAACTCGTGCTCCAGGTCTGTGAGCATCTCTGACAGGATTCGCAGCTTGTGGAAAAAACGGGACCGGCCGCGAAACAGGATGTGGTGAATGATTTCGTTCCAGGAGGCGGCGCTTTGCGCCCTGTTCCCCCGGAAGAAACGGGAATTGAGCGGCCGGACCGCGGGCAGGTCTGAAATCGTACGTCCGCGCTGCTGGAGAGTGCTGCAGAAGGCGGTAAGCGAAGCGGCTAGCGACTCCAGCAGGTCGGAAGCCACGGCAACCTGTTGCCGCGCGCATACCAACTCTCCACGAGAGCGCAAGGACAGCGCATCGTCCAGCGCCACGCTCATCATCGCGTAAACGCATTCCCACCGGCTGACGACGATATCAAAGAGCTCGCCCTTGTCTCGAGGCAGGACCGTGATCCAGTCGTCCGAAACAGTGCGACTCGCTGACGTGGACAGCGTCTTTCGCCTAGGAAACACCACCGCCCCCAATTAGCTCGCGGATTATACCACCGCTTCCAGCCCCGGTGTGCTTTCTTGACGCTCCGCGAATCCGACCGATATACTCAGTCGCGGCTCGGCGGAGCCGGTTCCCTTCAAAGAAAGGTTTAACTTGGAATTTGAACCGCTGGATCAGTACCAGCAGCGCCGCAAAAAACTCGCCGAAATAGAAGCGTTGGGTTACTCGTCTCATCCCCACAAATTCGACTGGAGCCACACTCCCAAACAGGTGGTCGAGCAATATAGCGCCAGTGCTGCCCAGGAACTTGCGGAGAAGAATGTTGACGTGCGCGTAGCCGGGCGCCTGGTGGCGCTGCGCCCTCACGGCAAGGCGGGTTTCGCGCATCTCGCCGGCGACGGAGCACGGCTGCAGATTTACGTGCGGCTCGACACGGTTGGAGAACTGGCGTTCAAATTATTTCAGCTTCTGGATTTGGGCGATGTCGTGGGCGTTTCCGGCCATCTTTTTCGCACCAAAACCAACGAGCTGACCGTGAAAGTTGAAAAGCTGCAGCTTCTCACCAAGGCTTTGCTGCCGCTGCCGGAAAAATGGCACGGACTGGCGGACGTGGAGATGCGTTACCGCCGGCGTTACCTGGACCTGATCGGCAACGAGCGGGCACGTGAGATTTTTCTGCGGCGCGCGCAGATCATCCGCGAGTTGCGCCGGTTTTTCGACGAGCGCCGTTATGTGGAAGTCGAAACGCCGATGATGCACCCGATTTTGGGCGGAGCCACCGCACGCCCGTTCGTGACGCATCACAACACTTTCGACATGGACTTGTATCTGCGCATCGCGCCCGAACTCTATTTGAAAAGACTGGTCGTGGGCGGACTCGACCGCGTCTACGAGATCAACCGCAATTTTCGCAACGAAGGTATCGACGCGATTCATCAGCCCGAATTCACGATGCTGGAGTTCTATCAGGCCTATAGCGATGGACCAGCGCTCATGGATTTGACTGAGGAGCTTTTGCGCGGCTTGGCGGAAAAAGTCAGCGGCAGCGTGAAAGTGCCGTTCGGGGATCATGAGATCGATTTTGGACATTTCGAGCGCTTTTCCATGCGGCAGGCTATTTGCAAATTCTGGCCCGCGCAAGCTGGCGTAGCGCCAAACGTGAACGATTTAGCGTCCACGGAAAGCTGCCGGAAGGTGGCGGAGCGTTATAACACGTACGCACAGTCGAGCGGCGCGGATACGGTTCTCTTTGACGCGAACACATCTGGCGGGGAACTCGTTGGCGAACTCTTTGAAGCGATTGCCGAGCGGCATCTGGTGCAGCCGACGTTCATCTACGACTTCCCGGTGGAAATTTCGCCGCTGGCCAAGCGCCGCGAGGACGATCTGTCGCTCGCGGAGCGTTTCGAACTCTTCATCGCCGGCATGGAGATCGCCAACGGCTTTTCCGAGCTGAATGATCCGGATGATCAGGAGCGCCGCTTTCGCGAGCAGGTGGAAAAGGGCGGGCAGGAGATGCCGAAAGAAGTGGATATCGATTACATCCGCGCGCTCACGCACGGCATGCCGCCTACGGCGGGAGAAGGCATCGGCATCGATCGCGTGGTGATGTTGCTGACCAACTCTCACGCGATCCGTGAGGTGATCCTGTTTCCGCTGCTGCGTGCAGGAAGTGCGGAAGAAACCGTCGGCGCCAATCTGCAGCGAGAATCAGCATCCGGCCTGTCGCCGGATGAGAAATCCAAATGACATTTGAATGGCTGGTGGCGAAGCGGTATTTGCGATCGCCCAACCGGCCTCCAGTGCTGCGGCTGGTAACGTTTCTCGCCAGCCTGGGCGTTGCAGCAGGCGTGATGACGCTGGTGATTGCGCTGTCGATGAATACGGGCTTTCGCGAAGCAATTCGCAACCGGCTGCTGAGCGTCACCGCGCATGTAAATCTGAAGCCGATCAGCCGCGAGGGTATTCGCGACTATCGTGGGATGATGGCGCGGCTTTCGAGCACTCCGGGAGTGCAGTCGATCGTTCCTGCCGTTTACGATACCGTGCTGCTTTCGCTCGGAGGGCACGCTCGCGGCGTGGTGCTGAAGGGCGTTGACCCCGGGCTGGAGCGTAAAGTGGACGGCGCGCTGCAGCATTTGGTGGCGGGGTCGGCGAATTTCGCGCCGGATGCCGACGGCGTCCCGGCTCTCATCGTGGGGCGCTTGCTGGCAGACGATCTGAATATTTCCGTGGGCGATTACCTGAACCTAACCAGCCCGCAGGGGAACCTGACGCCGTTCGGAATGGTGCCGCGTTCGATGCGATTTCGAGTGGTGGGAATTTTCGATTCCGGATTTTACGACTACGACTCGAATTGGGTATTCGTGACGCTGCACTCCGCGCAGGTGTTGGCGGGAGTGGGCGACGTGGTCAGCTTGCTGGAAGTACGCGTAAACAATCTGGACGAGGCGCAGTCCGTGGCCAACGAGCTGGTGCGGCGCGCCGGCCCGGGCTTTGTTTCCGACACCTGGATGCAGGAAAACCAGGCGCTATTCCGCGCGCTCAGCCTTGAAAAACTAGTAACTGCATTATTCATCGGATTGATTACGTTCGTGGCCGGCCTCAATATTTTGGTGGTGCTGACCATGACGGTGAGCGATCGCGCGCGCGATATTGCCGTATTGATGGCGGTGGGCGCCCGCCGCGCGCAGATTCGCATGATTTTCATACTGCAAGGGCTGGTGGTGAGCATTATAGGAACGCTGATTGGCCTGGTTGCCGGCTACGGGATTGCGTGGACCGCGAATCATTGGCGCTTGATTCCGCTGAATCCGGAAGTCTACGCGATTCCATACGTGCCCTTTCACGCGAATGGTTTCGACGCGCTGTGGATTGCCGGCGCCGCCTTGGCCATCAGCATTGCGGCCACGATTTTGCCGGCGCGCTCCGCATCACGAATTTTGCCCGTGGAGATTCTCCGTTTTGAATAAGGGGAAACCAGTAGGCGGCTCGGCGCGAATTTTGCAGGTTACGCCGGTATCAGCGGCAGTTCGATCAGCAATTCAGTGTTTTACGATAGGTGTTTCGATTCGTTCCCTGTACACGTCGCGTGGTAAAATCAGTACCGTGGATCGATTAAAGTGTCGCAAATTGACACGGGTGATGATGGCAAAAGGGAAATCCGGGGTATAACTGGGAAATAGATTGGGTTTGATGCTGCTCTTGGCCAGATTAGGTTTCTGTAAGAGAAGGAGATACGTCGAGCCAAGTTCGGCATCTAAAGTGTGTACGAGAATGCGCGATGAATAGCCTGGCCAGTACGGTGGTGGCAGTTGAGGAGACGCAGCCTGGCTCGTCCAATGCGAGCGGCGCGATCCTCTGGACCAAAGCCCTGCGCAAGGAGTTCCACTCTGGGCAGCAGGAGATCGTGCCGCTCGATGGCATTGACTTCTCAGCCGACCGGGGTGAATTGATCGCGATCGTGGGCCCTTCTGGTTCGGGAAAGAGCACTTTTTTGCATTTGCTGGCCGCGCTGGACACTCCAACAAGCGGTGCAGTATACTTCGCCGGAAATTCGCTTCTCTCACTCGCCGAATCGGAGCTGGCAGATTTTCGCAATCGGTCGGTAGGGTTTGTCTGGCAACGGCATCATTTGCTGCCGGACTTCAGCGCCGCGGAAAACGTTGCGATCCCGCTACTGGTGCAGGGCAAGCCGGCGGGAGCAGCGTTGCGAACGGCGGAGACCTGGTTAGGGGAAGTGGGGTTGGCCAGTCGCGCGGGACAACGTGCCGGGGAACTTTCGGGAGGCGAACAGCAGCGTGTGGCCATTGCGCGCGCGCTGGTGAACGAACCCGCATTGTTGCTGGCCGATGAACCTACCGGCGACCTGGACGAACGGAATGCGACGGCGGTGTTCGATCTGATCGAGCGCCTGCACCGCTCGCACCGCCTTACCACGATATTAGCAACTCATAATCTGACACTGGCGCGGCGGGCGGACCGTGTACTGGCCTTGCAGCACGGCAGGCTTGCCCCCGGCGGGGTTGCGCTCGCGGATGATGTAGCTCCGGTCGCGCAAACAGCGGGCGCCGCCGTGAACGTACCAGGAGGGACTCGGGTGAACCGTGTTTGAACGCTATACAGAGAAGGCGCGGCGCGTAATTTTCTTCGCTCGGTACGAGGCGAGCCAGTATGGCAGCCCCTATATCGAGACGGAGCATTTGCTGCTGGGTTTGCTGCGCGAGGATAAGGCGCTGGCGAACCGCTTCCTGCGGACCCACGGCTCGATCGAGTCGATACGCAAAGAGATCGAATCGCGCATCACGGTGCGCGAACGGATTTCCACGTCGGTAGAAGTGCCACTCAGCCAGGAATGCAAGCGGATACTCAATTATTCAGCGGAAGAAGCGGAGCGTCTGGGCCATAAGCACGTGGGTACGGAACACCTGCTTCTGGGTGTGTTGCGGGAAGAGAAATCATTTGGCGCCGAAATCCTGCAGGAGCGGGGATTGCGGCTTTCCACTGTGCGCGAAGAGCTAGCGCGCAGTGCGGGAGAGAAGGTGCCTGTGAACCGGCCAAAAGAAGCATCTCTACTTGCTGAATTCAGCCGTGATTTGACGCAAGCGGCCATGGAAGGCCAGCTCGATCCGCTCGTGGGCCGGGACCGCGAGCTGGAGCGCGCCATCCAGATCCTGTGCCGCCGCACGAAGAATAATCCGGTGCTGATCGGCGAGCCAGGCGTGGGCAAAACGGCCATCGTGGAGGGTCTGGCGCAGCGCATCGCCGATGGCGACGTGCCGCCGTTCCTTGCCGACAAGAGGATACTCTCGCTCGATTTGTCGCTGATCGTGGCCGGAACGAAATATCGCGGGCAATTCGAGGAGCGCCTGAAAACCATCATGAAGGAATTGATGGAGAGCCAGAATGCCATCGTGTTCATCGATGAGCTGCACACGCTGGTGGGCGCGGGATCGGCGGAAGGTTCCTTGGACGCGGCGAACATCCTAAAGCCGGCGCTGAGCCGCGGAGAAATTCAGTGCATCGGAGCGACCACTCCGGGCGAATACCGCAAGTCGGTTGAGAAAGACCGTTCGTTGGAGCGCCGCTTCCAAGCGGTGAAAGTTCCTGCGCCGGGCGAGGACGATGCCATCCGCGTGCTGCAGGGTGTGCGCGACCGCTACGAGAAGTTCCATGCCGTCAGCTATACCGAAGATGCGATCCGCTACTCGGTCTATCTCTCGAACCGGTACATTCCAGACCGTTTTCTGCCGGACAAGGCGATCGACCTGCTCGATGAGGCAGGCGCGCGCGTGAAGTTGCGCCAGGCGATGTTGCCCGACGAAGTGTCCGAAGTGCAGAAGCGCGTGAAATTCATCACCCATCGGATGGAAACGGCCATCGCCAATCACGAATTCGAGAAGGCGCGCTTTTACTCCGAAGAAGAGCGCAAGGAAAAAGAGCATCTGCGCACTCTGCGCGAAAAATTGAAGATCGACGATTCGTCCACCGGCATCGTGACTCGGGAAGACATTGAAGAAGTCGTGGCGCGCTGGACGGGAATCGCCGTTACCTCGATCAAGGAAGACGAACAGCAGAAGCTGTTGCGCATCGAAGAAGAGCTGCATAAACGCGTGATCAGCCAGGATCGCGCCATCACCGCTCTGGCTCGCGCGATTCGCCGCAGCCGCGCGGGATTGAAGGCGCCGGGACGCCCGGTAGGCTGCTTCTTGTTCCTAGGCCCCACCGGCGTGGGCAAGACGGAAGTGGCGCGGCGGCTCGCCGAATTCCTGTTCGGAAGCGAAAAATCCTTGGTCCGCTTCGATATGTCTGAATACATGGAAAAGCACTCGGTATCCAAGCTGATCGGCGCGCCTCCGGGATACGTGGGATACGAAGAGGGCGGACAATTGACGGAACGCGTGCGCCGGACTCCGTATTCGGTGATCCTGCTCGACGAAATCGAGAAGGCTCATCCCGACGTGTACAACATTCTTTTGCAAGTTTTTGAAGACGGACAATTGACAGACGGCCTGGGCAATACTGTAGACTTCCGCAACACCATTATCATCCTGACCTCGAACCTTGGCGCGAGGCAGCTTCAGAAGCAGTCCGGTCTTGGTTTTCAGTCGACGGACTACCTGGTCGCGGCGAAGAGCCAGGATGAAATGGTTATGGGCGAAGTCAAGCGAGCGTTTAATCCGGAGTTTTTGAACCGGTTGGACGAGGTCATCTTGTTCAATTCGCTCACAGATGACGACCTGCTGCGCATCATCGATTTGCTGGTGGGCCAGATCAACGACACGCTGGTGCACCGGCAAGTGCAGATCGTCTTGACGCCCGAGGCGCGTCAGTGGATTCTCGAGAAAACCTGCACCGATCGAAACTACGGTGCGCGGCCGCTACGGCGCGCATTGCAGAAGTTCGTCGAAGACCCACTCTCGGAAGCTCTGATCCAGGGCGGATTGCAGCGGCCTGCTTCGCTGGAGATTTATCTCACCGGCGAAGGCTTGGCCTTCCGGCCCGTGGCGGAAGCAACCCCGGTGGCCCACTAAGAATCCTACTCGCGCGAGCCGGATCAAACATCGCCGGCACAGGGGAGCACACCATTTTGTGCGGGGACTGCGGCCTTGACTAGGTCTATGGCCGCGACCAGAACTATTTTCTCGCGCGCACCCAGGTACCTGGTGGTCGTCTCCCTGCTTTGCTTTGCGGCCGTGCTGCCGGTCTTGGCACAAGACGCGGCGCAGCCGCCCGGCCGACAGTACATCATCACCCATATATACTTCGAGGGGAATCGCCGCATTCAGCGGGATACGCTGATGGCGCGCATATTCTCGCGTCAGGGCGATCCGTACAGCGTCGATGCTCTTGACCGCGACTTCCGCGCTTTATGGAACACTCAATTCTTTGAGGACATCCGCCTGGAAGTGCAGAACGATCCGGACAATCCCAACGGCAAAATCGTCATTTTCCACGTGCAGGAGCGGCCCATCATCCGGCGCATCGAGTACAAAGGTGAAAAATCGGTCACTGAGTCCGACATTCTCGATGCCTACAAAAAAGAGCATGTGGACATGACGGTGGAGAGTCAGTTCGATCCCACCAGAATCAAACGCGCGGAAGTGGTGATTAAGGAGCTGCTGGCGGCGCACGGACGGCAGTTCGCCACCGTCAAAGCAACTTACGCTCGCATCGCCGCCACCAACGCGGTGACGCTTACGTTCGTCATCGACGAAGGTCCCAAAGTAAAAGTAGGCACCATAAAATTCATTGGCAACAAGGCTTTTTCCGACAAAACCTTGATTTGGTCGATGCACAACGACCGCCCCGTCGCCATTCCGCTGAAGTTCACATATATCCCCATCATGAGCAAGACCTATGACGAGGATAAGCTCAACGAAGATTTGGAAGTGGGAATCCGCGGCTTGTATCAAAACCACGGATATTTCAAGGTCAACGTCAATGTGGCCAACGTCAAGACCGTGAACGTCAACAAAGCCGGCATTCCTGGACCATGGCCAATTGTGGGAGCAAAGCACGGCAAAGCCACGGACATCACCATCACTATCGATGAAGGCCCGCAGTACCACATGGGCAAGCTCACCTTCCGCAGCTCCGATCCCGATCAGGGACTAATCTTCAAGCCGGCGTATTTGAAGGCTATTTTCCCGCTGAAGCAGGGCGACATCTTCGACGCGGACAAGATTCGCAAGTCGCTCGACACTTACCGCAAACTCTACGGCGAGTACGGCTACATCGATTTCACGCCGGAGCCGCTTTTCGACGTGAACGACGCCAACAAGATCGTCAACTTGACCCTGCAATTCGATCAGGAAAAGCAGTATTTCGTCCGCCGCATTCAGTTCGTTGGCAACACCACCACGCGCGACAAAGTGATCCGCCGGGAACTGCTTCTTGACGAGGGGCAGATCTTCAACAATCGTCTCTGGGAGCTCAGCCTCTTGCGCCTGAATCAGCTGGGCTACTTCGATAAGATCAAGCCCGAAGACGCGGACCTGAAGCGCAACGTGAAGAACGGCACGGTCGATATCACCCTGAAGCTCAAGGAAAAGGGCAAGCAGTCCATCAGCTTTTCAGGCGGCGTAAGCGGGCTCGCGGGCACCTTCGTGGGAGCGTCGTATCAGACCAACAATTTCTTGGGCTTGGGCGAAACTCTGACGCTCTCCGCGCAGATTGGTAACATTCAGGACGACGTTCAGTTCGGCTTCACCGAGCCCTACCTTTTCGACCGTCCTATTTCCACGGGTTTTACCGTTTTCTACGACAAGTTTGACTACAACACCGCACGGCAGGAAGGCCTGTTGTTTGGCCAGCAGGTGGCGATTAATCCGGCGTTGGAGGAAAACTACAACACCGACTCCAAGGGCTTCACTGTTTTCGCGAGCTATCCGCTGCGCAAGCTTTCGAAGGCCGGTTTTACGCGCCTGGGCCTGACCTACACTTTTTCCACCACGAATATCACTTCGTTCAGTTCCTCGGCCACCCTGCTCTTCGAGCTTACAAAATTCACCAGCCTGGCCGGACCAAATGCGTTGGACGGCATCCAGCAGAGCCAGATCATGCCCACGATCACCTATAGCAGCGTGGATAGCCCGATGTTCCCGACGCACGGAAAGAGCTTCTATTACGGTGTGGGCGTCGAGGGTGGCCCGCTCGGCGGCAATGTCAACACGCTTAGCCAGAACTTTCAGTTCAAGTATTACCACCCGAGCTATCACCACCGGAATGTTTTCGCCTTCAACTTCCAGAGCAACATGATCACCGGCTACGGAGGCAAGGACGTTCCCCCGAACAACCGCTTTTATTTGGGTGGCGAGCAGGACGTACGCGGGTTCGACTTCTACACTATTTCGCCGTTTGTCTATATTCCTTCGGCGACTACGGTGGACGTAACCTTCACCAATCCTCAACTTCTCAACGAGGGCCGGCCGGCGACGGAAAACGTGCCCATCAACGTGCTGGAATTCGTGCCTAGCCGCCCGGGCGGCGATTTGACCGCTGTCTCCAACATCGAATACCGCATTCCGATTTACCAGAATTACGTGCAGTTGACGTTCTTCAACGACATTGGACTGAGCGGAATTTTGCGCCCGTCGCAGCTGGCGCTCGATCCCGCGGCCGTCGCGCCGCTGCAGCAGCAATATCCCAACCCGGATTTTCCGTGCACACCCGGAGCGCCCTGCGTGCATATTCCCACGAACCTGCCGATCGCGGCAGGCACGAATTTCCGGCCGCACACTTCGGCGGGCATCGAGCTGGATTTCCAGCTGCCTATTATCCAGGCGCCGTTCCGCATCTATTACGCGTACAATTACCTGCGCTTGAATCGGGTAGTCGCGCCGCCGCTGGGGGGCTACTTCGTGGAGCCCGCGGTTCGGCAGGCGCTGCAACAATTGGGTGTCTACAACACGCAAGTCACGCCGGAACTGCAACAGATTCTGCTTCAGGCGCAGTCCCAGCAAACGATTCCGCCCAGCTTGTTCGAGGCGCCCACTGCGTTGCGTTTTGCCGTAAGCAGGACATTTTGATCCGCTGTCGTATGACCGCTCTTGCGAAGCAAAGGCGCGGGCGTTGTTGGCGCGCGGGGGAACGAGTGAAGACGCCAGGGGGATGCGCATGAAAGCGTGGGTTCTAGGCGCGGTGATTATCTTCACCGTCTGTATTGCTGGTTGCGGGGGCAATTCGACCACGGTCGCGGTCACGATTACCGGGCCGAGCGCCGCCAACACTGGATTCCCTGTGCCGGTGAACGGCTCGGTGCAGCTGGCCGCCACGGTCACCGGAATCACCGCGCAATCCGTCTACTGGCAGGTCTGCCTCCACATTTCTTCAGTAGTCAATTCTGCTGGAGTGCCGACTACCCCACCCACCGACTGCACACCTGGCTATAGCACCTCACAGTGCACCGTTCCCACCGTCTCTAGCCCGCTCACTGGCTATGGGACGATTACGCCGAGCGGTCTTTACACAGCCCCGGCAGTGGTGCCTTCGCCCAATATTGCCTACGCTGTCGCCACCAGTTGCGTTGATCCAACCTACTTTGGCACGTTCAAACTGATTATCAAGTCCGGGATTACAGTTTCAATTACGCCACCAACGGCTACAATCGCCACCGGCCAGACCTACCAGTTCACTGCAACTGTCAAAAACGGAACGTCTGGCGTTAATTGGGACGTCTGCACGTCCAATACGAGTTCGACTACTTTGACCTGCGGCGGTCCCGGCCTTGGCACCATAACCGGCAGCGGAGCCTACACCGCGCCGCTAACGATTCCGACGTCAGCAGTCACGATTCAGGCGACATTGGTGGCTGACTCCACGCAGACGGCCACAGCCACGGTCGACGTGGTGGCCGCGGCGGCGCCCACGATCGCCAGCATGGACCCGACCGTCGCAGCGGCCGGTTCGGCGCAGCAAGACATTTATTTGACTGGCACGAACTTTTTGTCAACGGAAGACGTGTACGTTGGCCCCAATGGCCAGTCGCCAGTCGCAGTGCCCACCACCCTGCTCAGCACAACTTTAATTCGCGCCACGATTCCCGAAGCGGTATTGGCGCAAGCGGGGCCCGTGCAAGTCACCGTGCAGATTCCCGACGGAAGCATCAATTCTTCCAACGCGGAGACCTTTAATTTGTTCGCTACTCGTCCGGCGCTGGTGTCCTCGTACCCGGACAGCGTTGGCCAATCCATCGGCGGGACGAATAGCGAAAACGTTGTCCTCACGGGCGGATTCTTCTCGGGCGCTGCCACGAACGAAACGATACCTACATTCAACGGAGCTAGCGTGCCGTGGACGCTCACTAGCAGCCGCCAGCTTTCGGTCGCCGTGCCGGGCGCTCCGCTGGAGACCGCCGGTCTCTATCCGATCGTGCTCAAGAACGCCGGTGTGTCCGCTGTCGCCGGAATGAATCTGGCAGTGACGCCCGATCCCAGCTTGATTGCTGGGGGCCCAGTGGCCGGACCGATCGGCGTCGGGACGGATCCCACGGCTGTTGCCGTCGACAAGTCTCAGGGAATCGCTGTCGTCGCAAACACGGGAAGCGGCACCGTGAGTCTGGTGAATCTCGTCACCGATGCGCTAATAGGAAAAATAGCCGTCGGCAATCAGCCTACTGGCGTTGCCGTAGACGATCAACTCCCCGATCCTGTTGCGCTGGTCGTAAATAGCGCCGACCAGACCGTCACGGGAATCGATTTGAATACTCAGAACACCACGACCATTTCCGTATCGATCGGATCTGGAACGCCTCCGTCTCTGCCAATTTCGATTGGCGTGAATCCGATGTCGGCACAGCCAGTTCCGGGTGTAACTCCGGTGGTACACCGCGCGCTGGTGGCTTACACATCCGCGAACCAAGCCACCGTGCTCGATGTGTCGGATGTGAGCGGCAAACCGGTGCTCTCCATCGTGCAAACGATCGGAAGCAGCGCGATTCTGTCGTACAGCACCGGACCTCATCCATTGGTTGGCATTGATCCCCGGCTCAACTGGGCCATCGTCACACCGGGCGGATCGGGAACCATTGGCGTCATCGATTTGGGGCGCGATCCGGTCCCCGGCGTCGACGTCGGCCGCGTGCCGCAGGTAATCGCCTCCCTGTCGATAAACTCAACGACAGTCCAGGGAATCGGCGTCGATCCCGAGACGCACCAGCTGTTTCTGAGCGATCCAACACTTGGAGAGCTCAGTACCTTCAACCCGTTGAACAATGCCGTCACTACCGTGACGAATCCATGTGGTTCGGGAGGTACGCCGGGCACGCCATGCACCGGGACTCTGTTCAGCGCCTCCGGCTATGGCGCCGCTGCTGTAAATCCTCTCGACGATATTGGCGTCTCCGTCGCCAGCGGAACCGCGGCAGTGGTAAATTTGGAAAGCGGCGTATTGCTGGCCAACGTGTCCGGTCTGTCCAGTTCTTCTGCGGCGCAAGCGGTAGCCGTCGATCCAATTACAAATCAGGCGGTCGTGGTGAACGCCGGGTCCGACTCCGTTTCGATTCTTTCGCTGGGTGGCGCTTTGAACCCGATGCAAATTGTGGACACCAGCCAAGCCACCACGTTCACCTCCACGGCGCCAATCACGCTGACGGTGACGGGAAGTTTCGCCGTTGGCTCCGCGGTGCGCCTGGATCAGAGCGCACTCGCGACCACACCGGTCGCCAGCACCTGCGGCGCAACAATTTGCAGGCAGCTCACCGCAATCGTGCCCGCGAATCTGCTTGGCGCCGCCCATCGATACACGCTCGACGTGCAAAGTCCGTCTGCGGCCGTCGGCACTATTCCGCCGCTATCCGTGTCGAACGTCGAGGATTTTACCGTGGTACAGACGATTCCGGTGGGGACGACGCCAGTCGGAGTTGCGATTGATACGGACCGCGATCTTGCGGTGGTTACCAATTCCGGGAGCAACAACGCGTCGCTGGTATCGCTGGCGGAAGGCGCTGACTCGCCTCTGTCTCTCGGCGCTGTTGGCGAACTGTCCTATTCGCCTGTGCAGGTGGGAACCGCGCCGGCCGGCGTAGCTGTCCTGCCGAGCACAGCTATCGCGGTAGTCGCCAATAATGGCAGCAATGACGCCACCGAGATCGACGAAACGGGCGTCAACACGCCGGCGACGGTGAGTTTGTGCAGCGCCAACTGCGTGGGTCCAACCGGTGTAGCGGTCGACCCCGACACATCCACCGCGGTTGTGACCAGCGCGAATTACGGCCCCACGTTTACCTCCAGCACGTTGAGCACGTTTCCAGTGCCCGCAGCGCCAACGCCGGGGTCCGCCTCCGGAAGCATCACCGTGGACCAAGGCGCCGTAGCTGTGGCCGTCGATCCCTATCTGGACTATGCCGCGGTGGCCACCGCGTCGCAGGCAAGCAGCGTGGACATTGTGGACTTGTCCTCCAACGCCGAGGTGGCAGAGATCACCGGCGTGCTGCAAAATCCGAGTGGCGTCATTTTCGATCCCGTGAACCAGGTATTCCTGACTGCGGATAGCCTGCAGAACCAGGTTTCGATCATCGATCCGGCCACGTTCCTTCCCCAGTCTGTTGCGGTCGGGATTGCTCCGACCTCGCTCGACTACAACTACCAGACCAGTACGCTCGTGACCGTGAATGGACCCAGCCGTACCATGTCCATCATGGCGTATGTTTGCCCACCGACAGGTTCCGCGCCAAGCTGCATCGGGCCTCAGGTGCGGTCAGTGCTCGGGCTTGGAGGATCGCAGACATCCACCACGGTGCTGGGAGCAAACGCGGTGGCGATCGATCCCAAGCTGAATTTAGCGGCGGTAGTAGATCCTGACAACAACCGCCTGCTGTTAGTTCCGCTGCCGCGCTAAATGGCGATTTCAGGCTCCGCCAACCTGCAAAAGTGCAGGCAAACCTTCTGGCACGGTGAGGGCATCGATAACTATTTAGCAGCGCAAAGCGCCGCAGAGGTCCGCACTCAACAGCAAGGCGAGCGGCGAAACCGTCGTTTCCGCGTCTAAGCCGTTGCAGATCGCCGTACATCGAAGTGGCGAGGAGCTGCTGCCGTCGGTCCGAACAAGTTCAGACAAAGTGCCTTTGCACGCGGTGAAAACGTAGCGAATCCGATTGACCATGTTCGTGCAGCGCCGCTATAATCCCGCATTTCAATTTGGCGGCAATCCCCCGCACGAGTCGAATAAGGAGTGACAAGGAGTGAGAATGAAGATCCGAACGATTGTTCCAGTTGTGGCTGCGCTGTTGGTAGTGCCTGTCGTGCGGGCGCAGTCGACTGCGACCAGCGCCGCACCGAATAAGGTTGGCATCATCAACATTCAGGCGGCGATCCTGAATACCGAGGAAGGAAAGCAGGCCAGCGCCGAGCTTCAGTCGCAGTTTGCGCCGCGCCAGGCTGAATTGCAGGACCTCCAAAAGCAGATCCAGGATATTCAGAGTCGGCTACAGACCGGCGCGACCACGTTGAGCGCGGAGGAAACCGCGCGCTTAACCGATCAGGGGCAGCGCCTGAGCCGCAACCTGCAACGTAAGCAACAGGATGATCAAGCCGATTTCCAAGACGCCCAGCAGGACGCCGTCAACACCATCGGCCGCAAGATGATGACCGTCTTGGATAAGTATGCCAAAGAACACGGCTACTCGGTGATCCTGGACACCTCGTCGCAGCAGACGCCGGTGATCTATGCCGCCAATCAGGTCGACCTCACCCAAGAGCTCGTTCACCTGTATGACGCGGCCTATCCAGTGAAAGCCGCTGCCCATACGCCTGCCGGAAAATAAAAGCTCTCGAACTCTCAGCTTCGTCACTCCTTGGCGGCTCGGATTACTCAAATCCGGGCCGCCGGGGCATTCCAAGCAGTTTTTGTTCCGCTGAACGCCGCGTTTGTTCCCGCCCACGGCTTCGGCTATCATGATTCTGGAGAAAGTCGCGAACTTCTTCCGCATATACTACATTTCGCCAGCAACTTAGTTAGGAGGATGGGCATGGCCATTTCCGTGGGAGCACCTGCGCCGGATTTCACTCTGAAGGATCAGAGTCAGAAGGAAGTAAAGCTCTCGGATTTCAAGGGCAAAAAGAATGTGGTGCTGGTTTTCTATCCGCTCGACTGGAGCCCGGTCTGCACCAACGAACACGTTTGCGTCGTGAACGACATGAAACGCTTCGAGGAGCTTGACGCGCAGGTGCTCGGCATCAGCGTCGATAGCGTCTGGTCGCACAAGGCATTCGCGGACAAAATGCACATCCAGTATCCGCTGCTCGCCGATTTTCAGCCTCGCGGCGCGGTGGGGGACAAGTTCGGCGTCTATCTCGCGGATAAGGGCATCACCGGACGGGCCATTGCCATCGTCGATCGGCAGGGCAAAGTTGCCTGGTTCAAGAATTACGACATTCCCACCGTTCCGGATATGAAGGAAGTCTCGGACGCTCTCGCCAAGTTGTAGCAATCTCGCGCTGCACACAAATTTTACGGATGCGGCGATGATCTCGCGGAGGGCGCGCTGGTGGATGATGCCGCCGGCCTCTTCTCCGCGAAGGTGCGGACGTAATCCACAAGTGCCCAGCGGCCCTGCTGGTCGATTTTGTCCTTGAACGCCGGCATCGGCAGCCGCCCGTACGTGATTTGCCAGTAAAGCTCTCCATCTGATTCGCTGCGCATTTTCGAGACGTCCGTGAAGTCGCCGGGCGCCACGGAAAGCTCCGGCGCTTTTTCTCCATGCCCGTCGCCGTTCGCTCCGTGGCAGCTCTGGCAGTGCAATTGGTAAAGTCGTTTAGCTTGCGCCAGCGCTGCGGGCGTGGCCGGCACCGGATTCTTCAGCTTGCGGGCCTTGGCCATGGTGCTCCAATTGTTCACCGCGAATCCGAGCGCTATAAAAATAGCGATTAAAGCCGCGATCAGCGCCACGATCCCAGCAGGCTTGAATTTTTTTTGTAAAGAGGCCATCCGCGGCGCCGCATTTCCTCCGAAAAAAATCAATCAGGTTGGAAATTTTCGCACACCCGCTCCTGGTTTCCCAAGGAATGCGAGCGATCCTCGCGTGGAGCGTGGCCGTCCTCAAACGTATTACGGACCTGAATGGATCACCCGAAACGCTGAAATCACCACCAGCACCAGCATGATTACCACGTAAACGCGCAAACCCCACAGTAAGAGCCGCGTTCCCGCGGACAGATTGCGCCGTCCGAAATGCGTTCTCTGCTTGGCCGCCACCAATTGGTCGGCTTCCAGAAGCGAGAGCATGGCGCGCGGATCGAGATCCTGCGCCTTCGATGCATCCGCGCCAGCATCAACTGCGTCTGGTGCCGCATCTTTCGGATTCATGGTTTCCTCCGAATATTCCGTTTGGCCTGCCATGCCGGCGCGCTTGGTTCGCTCGTCACTACAACCACTTGGGAAATACCGTTGCCACCCCAAATCCAACGCCCGCAATGATCAGCATCACCGTCACTACCACCGCTGCCGTGTTTTCCCAGAAACCGTTCACTGCGTCGCCCATCACCTCGCGGTCGTTGACCAGCAGCATCAAAAACGCCAGCGCTGGGGGCATGGCCAGGACTGCCACCACGTTGACGATCAGCACGATAAATTCAAGCGGCGCGTGCGGGATCAGCACCAGTCCGGCCGCAACGGCGGCAGACCCCAGCAAGATCGTGTAGAAGGGCCACGCTTCGCGCATCGGTCTGTTGAGACTATGGCCGGTTCGCAGCACTTCGCCGAATGCGTACGCCGAAGAGGTCGAAATCGCGATGGCCGCCACGATTCCGGCTTCGAATATGCCTAGCGCGAAAAGCGCGGCGCCCACGTGTCCGATCCATGGCTCCAGCGCCTGCGCGAACTGCGCTGCCTGAAATTGCGAGGCGTCGATGCCGTGATGGAAAAGCGGGGCGGTGGCAAGAATCGCGGCGATGGCGAACGCCGTCGCGAGCAGCGCGCCAAGCAGCGTGTCCACTCGCCCTGCTGGTATGTCGCGCGGTTGCATGCCTTTGTCGACTACCGCGCTCTGTTGGAAAAAAATCATCCAGGGCGTCACCGTGGCGCCAATGTCGGCCAGCATGAGCACCATGATGTCGAATCCATTTCCATGCGGGAAAGGCCGCCAAGTCAGTAGTGCATGGCCCACGTCCGGCCAATGCGGATGCGCCAGGATCGCCGCGGGAACGAACAATCCGTTGAATATGGCGAGTCCCAGCGTGATCCGCTCCCAAGTCCAGTAGCGGCCCGTGGTGATTGCGGCAAACACCACCAGCACCCCCGCGCCCACCGCAATTCCCGGCCGAATGCCGAAAAATCCCAAGCCCGCGCGAATGCCGATGAACTCCGTCACCAGTGTCAGGAAATTTCCCAGCACCAGGTCGCCCATCGAGAAGAATCCCCAGAACCGTCCGAAGCGATCAAAAATCAATTCCGCGTGGCCGCGGTGAGTCACTGCGCCGAGCCGCACGGTCATTTCCTGGACGACGAGCCCCATGGCGAAGGTGACCACCACAAACGGGATGAAAAATCCGATTCCGAACTGCGCTCCGGTTGCCGAGTAAGAGAGCATGCTGGGCGCATCGTTCTCGCCCAAAAATACCAGCACGCCCGGACCGACCAAAAGCCACAGCACCCACAACCTTCCGCGCACGCCGGAGCGCCGCTCCGCCCAGCGCGCTCGGTTCACTTGCCAGCGGTCTCGCGCGCGGTCCGCGTCCTCGTGTGTAAGCAAGGTCGCCAGATCGCCGGCCAGCGGGGAATCGAGAGCTGGCGCGGTGGTGGGGCGGGCTGGACTATTTGAACCTTTCCAGGGTCGTAAGTTCACGCGTAGGCGCTCATGTTAACCACAATAAACTCATCGTATAAACTACGCTTAACCAGCGCTCGCGGTCAATCAGGAGAAACACCCGGTTGCGCAAAAATCATCAAGAGTGCTTTCGCGCTCTGCTATAGTGGCTATTCGATCATTTCAGCGTGCAAATTGAGGAGAGGGCGATGTCCGAACCGCCGAAACCGCAACAGCAGCAAGTGCAGATCAAGGCCGATGAGAAGGAACTTCTAGGCCAGTATGCCAATCTGGCCGTGGTTCATCACAACGCCGAGGAATTTACTCTGAATTTTGTTTATTTGTTTCCCACTGTACCGCAGGGAAAACTGGTGGCCAGCCTGATTCTAAATCCGCGCCACGCGAAACGATTGCTGCGCGCCTTGCAGGAAAATATCGCGCGGTATGAGGCGCAATTCGGCGCGCTTCCAGAGGGCTCCGTGCCCCCGGAGCCCAACGTCGGGTTCGTGCAATAGGGAATCGCCGCCAGCGCAATTCCACCGAGTCGTCACGGCCGGAGTGTTAGGCGCCACGAAATCGATCGAACTGCCGTTGGTTTTCGAATCTTAATTTTCGAACGGCCCATCGACAACCCAGCTTCCCTTGGGCTCCACGAATTCCAGGCCCACTGCAAAGCCAGTTCCTTTGGCGGGCTGGCAATACGCCACTCGCGCCGTGGACTGGAATGAACCGGGCAAGGTGCTGATAATCAGCTGGTCGTTCGTCTTCCATCGCTGCGCGCTCCAAATCCGCGCGCCGCGCGAGCTGACGTTCTCTGTAAACGTGGTCTCCATCTCCTGTACTGCCGATTGCCCCTTGATCTGTACCCCTACTTCCATCGGAATGCGAGTTTCCCTGCGTGGTGCGGTAAAAGCCTTTGGGTTCCCCATCCCAATTGGCATTTCCGGTCCCCCTTCGGTTTTTAAAGGCAAGCCGCTGCTGCGTGTCTCAGGCGAAGTTTTTTTTGACTCAGCCCTTTCATGTCGTAGAGCGCCGTGTCTGCCGCGCTCAAGAGTTGCTCGATAGTGGTCCCGTCTATCGGATAGACTGCTTGCCCCATGCTGATTGCTAACCGTGGTTCTTCGCCGTCGTTCTGCAGGCGCTCGCAGATGCGCACGGCTGCCTGTTCCGCTTCCCGCTCGCCCGATTCCGGTAACACGAGCGCGAATTCGTCTCCTCCGTAACGTGCCGGCGTATCGGTCGCGCGGCACGTGCCGCTCAGCACGTCGCCCACGCGCTTGATCGCCCGGCTTCCGACCAGGTGCCCGTACTTGTCGTTTATTTTTTTCAGCCCATCCAAATCGAACAGCAGCACAGCGAAGCTGCGGCCGGTTCGCCGCGAACGCTCGATCTCGTTCTCCAGCACCTCAATCATGCGCCGGTGATTCGCCAGGCCCGTCAGCGAATCGGACGCCGCCAGGCGGCTTACCTGGTCGAAAAGCTGCGCATTGTCCAAAAGCGTTCCGCCCAGCACCACCACGTAGCTGAGCACCATCAATGCGTGGCCCATCGTGTAGCAGGCGTCAAGCATGTGCTGCGACTGGCTGACTGTGATGTGGCAGATTACGTTCAGTCCTGCAGCCACAAAGAGCGACCGGTCGAGCCAGGTATTCACTTTCCGCAGACGCCGCCCGTATCCAATCGTCGCCGCAACGTAAATCGCAGCCGGCAACAGGTCCCACGGCCTCGGGATCAGGGCCCCCGGCTGCATGCGCGGAACGCGCGGCAGCATGAAATAAAACGCGCTGGTCAGATACGCCGCGGCTCCCACGATCATCGTCGCCGCCGCGATTTCCTTGGCTGGTTCGCGCGCTACCGGGACGCGCTTTTCAACCACCAGAGCTACCAGGAGCACGACGCCGAGCAGCGTCCGTCCAGCGAACCATCCCAGCGAAATCTGCGTTGAATGCGTGGGCGTTATGAGCACGCCGCGGTAAAAACTCATCCCGATTGCCGCTTCAATCAGGCCCGCAAGCACGAACCCGAAAGCCAGGATCAGCGAGATGCGGTCGTGCGTCCCCCGGAAGCGCACCATGGCGTTGGCCGCGAACGTAAACGCGATCAGGCTGCCAGCCATGTCGAGGTACGTCCCCAGCAGCGGATCGGCCGCGTAGGGCGAGTTTCGCAGGCCCCACAGGATCGCCCCATACGCTAGAACCGCCAGCGATGCTATAACGATGCGATACGGAAAACGTCGCGAAGAATGGCCCGAAGAACTCACTCTGCCCCCAGAGTTGACACCTGCCCCGCATATCAGCAGCAACTGCTCTGCCGAATTGGAACACCCCGGACCAGAGTGGTAAGTCACTGCATTTTCAATTGTTAGAGGGGAAAAGGCAGGCGGCCATACGCACGATCGGCATATGGCCGCCCCAGGAGAGGGGTAGAAACGTTACAGACCGGTTCGAGTGTTACCCAGGCCGCTAAGGTTTAGCGGGAGTCGTCGGCGCGGTCGCGACAGGCGGCAGCTCAAAAGCCACGATGGTGCTCTGGAATCCACATTTCCTGTGCGCGCCGTCGCAAAACGGTTTGTTCTCCGAATGCCCGCAGCGGCACAGCGCGATTTTCGTGCGTCCGTTCAGCCCAAACGCGTTTCCGTTCTGATCGACGACCTCGAAATCACCTTCCACCTTGATCGAGCCGTCGCTGCGAATCTCCAGGCGAGTTGTTGCCATTCATTCCTCCGTGATGCGCTTCGATTTTAAAGCGGCGCGTCTGTTACGAGCGCGATTGTGGAGCGCTCAGTATTTCGGCATCGTTGGATCCACTTCATCCGACCATGCCAGGATGCCGCCTTTCAAGTTCCAGATTTTCCGGAAACCAGCCTTGCGCAGAAAATCCACAGCATCAGCGGAACGCTTACCGCTGCGGCAGTGGGCCACGATCTCTTGCGAGCTGTCGAGCTCGTTGGCGCGCCGCGCTAGGTCTCCGAGCGGAATCAGATGCCCATTCAAGTTGCAGATCTGGTATTCGTGCGGCTCGCGGACGTCCAAAATATAAAGATCGTCGCCGCGGTCCAGTCGCGTCTTCAGCTCGCGCGGGGTTATTTCAGGAATATCGGTCACGGTAGTAGGCGCCTCTTCGCCGCGAATGCCGCAGAACTCCGCATAGTCGATTAGTTTGGTGATGGTGCGGTGCTCGCCGCACACGGGGCATTCCGGGTTTTTCCGCAACCTGAGCTCGCGGAACTTCATTGCCAGCGCCTCGAAGAGCAGCAAGCGGCCAATCATCGGCTCGCCCTTCCCGATGACCAGCTTCAGCGTCTCGCATGCCTGGATTGTACCGATGATTCCGGGCAGCACGCCCAGCACTCCGCCCTCGGCGCACGAAGGCACCAGCCCCGGCGGAGGCGGTTCGGGATAGAGGCAGCGGTAGCACGGCCCTCCAGGAGCGCCGAAAATGGTCACTTGGCCTTCGAAGCGGAAAATCGAGCCATAGACGTTCGGTTTGCCCAGCAGTACGCAGGCGTCGTTGACCAGATAGCGCGTGGGAAAATTGTCCGTGCCGTCCACAACGATGTCGTAGTCCTTCAAAATCTCGAGCGCGTTGTCGCTGGAAAGATGCGTCTCGAACGTGTCGATCTGAATTTCGGGATTCAGATTGCGCAGACGGTCTGCCGCGGCGCTGATCTTTGGGCGTCCTACATCGCTGGTTCCGAACAGAACCTGCCGCTGGAGATTGGTGAAATCCACCGAGTCAAAATCCACCAGCCCGATTCGCCCCACCCCCGCTGCAGCCAGATACAATCCCAGCGGAGCGCCGAGTCCGCCCGTGCCGATGCACAGCACTTTCGCCTGTTTCAGCTTCAGCTGGCCCTCCATGCCCACCTCGGGCATGATCAGGTGCCGGCTGTAACGCAGGACTTCCTCATTGGAAAGAGCCGCGGCGGGTTTCGCGGTCGCTTGCCCCGCATGCGTTCCTATTTTTGTCGCCATTGCCACTCTCCGATATGAATGCTAAAACGCGCCGCCCGCGATCGACGGCACGATGCTGATCGTGTCTCCTTCGCGCAGCTGCGTCTGGTCCTTCTGCAGATAGCGAATATCTTCGTCGTTTACGTACACGTTGACGAAACTGCGCAGACGCCCGTCCTCCGTGTACAGATGCTTCTTCAAATCTCCAAACTTGCTCGTCAGTCCCGCCAGCGCTTCCGCCACGGTCTTGGCCTGCAGCTCCACGCTTTCCTGCTTTCCTGCATAGGCCCGCAGCGGCGTGGGTATGATTACTTTCACTTCCATCCGAAATTCCTCCCCGTTACTGATCGTTCGATCGCTCGAAATCCGCTTCCGTTCTCGAACGCGCCAATCCGTGCGGTTACAATCGGCTCAATTATCAGACGCCCGCCTGCTGCTTCGCGGTTTCAATCGCTTCGGGATCGTAGGCTTCGCGGTCGTCGTGCAGGCGCCACGAGGTCATATCCGCAGGCACGCCCTTTTGAATGCTCACGATGACGTAGCTGTACCACGGCCATGCGTGATTGCGGTCGTAATCGCTCGGACGAGCCGGCGCATCTGGGTGCGAATGATACCATCCAATCAGCTCCAGCTTCTTTTCGCGCGCCATTTTTTCCGCCAGGCGCACGTCATCCGGCGTCACCTCGAATCGATTGCGCGGAGAATCATCGCGCCGGTTGGCGAGCGGCAGTAGTTCCGCCACTTCGCGCCAGCCGTTCCCGTCGCGCCCTAGTATTGCCCCGCAACATTCGTGCGGGTATGTCTCCACTCCGTGGGCGCGAATCCGCTGCGCGGTTTCTTCCGGCATTTTCAGTCGCGCCGCGCTCATTCTTCGCTCCAAAATCGCTCGCTCAAATACTTTTCGCCCGCGTCGGGAAAGATGCACACCAGCAACGCACGTTCGCCATCCGGCAGCCGACGAGCCACATCGATCGCAGCCCATAGCGCTGCCCCGGCGCTTACTCCCACAAGAATGCCTTCCTCATGCGCCAGCCGCTTGGCCATTTCCTGCGCGTCTTCGGTGCGAACGGCCAAATTCTCGTCCGCAAGAGATGCGTCATAAATCGGCGGGACGATAGCCGATTCCATGTGCTTCAGCCCTTCGAGTCCATGGAACGGAGAATCCGGCTGAAAGCTAATGCAGCGGATTTTTGGATTCAGCTCTTTCAACCGCCGCGTGGCGCCCACGAACGTGCCGGATGTTCCCAGTCCGGCCACGAAGTGGGTGATCTGCCCGTGCGTCTGCTGAAATATTTCGGGCGCGGTAGTCAGGTAGTGCGCCGTAGGATTCGCCGGATTCCCGTACTGATCCGGATAAAAATATTTCTCGGGATCGCCTTCATAAATTTCGCGTACGCGGCGGATCGCGCCGTCGGTGCCTTCGTCCCCCGGCGTGAAGACGATGTCGACTCCGTATGCCTGCAGAATCTGCTTTCGTTCCGGCGAAGCGCTGGTCGGCAGGCATAGTTTCACGCGGTAGCCGAGCGCCGCTCCAATCATGGCGTAGGCGATGCCCGTGTTACCGCTGGTCGCGTCCAGGATCACTTTGCCGGGTTTCAGCTTGCCCTGTTTTTCGCCGTCGCGGATCATCGAGTACGCCGCGCGGTCCTTCACCGACCCGCCCGGATTCATCCATTCGGCTTTGGCGCAAATGGTGACGCCTGGCAGATTAGCGCCGATGCGGCTCAGGCGGACGAGCGGCGTATTGCCAATGCTCTCGATGATGCTGCCCCCGGCTCCGCTGCTGGCGCGCGCTTGGCCGGTTGCCGTTAACGGATTGCCTGTGGTCACGTTCTGATCTCACCGGTGTCGCGAATTTCGGATCGCGGCTCTAATTCGATATATCCGCGCTTCAGCAAATGCGGGCGCGCCCTGCGCCGCTCCAGGCACGCAAACCCCGCATCATGCTTATTTCAATGATTTTAGCAGATTCCCAACGCACACGCGCCGACAGCGGATCGGATAACTCATGGCTACCACTGTGGTTTTACTCCGCACACGGTTTGGATGACTTCAAGCCTCGGCCGGAATCATACTTTTCACTTTACAGAACCCCGCGGCTGTCCCTATTCTGAATGGCCATGTGGTACGTCAACAAACTCTTCGAGCAGTCGCAAATCGAGTCGCTTTCCTCCAAGGGCTTCTTGGTCCGGAGTTCTGGCGGCGTGGCGCGCATCGAAAAGTACGATTGCGGTGCGGAGCTCCGCAAGCTGCCCCAGGGAAAGTTCCAGATGACGGTGATCCCGTCAATCATGTGGCAAGGGCAATTCACAACGCTTTGGGACGCGGGCTACCAAAAATTTCTGCTCACGCACGAGGGGAAAAAGATCCCCGTTCGCGTGAACCTGCTCAGCAACCTGCGCCAATTCGATGACGAGCTGCGCACCGCTCTCGGCGTGCCCACCTACTACAACCTGGCCATCGGTTCGACCTGCCAATACAGCGTGTACGACCGCGTCAAGGGCCGCGTCGGGGATGTTCCAGACGAGACCGTCGGCGCCCACCCGGAAGCAGAGGAATAACTCCGCTTCAGGCTTTTGGCCGTTCGAGAATCTCCTGATACCAAGGTCGCTGCCCGCGCACGAAACCTCGCCCTGCGCCTGGGCATCGTCCAACCGCGTCGCACTCAGTGCCGCCTTCTGTTTTTAACCGTCCAGTCATTTTTCCGAAAGAAGCGCCTGCTACACCTCTCCACGCGGCGGTTGGCCTCCGAGTAGCGGCAGCCGAAAGTTCGCCCGAGAGCGTTCCAGCTTGTGCCGCAAATCGTTCACTTGGAGGAATTCGTGTCTATGTCGCGCTATGCTCGACCGCTCGGCCTGTTGGTGCTGGCGGCAGCTCTCGGCGCGTTCGCATTGCTGGCGGGATTGGGTAGCCGCAGCGCGAGCGCGCAGGAAGACGTCGGCTTTGGTTTCAATCCCTGGCAAATCAAGCATGTGTTCGTGATCGCCATGGAGAATCACAACTGGACTCAGCCGGAGACCGTTCCCGGCGGGATTCAGCCCATCTATCAGAATCCCAACGCGCCGTTTATCAACAGCCTCGTCAACGGCACCGCGGAAGCTTACGTCGGCCGACAGTTGGTCAATATCAGCAAGCAGGTGGCCCATGCGACCGCGTACCACAACGTCCTCGCCACCGAGAGCGGCAACAATCCGGACATTCATCCCTCCGAGCCGCAGTACATCTGGGCCGAGGCCGGCAGCAACTTTGGCGTGCTGAACGACTCCGATCCTTACCAGGACACGAACCCTCCGAACGTCTTCACCACCCAGCACCTGAGCGGCTTGCTGCAATCGGCCGGGATTAGCTGGAGGTCCTACCAGGAAGATACCGATCTGCAGACCGACGCCAACGGCAAGCTCATCAATCTGCCTCTGCCCGCGTCCCAGTGGACCGTTCCGCTCAAGAGCCTCTCGGGCGTGTTTGATCCCGGGAATTTTCTCAACGCGTACAACGACTCCACACAATACAACTACGCGCCCAAGCACGACCCCATGGTGTTTTTCACCGACACCAACGGCAACGGAGATACCACCACCGCCAACCGCGAGCGCTATCACTACGCCCCCATGCAACAGCTGGCGTTCGACCTGAAGTACAATCAGGTCGCCGATTACAACTGGATCACGCCCGATCAGTACAACGAGCAGCACAGCTCCCTGAGCGCCGGATTTGCCGGCCTTACAGGCGATGTCTCCGCCATCCGGGCGGGCGACAACACTCTGAGCCGCTTGGTTCCCATGATTATGGCCTCGGACGCCTACCGCGACGGCGGCGTCATCATTCTCTGGTGGGATGAGTCGGAATCAGACGGAGTGCCGGGCGATGATCAAGACAACTTCGCCACCACCATTCCCGAGATCGTCATCTCCCCGCTGGCGCATGAGAACGAAAACGGCCTTCCTTACGCCAGCCCCGACAACTACACTCATTCGTCGGATTTGCGCACCATGCAGGAAATTTTCCACGTGCGCGCCACCGGCGCTTCGCCGTACCTGAACGATGCGGCCAATGCCTCCGACCTGTCCGATCTGTTCCAGCCGGGAGTGATCCCGTCGCGTCCGTAACACGACGTTGGCTCGAACGTTGCGTAGTTGAAATCTGATCCAGAGCGGCGCAGAGGTCTTTCAGCTTCTGCGCCGTTTTTTTTTGTCTGCTTGCCCATCGTTAGAAGATTCTTAGGTTCGCCCCCCAGCGAGTCAGCCATCCATGTTGGCCGTCGAACTGCTCCGGGTGCTCTCTTCCGCCCTTCTCCTTGCGGGCGCGACGATCGATGAGCACCGAAACTCACTCCGCGGAAGATGCTCCACACGCGCTGCTCTGGCAGCTCTTCCAAGGCGAGCCGCTGGGATTCTTTGTGGATGTCGGCGCGTTCAACGGAGTTCATCAAAGCCCCTCGCTCCCGTTCGAACAGGCCGGATGGCGCGGCATTTGTATAGAGCCGCATCCCGTTTTTGCCCGCCAGTGCGCCCGCAACCGTCGAAAATCGCTGTCCCTTCACGCCGCTTGCGTGGCCGATCCGCATCCGGACCGCATCGAATTCTTCGTCGAGCCTCTCGGGCTCTTCTCACACGCAAACGGAGATATCGCCGCGCGCGCCGAGGCGGCTTACGCGGCGCGGGGAATGAAGTTCCCGGGATTCGCCAGAATACGCGTGCCGGCGCGCACGCTCGATCGCATCCTCAGCGAATTTGCGCCGCCAGACGCCGCCATCGATTTTCTTTCCGTGGATGTGGCTGGATCCGAGTTGGACGTCCTGAAAGGCCTCGATCTCGCGCGACGTACGGTACGTGCGCTGCTCGTACGCGCACTTGACGCGGCAATAGCCAACCAGACTGCGTCGTATTTGGAAGCGCGCGGTTACGCCGTCGCCTGCCGCGCCGGAATCAACACGCTGTTCACTCAGAATGTCATCGATGCTGCGGCTTCGCATCCCCTGGCGCCACACGCGGCGGAAGGCGCAGCGAGCGCGGTTCGCCTCGTATCACCCAATCAGCCGTGCGACAACGTCCTGCGGCAGGAGCCCGGACAGCCTCTCTGGCAACTGCTGCGTCCGCGCGTCGAACAATTCACAGCTTCGAACCGCGCGCCGCGCCGCTACCGCTTCGCGCATGTCGTGCACACCTTCGCGTGTCCCGCGGGATCGAATGGTGAGGCGACGCAGCGCTTCACGTTCGGCGCTCTGGAACGAGCAAAGTGTGCGGCGCGCCAAGCCGCCGACATCGACTTAATCTCGGTTCATCTCGCGGGAGACCACGAGTTTCCTCCGGCGATTTTCCGCAAGGCCCGCGAACTCGATCGCACCGTGCTGGACGTGCATCCATTCGAAGTCCCGCGCCGCCTGCCGCTCGTGTTCGACATTCTGGAGCGCGGAATCGAGGCAGCGGAACAGGCTGGCGCGGACTTTATCGTTTTCACCAATGCCGATATTTGTCCCATGCCGCATTTCTATGAATTCGTCTCGCGCCTGCTGGATTTGGGCTTCGACTCGCTGCTAATCAACCGCCGCGTCGCCGGAAGCTTTCCTCTCGACGGCCGTTGGCGCACGCTGGCGGAATCGGACTACGGCGGCCTGCATCCGGGCTTCGATTGCTTCGTATTTCCCATCGAATTCGGCCTGCATCTGGTGCGCAGCGATGCCTGCGTCGGAGCGGAATACGTCATGCGCGGTCTGCTCCACAACCTCGTCGCGCTCAGCAAAGACATGCTGATTCTCACCGACGTTCATGCCACTTATCACATCGGCGCCGATAGCGATGCGCAGCGTCCTGACCTTCAAGACTACACACGCTTCAATCAGGAAAACGCTAAAGCGGTGCTTGCGTCGCTGGCGCAGAGTCCCGACGCCTACCGCCGGCTGCACGATTTTTGCCTGAACCACCACGAATTCGCCGTGCCCGATCCGCCGGCTGCAGCGATGAATCATTCCCAGCAACAGGGCCGGGCATGATCGTTCTGTGCAACGGCATGCCGCGCAGCGCCTCCACGTGGTCCTTCAACGTGTGCCGCCTGCTGTTAAAAGATCTGCGTCCGGATGCAACGCTCTATGGTCGCTACCACGAAAATCTCGCCGAAGTCATCGACCCGCTTTGCGGAAGCTACGATCACGTGGTGCTCAAATGCCACACGCTCGACCAGCGCGGCCGCGAGCCTTGCCGCTCGGGCGTGGCGCGCGCGATTTACACTCACCGCGATCCGTTCGACGCCATTCACTCCGCGATGGTCATGTTCCGGCACAGCTTTGAAGACGCGCTCGAATCCATCCGCCGCTCGATGGAGCTATTCGAATTCCACCGCTCGACCGGCGAAGCGCACATCGTCTCGTACGAGGCGATCGTTTGCACTCCGGAGAACGCCATTGCTGATGTCGCCGCGTACCTTGATCTGAAGGATGACCTGAGCGATCCGAACGCGACTGCGCAAACGGTTCTGCGCGTTACGGCCGAAACTTCGATCGGCGCCATGAAAGAGATCGCCGGTCAGGTAGGTCGCGAGCGCCAAGGCATTCGCACTCCGCGCTCGATCTACGATCCCGAAACCCAGGTTCACCGCAACCACATCCGCGACGGCCGCACCGGCCACGCCCGCGATTATCTCTCCGCGCAGCAGATGCAGCGCGCCAATGAAGTGCTGGGGCCGTATTTTGGGGCGTTGTGGCAAGTGAAGCTCAGTGAAAAGCGAAACCCTCCAGCAAAATTGGCCCTACGGAATTAGCTCGCGCCAGGAAGCGTCGAAAGAGTGCCAACTCTGGCTCTTGGACCAACTCGTGGGAACTGCGGGAACATACAGCGAGCCGTGGCCACGCGTGCAGACGAATTCCGTGCCGTACCAGCCGAATATCATTTCGCTCGCTTGCCCGATCCGGACAGGATGCGAGAGCAGGTGGATGCAAATAGGACAGCGCCGGCGCTGGTCGTCCAGAATCCATCGGAAGCCGAAAATCCATCCCAACAATACGATGAAAGGCGCAGGCGGAAATACCGTCAACACTGCGCAGCAGATGAAGACCGGCACCGGAACGACCAGCGCGATTTTAGCGCACAGGAATATCCAGGTCCGGAACCGGAGACGGAGTGGAAGCGCGCAATGAGGCGCGGAGTGCTCCCCGAGTTCCCAGCGGCTGGCGGTTGACAGAACCAAAAGGGCCAGTAGATACCACCAGAGGATGCCAACAGTGAGTTGCGAAACGCCGCGGCCCGACCACGGCGGAAGGCTCGCCACGACAGATGGCAAATTGAGCGAAAAAGTTGAGAGCGCGAGACCGGTCAGGAGACAGATGCAGCGCAGCGGAGAGTCCATAGGGCAAGGCCGCGCCGCGTGTTCTGAATTGTTGCGGCGCAGCCAAAGCGCATCCCGAAAGGAGCCCAGGCAGAAAGCGGTAGCTTCCCGATCCACGTAGCACAGTTCCGCTTTCCACTCGGCCAGCCACTCGTCGCGAACGGAAGCAGGCACCAGCAGCGCGGCATTGCGAAGGATGACGATATGAAACGTGCGCGCCGTCATCTCTTTTCCCCCGCGTGGGTTGGAAGCAGCCGGACGAGAAGCGGATAGCGTTTCCGCGAGGCTTCGAGAGTCGCCTGGCCCGCACGCGTGATTCGATAATATTTTCGTGGTGGGCGCTCGTCGGCGACGGCCAGTTTTCGCGCTTCCCATTGCGAGCGGATCAGGCCATCCCGTTCGAGACGCCGCAGAGCCGGGTAAACCGTCCCGCTGGGCAGTCCCGTGGTTTCCATCACGCTGAAACCATATTCGCGCCCAGCATCGATGGCCTGCAGGATGAGCGCGGCTGTATGGGAGAGTTTGGCATTGGGCGGCACACCCGGATTGTAACTATGTAGCATGCTACTTGACAAGCAGTAGAGTAGATTGCTACATAGATAGGCCGGAGCAAGTCATGCTCGAGCTGCGCCACGTTTCGAAACGCTTCCGCAGGAGCCCGGCCGTCGACAACGTCAGTTTCACGGCGCGCGCGGGCGAAGTGACCGGCTATCTCGGTCCCAACGGCTCGGGCAAATCCACCACCATGAAAATGATCGCCGGCCTGATGGACACCACCTCCGGCAAAATTCTTTTCCGTGGCGAGGCCATCGAGACCGACTTGATTGCGTACAAGCGACGTATCGGCTACGTCCCCGAAGAACCGTATCTTTACTCTCATCTCAGCGGCCTCGAATATCTGGTGATGGTGGCCCAGCTGCGAAATCTGGCTGCAAAATCGGCGCTAGACCGCATCGAGGGACTTCTACGGCTCTTCGGCCTGCATGGCGACCGGCACACGGCGATCGCGGCGTATTCAAAAGGCATGCGCCAGAAGGTGTTGCTCTCGGCGGCTCTGCTCCACAATCCAGAGTTGCTGCTTCTGGACGAGCCCTTTTCGGGCCTCGACGTTGGCACCGGACTGGTGCTGCGCCATTTGATCCAAGTGCTTGCGGCGCGCGGCAAGGTGGTGCTCTTCAGTTCGCATGAGCTGGAAACCGTCGAGCGGGTCTGCTCGCACGTGGTGATTCTGAGCCGCGGTAAAACCGTCGCTGACGATTCGGTCGAGCGCCTGCGCGCATTGATGGCTGTGCCGACGCTCGAAGCTGTTTTTTCGCAATTGGCCGTGGAGCAAGACACAGTCGCTGTGGCGCGCGGTATCGCCGACCTGATCTGCGCATGAACGGCGGCGAAAATTCGAAATTGCAGTATCACGTGTTGCGCCGGCTGTTTCTGTTCCGGGTTGTCGATCTGGATCTTCTTTCTGCCAACGCGCAGGGCGACGCGAGCAAACTGCTGGGACAGTTCGCGGCCCTGCTCGTTCTAGCCAGCGTGGTGATTTCGTTCGGAGCTTTCGGCGCAACTAACATTTCCACCTCCGACGCGCGACTGAGGTTTGCTCTCTCTGCCGAGCACTTCCTTGTCGCCACCACGATGCTAGTCGTGGGCATGTTCGCGGTGCTGAGCTGGGATTCGATTTTTCCGGACCAGCGCGACGTATTGGTGCTGGCGCCGCTGCCCGTACGCGGGCGAACCATGTTTTTGGCCAAACTGGTGGCAACAGGCGCGGCGCTCACGCTCGTGGTCATTCTGTTGCACGGCGCCGCGGGGTTGACTTGGCCGGTCGCTTTCGCTGCGCCGGATAGCGGATTCCTGGGCGTACTGCGATCCTTTGCCGCCTACTGGTCGACGATGTTGGCGGCAGGCGCGTTTATCTATTGCAGCGTTTTGGCGGTGCAAGGCGTGGCTGCGCAAGTGTTACCTCGGCGATTCTTCCTGCGCGCGTCTGGGCTGCTCCAAACGGCGGCGTTTTGCGCTTTCATCTGCGCGTACTTTCTGGAGCCTCCGCTTGATGGGCTGAAAATGTCAGCGGCGCCGGAAAATCACCATGTGCTCGCGTGGTTGCCAACTTACTGGTTTGTGGGGCTCTTCAATCAGTTGAATGGATCGACGCATCCGGAGCTAGCGCCGCTGGCACGCCGGGCCTGGATCGGGCTGGGCTTGAGTGCGACGGCGGCGTCCGAGGCTTATACGCTCTCTTACCGGCGGACCATCCGCCGAATTATAGAGCAGCCGGACATAGGGGCTGGGTCGCGCCGCTTTCAGTGGTTGCCGCGCTTCGGGAACGAAATGCAAACCGCCATTGGGCAATTCTGCGTTCGGACGGTCGTCCGCAGCCGCCAGCACCGCCTGATCCTTTCTTTCTACCTTGGCATGGGGTTGGCGTTCACGATTCTTCTGGTTGGATTGCTGGCCACTGCTCCGCAAACTGCAGGCTCTGCTGCGGCGGAGCTTTGGCATCGCGCGAGCACGCCGCTGTTGACCGCCAGCATTGTGATGACGGCCCTCGCGGCGATCGGAGCGCGCGCGGTTTTCAGCTTTCCGCTGGAACTGCGAGCGAACTGGATCTTTCGTGCCGTGGGAGTTTTCGATATCGGGCAAGTTCGCGCCGCGGCCCTTCGCGCCATGTGGCTGGTTTCGATTGCGCCGGTTTGCATCGTCTCGGCGGTCGTATGTTTGTAGCTCTGGCCGTGGCGTCAGGCTGTTGCGCACTCGGCCGTTCTCGGTCTGCTCGGGATGATGCTCGCAGATCTTTTCCTCCACGGATTTCGCAAAATTCCCTTTACCTGTTCTTATCTGCCCGGCAAATCGCAAGTGCACATGAAGGTGGTAGCCGCGGTGGTCGTCATGTCGCTCGCGGCGCAAAGCGTTCTGCTGGAGCAGCACGCGTTGCAAAGTTCGCGCGCCATGCTGCTGATGTTGTCCCTTCTCGGAGTCATGGCCGCAGTGGTCCGGTGGAGAGCCGCTCGCGCAGTCGTTTCGGACGCCGAGGGTCTGCACTTCGAGGAAGAGGGCCCCACGCTGCTTGACTTGGGACTCTACAAAGACGGCGGAGTGATCGGAGGTGGGCCGCGCGATTCGTCGCCAATCAACGCGGGCGAAAACCGTTAACGTGCCGAATGCGTTGTCGCGAGGACGCGGAGAGCGTATGATGCCGCACGGTTCAAACGATTTGGCGCCGCGAACATTGCTTCGGCTTGCGGCTGAATCCGGGGGGCTTCCGTGCAGCGATCACGATCATCATCATTCTCGTTGTGGAAGGGAACGGCGTGCGCGTTGATGGCCACTGCCGCGCTGCTGCTAATGGTGACGCTAACAGCTTCGGCGCAAAATTCTTGGGCTACGCTTGACGCGCCTCCGTCGGGAATCGCGCCTCCGGGAGACGTGCTGCGTCCCGGGCATCTCGGTCGGCAGATCACCAATGTCGAACTCAGCACGCATTTCTATCACGACTTGATCGGACTGGAATTGATTGGCAAGCGCGACCAGCCGCGCCCGTTTTTCGCCAATCGCGGCTTGCAGCTCGTTGCCGCGTTGTCGCAGGGCACAAAAGACCCCTTGGCGCAGGTGAGCCGCGTGGTCCTGCTTCCGATTCCGGGCACCGCGGCAGCGGCGGGCGGACCGGAAATGACCATCGAAGCGATCGAAATTCAGGGCATTCCGCGATATCCGTTCCATCCGGCTTTGACCGATCCGGGCGCGTCTTACCTGACGCTGTACGTGCGCGATCTGGATAAAACGCTCGCGCTGCTGAAAGGCGAACGCTATCCGGTCATCACTCCGGGTGAGAATCCCGTTGATCTGACGGGCTGGCCCGGAGTCACCGGCCAAGTCCGCGCGGTGATGGTGCGCGATCCGGACGGATATCCGGTAATCCTGATGCAAGAGACGCCCGAGCCGCCAACCACTGCGCCGGCCAGCAGCAACGTGATCGGCGCACGAGTGACCATCGTCGTCGATAACCTCGATAAAACCGCGCGCCTATACGAAAGCCTTGTCGGCCCGGATTTCAAATTCTGGGCCAGTCCGTCGTGGACGAGGAATGACAGCTACGCGGCGTTGACCGGTGTTCACAACCAGTTCCGGCTGGCGATGGCCATGGTTCCCGGATCGCCGGTGATCATGCAGCTCGTCGAATACATAGGCCACAGCAAGCATTTCAAGCGCCCATACTTTCAGGATCCCGGCGCGGCGCATTTCCTGTTCATGTCGAAAGATGACGACCTGATGGCGCAACGAATACACGCCGCTCATCTGCACACGGCGAGCACCTCCAACGAGCCGGTTTTTATTTCAAAAACAGTGCGGACAATGTTCGTGGCCGATCCACAGGGCTTCTGGCTGGAGTTCATGGACTTTAATGTGAAAACCGATCCGGGCTTCAAGTGAGCTGCGCGCAGACGTTCGATTACCCCTGAAGCCAAAACCATAAGCTACGGCGAAATTCGATCGAGTTGGCGCTTGCGCCTCTGTCCCCGGTTCGACTGGGCTCGCGGCTGAATGCGTCCGCTTCCCGGACGCCCGCATCAAATCTTGTGTCGAGCAGCGACCATGTAGATTCGTTGACTAAACTCAAATCCTCACCGTAAGATCACTGGACAATGGCAGAGTCACCATCCCTCATCGGCCAAACCATCTCGCACTATCGCATTGTGGAAATGTTGGGCGGCGGCGGAATGGGCCTGGTATACGAGGCCGAAGACCTCAAGCTGCAACGTCACGTTGCCCTGAAATTTCTTCCTGAAGAGCTGGCCACGGACCGCGCCGCTCGCGAGCGTTTTCAGCGCGAAGCGCTCGCCGCATCCGCGCTCAATCACCCCAATATCTGCACCATCTACGAAGTGGACGAGGCCGATGGAAAACCTTTCATCGCCATGGAACTCCTCGAAGGGCAAACGCTGAAGCACCTGATCCGCGGCAAGCCTCTCGATGTGGAAGAAATTCTCGACCTTGGTCTTCAGGTTACAGATGCGCTCGATGCGGCACACATGCGCGGCATCGTTCATCGGGACATTAAGCCGGCGAATATTTTTGTCACTATCCGGGGACACGCCAAGATTCTGGATTTCGGCTTGGCCAAGGTCATCGCGCAACCCCGAGCAGTCGCAACGGGATCCTTCGCTGCGGCATCCACCATGGCCACGCAAGTTGCGGACGAACAACTGACCAGCCCCGGCTCGGCGCTGGGAACGGTTGCGTACATGTCCCCCGAGCAGGCTCGCGGGAAGGAACTGGACGCGCGAACCGATCTTTTCAGCTTCGGCGTGGTGCTGTACGAAATGGCTACCGGCGCGCTGCCGTTCCGCGGCGACACATCGGCTGTGATTTTCGAAGCCATCCTGAATCGCGCGCCGGTGGCTCCGGTGCGCCTGAATCCCGATCTGCCGCCGCAGATGGAAGTCATCATCAACAAGGCGCTTGAGAAAAATCACGATTTGCGCTGCCAGAGCGCTGCGGAATTGAGGGCGGACCTCAAGCGGCTTCGGCGCGAACTGGATTCGGGTCGCTCGGCGGCGGCAAGCAGCGGCGCCCCAGATGCGCAGGAAAAATCCTCTCCCGCTTACGCGCCCGCGCCGGCTTCCGAACCTGGGTCGGGCTCCGTGCGGATATCGGGCAGCACGCCCGCAGTTCCGGCCAGCAAGCCGCGGAGTCGCGCGATTTTCGCCGCCGTGATCGTTCTGTTTTTGGGCGTTGCGGCTTGGACCGCGTTTTATCTGTTCTCGCCGAAAACCCCACCCCAGCGGATGCCGTACCAGAATTTCAGCATCGCTCAGGTGACGCATTCCGGCGAAGCCGAAGCAGCGGCCATTTCTCCCGACGGGAAATTCATTCTCAGTGTGCAGAGCGCCAGCGGGAAAGAAAGCCTCTGGCTCCGCAATATTCCCACCGATAGCGACACGCAGGTGATTCCCCCTGCGCCGGTGGTCTACCATTCGCTGGCATTTTCGCCGGACGGCAATTACATCTATTTCCGCCAGGCGGTGGACAACACGCAGAGCTCCTGGGATCTGTATCGCGCGCCGGTGCTGGGCGGTTCGCCGCAGGCAATCGTCAGGGATATCGACAGCAACATTACCTTCTCGCCCGATGGCACTCGGATAGCTTACGCGCGGTTCAACGATCCGGTAGTCGGGAAATGGCAGCTTCTCTCTGCCAACCCAGACGGCAGCGGCGAGAAAGTATCGCTGAATACATCTTCGTCAGATGGATCGGATTACGTGGCATGGTCGCCCGACGGGCAGCGCATCGCACTCAGCAGGCGCCAGCCGGGCAAGGACCTGGGCGGAATCGATATGTATGACCTGGCGAACGGCCGCTCTCGACCGTTCGTCCGGTTTGCTGACAAGGTAATACTGGATGTCGCGTGGCTGCCGGGCGGCCGCGGCTTGCTCACCGACTATTCGCAATCGCTCCAGTTAAGCGCGGTTCCCTCGCACGCGCAGCTAGGCTTCGTGTCCTATCCCGCGGGAACTTTCCGCACCATCACCAACGACACGAACAATTACACAACTCTCTCGGTTTCTGCCGACGGAAAGGCCGTCTCGACCGTGCAGGTGCAGAATCAGGTAGAAGTCGATGATCTGCCAGGTGATGGGAAGGGAATCGCTACGGTCCTTCCCAGCGTTCCCAAATGGGCAATGGTCGTCGGCTACGACTGGGCCCCCGATGGCCAAATCATCATCGGAGAGGGCGACAAGATTCTGCGCACCTCGTTGGACAGCAGCAACGCTACGACGCTGTTGAGCGAACCCTCGTCGATGTTTGTTTTTCCAACCGAATGCGCCGCCGGCCGTTACATTCTCTTTTCGTGGCTCGGACATCAGGGAATGAATTCCATCGGCGTGTGGAGAGCGAATTCCGACGGCTCTGATCCCATCGAGCTTGCTCCGGGATCGCTCAACGTTTTCGCCAGATGCTCCCCCGACGGCAAGTCCGTGTATTACAGCGATTTGAGCAACTACCAATTGATGCGCGTGCCGATCGACGGCGGCACTCCACAGCCCGTGCCGACCAGCACCGTGCCTCACGCCATCTTTGGCGCGTTTAGCCTTTCGCCGGACGGGAAGATGCTAGCGTACGCCGCCTCCATTGCGAACCTGGCGACCATGAGCTACGTCGCCAAACTGGCGCTCGTCGATCTGTCCTCAGACGGGAGAACGCCGCCGCGTCTTCTCGATTTGAATCCCCACTTCAGTGGCACCTTTGTCAGTTTCACGCCGGACGGCAAAGCATTGGCTTACGCGATTGAAGACAACGGCGTCGATAACATCTGGGAACAGCCGCTCGACGGCTCCAAAGGCCGCCAAATTACAAATTTTCCCTCCGAGCACATCGGATACTTCACCTGGTCTCCGGACGGCAAGCGCCTCCTGGTCGCCCGCAGCGAATCCACCTCCGACGTCGTCCTCCTGCACGACACGGCGAAGTAGCTTCGCAAAATCGTTCGCGATACGCCCCGCGATGCCCCGTTTCAGCGCGCCGGATTGCGGATAGTAGCCGCGCCCGCGCTCGCCACACCGAGCCCTGCGCATTTAACTCCCACGCCAATTTCGCGCATGCCACACGCGTTTTGAGAGGTTTCCTGCCGTAGTCTTTTGTTGCGCCTGAGCAATCTCGGCTTCAGGTAAACACCCCCGTACTTGGCCACTGTACTCCACCTGTACTTCAGATCAGGTGTTTTCCCTCATCAAAGTGCGGTATAGACCTCATGTCCGCGGGGGATACGAATTCACGTCCACCGCTCTTCCGCCTTTGGGATCACCGCCCAACACTTCACTCCGCCGGACATACGCCAGAGCCAACAGGAGAGTTGTGGATGAAAAACCGTCTCGCGATACTAGCATGCATATTTGCGTTCGGCTGGATGTCCATCGGTTGCGGGTCGACGACTGCGGCTCGGAGTACCGCCGCCAGTCCATCCAAGCCCGCCAGTCCGACTAGTCCCACCGATCCGACGAGTCCCACCGATCCGACCAGTCCTTCGAATCCGACGAGCCCCACCGACCCCAGCAGCCCGAGCACGCCGTCTGATCCAACGACTACGAGCCAGCTCGAAATCACCACCACTCAGCTTCCCGACGCGACCAGCAGCTCTCCTTACAGCGCTCAGCTGGCTGCTACCGGCGGGACGGCGCCGTATGCTTGGTCCGTTTCAGGAGCATTGCCGGCCGGGCTCACCATGAGTTCAACAGGGGTCATTTCAGGAACACCGACGACGGCGGGCCAATCTACGATCACGGTTGACGTGAAAGATTCCGAGCAAACTCCCCAGACCGCGCAAGTTCCACTCGCACTGGATGTCGCCAGTGGCGCATCAACCTCCACCGCACCTGCCCAGTCCTCGTCGCCGTACTACGGCCCGGGAATCAACATGATCTCGCTGAATAACTTTGCGCTGGATAGCGCCGGTGAATACGTCGACTACACGTTCAAAGCGCAGCAGACCGGCAGCATCGATGCCCTGATGCCGTACTTCGTCGATTGCAAAATCGAAACCAGCAACCCGTGCACAACCGGCTCGGGACTGTACGGCTCTGGCGACGGCGCCGAATTACAAATCGACGTCTATCCCGACAATGGTTCCGGCAAGCCGGACATGGGCGCTCAGCCGCTTGGAAGCATCACTCCGTTTTGGGTGTGTGGCGGCGGGGCAATCACATCCGCGTGCAGGGTGCTTTCGAACACCTTTCGAAAGCTGAGTTTTGCGAAAGCGATTTCGGTCGTGGCAGGCACGGAATACCACATTGTCTTCCGGAACATTGCCAGCGACCCGACGACGAATTTTTCCTCACTCGATGAAATCTTGAGCCCAACGTCTCTGACCTGCCCGAATGTAAGCAATGCTGCGCAGCCTACGTTCGCTCCTAGCCAGTTGGGGATACTGAGGAGCAGCGATGGAGGCAGCACCTGGGGTCCGGCGTCCGGCAACAGTTGCAACACGCCGATTGTCGATCTCACATATTCCAACGGCTTTCATCAGGGCAACGGCTACACGGACGTCGGTGAATTTACGGCCGCGATCGGTGGATCGGACGACATCGTAAGGGAAGTATTCACCGTGGGCGGATCGAGCAAAACGGTCAGCGCGGTTTCGGTCAACGTCAAACTCGTCTCGGGATCGGAAGGGCTGTGGGTGGCGTTGCAAAACAGCTCCGGAACCGTCTTGGCAAAAGGACAAGCAATGCCGAATTCAGGTTCCTTCTCGTTTTGGAGGACCTACCAATTCAGCACGCCGGTCACGCTGCAGCTTGGCCAAACCTATCGGCTGGTTCTTACCGCGACGAGCACTTATTCGGCGCAAGCGCTGGAAAATGGCAGCCAGAACGGCGAGCCATTCTCGTCGGATACGGTCTGGAGCGCCACCAACGCTGAAGCGCAATTCTCGACCAACGATGGCAGCACCTGGACCGAATGGGAGGACGACGGCGCTCCGGGGGAAGTGGCCGACCTCATGTTCTATTTCACGCTTCAGTAAGCGGCTAAATTCACCGCTGGCCGCGCCCGCCACGATCGACATCGGCGCGCTCCTCCCAGCTGCCATGCAACACGAGTGGAGACCGGCCAACCCCCGGTCTCCATTTCTTTCGCTGCGGTCCGTGGTCCCAGCTTCCAATTTCCCACACGCCGCACAGCTCAGCCCCCGCCCAAGCTTCGCACCCGCTTACAAACGCAAGCAGATCGATATTCACAGCAGGGTGGAGCGTTCCTCGTGCTACCCTGATTTGTTTTTGTCGCCCGCTCGGAAGCAGCCGGGAGCAGGCAGGACGATTTAGAAACGGAAGTCGGCGGCCAACGTCCATGTGTGCCTGCCTCCGGCGAGATTCCCGGCACGAACTCGAAGGGGATAGCACGAAGAGGATCGAACGAGGACGATGAAGGCGGGAGAGATCTTCGGGGTGAAAGGGCGCGGTTTCAACAGTGCCAAAAGACAGCGCGCAGAAGCGCGCTTCCTTCTCGCGCGCCTTGTGCACCTCCCGTTTTCGGAGTCCGGTAGACTCCACCGGAGTCATGCCACCGGACCTGGCCTGCCGGGACCCGCACCACCCGCGCGATGTATCCGTCTTCGCCTCTCACGAATCACGATTCACGAGTCACAAATCACACGCCAAAGGGCGAAACGGTCAATCGACCTTCGATACACGTAACTCACAGAAAACAAACGATCGCGCACACCCAAGGACGGAACATCGCGGCGCATTTTCTTTTTCGCTTTTTCGCCTTCAAAACCGCGCGCCATAGCTCACCCTCTGCAACATTGACACTCTGTCGCCACGCGCATAGCATGACCCTCATAACGCCGCTTCCGGTTGAGCTGGGTGGACGTTATAGCAACGGAAGCCGCATCGACACGGCGAGGCCGCCCCGGCGTGCGAATCCAGCGTTCCGGGGACCCCGGGCCAGGGAGGTCATCATGTCCAGCGTTTATCTTGAAGAGCTATCTGCGGTTGGCGCGGTTCGCTTTCCAGACATTCCTCTGTATCAAGGGGCTGGCGCGCCGCTGAGGCTCGAGTCGGACCTGCGCGATTGCGAGGTGACCTACGGCGAGGTGCCCAAGGATTTAAATGGCACGCTCTACCGCTGCGGGCCGGACCGCCAATATCCGCCGTTGATCGGCGACGACATCTTCATCGACGGCGAGGGCATGGTCAACATGTTCCGCTTCGAGAATGGGCATGTCGATTACAAGAATCGCTACGTGCGCACCGCGCGTTTCAAGCTGCAGGCCAAGCATCGCCGCGGGCTTTTCGGCCGCTACCGCAACCGCTACACGCACGATCCGCTGGTTGGCGATTGCAATCCCGGCACCGCCAATACCAACGTGGTGTGGCACGCGGGCAAGCTGCTGGCCCTCAAGGAAGACGATCTGCCGTACGAGCTCGATCCGGATACGCTCGAAACGCGCGGTCGTTTTGATTACAGCGGCGGAATCAAGTCCGTGTGGCTCTCGGCCCATCCGCATCTCGATCAGGTGACCAACGAGTTGCTGACGTTCGCGTATCAGGCCAAGGGCGACGGCACCACCGACGTGGTCTATTACGTGATTGGCCCGGACGGCAAAGTGAAGCACGAAGTCTGGTTCAACGCGCCGTGGCCGGGAATGGTTCACGACTTCGCCATTTCCAACGACCATGTAATTTTCCCTTTTTTCCCGCTGTTGACCGATGTGGACAAGCTGAAAAAGGGCGGCCCGTTTTATACCTGGCATCGCGACAAAGAAACGGTGGTCGCGGTGGTGCCGCGCTATGGCACCGCCGATCAGATTCGCTGGTTCCGCGGGCCGACGAGTTTTGCCGGGCACATGATGAGCGGTTCGACGGAAGGCTCGAAGATCAGCGTCGACATCTGCCTTTCGCACGGCAATTCGTTTGCGTTTTTCCCGAATCATGACGGCACGCCGCCCGATCTCACTCAAGGCGCTCCGCATCTGACGCGATTGACGTTCGATCTCTCGGCGAACACCGAGGAGTACAAGACTACGCAGCTGCAGGACGTCCTCTGCGAAATGCCGCGCACCGACGATCGTTATCAGGGCGCCGGCCGGTATCGCCATGGCTACGTGATCTGTCGCGATCCCAGCAGCACTATGGCGGGAGGGAACGGGCTTGGCTCGCTCGGGCACTTCGATCTGAAAACCGCCAACGCGCAGATCTGGAATCCAGGCGAAAATTCCGGCGTGCAGGAGCCGTGTTTTGCCCCGCGGCGCGCGGACTCGCCCGATGGAGATGGCTACCTGCTAGTGCTGGTGAATCGCGTGGCGGAAAATCGCTGCGACCTGGCAATTCTGGACGCGCAGAATCTGAAGGCCGGGCCGCTAGCCATCGTGAAGCTGCCGGTGCGCGTGCGCATGACCTTCCACGGCATGTGGGTGCCGCAAGAGGCGCTCGACACCGGGCGCTTCGCCGCCGTCCGCAACGCGTAGCCTAAAGGGAGAAAATTGGTATGGCCGATGTAGTGGCCCTGGTAGACGACCTGTTTTTCCAATCGAAGATGATCGAGACCGCCAAGCAGGTTGGCGTGGATTTGCGCGCGTGCTCCACGCCGGAAGCGCTGGCAGCGGAAATCTCCCGCGAACCGCCGCGTCTCGTGGTGATCGATTTGAATTCCCAAGGCAATCCAATCGACGCCCTGCGGCAAATGCAATCGATTCACAAAGAAATTCCGCTGATCGCCTATCTCTCGCACGTGCAGACGGATTTAGCTGAAAGCGCCCGCGCGGCCGGATGCCGTGACGTAATGCCTCGTTCGAAATTTACGCGCGACCTGGCTACCATTCTGGCGCGCGCGAAATCTAAGACAACATGAAATTGCGAGCACTTGTTGCAACGGCTGCAATGGCGGCGATGATTTTGCCGCTCTGCGGCGCTCCCGCGTTTGCGCAGAATGGCCAGCCGTCGCCTCCCTCCGCGGCGCTGATAGATGCGCTTTCCGCGGCCTGCCGCCTGAACGCCACGCAATTCGCCACCGACCTGACGCAGGCAAACTCGGCGGCTTTCCTCGCGCTCCCGGTGAACGAGCGAACGTCGTTCCTGAACCGCCTGGCGCTCGGCGATGGACCGGGCCATCCGCTGCTTTCCACGAGCAATGCAAATTTGCCGGTGATTCGCTGCACCACGCCCGGAGGCACGGCCGAGTTCCGCTTCGGCGCGCCGCGCACGCACGAAAATCTGTCGTTCATCCCCGTCACGGTCGTCGACGGACAAGATACGACGTTTGGAATGGTGCGCGAAAACGGAGGCTGGAGGCTGTTGTCCCTGGGACTGGTGCTGCTCGATATTCCGCAACTTTCCAAACAGTGGGCCGAAGACGCGCTGATGGAAAGCGAAGCTGGGGTGATCGCCAATCTCCATACGCTTTCCGACGCGATTGAAAGCTATCGGCGCGCCTACGGAAAATTGCCGGATTCGCTGGCGGAACTTGGTCCCGCGCCGGCGAACCAAATTTCGCCTGACCAGGCGTCGCTAGTCGATAAGGAACTTGCTTCGGGAAGCGTGGGAGGATACGAATTCCGCTACCGCATTGTTGCCGCCGCGCAGGGAAGCGCGTCCGGCGCGTTTGAGATCGCGGCGACTCCGCAAGAGTACGGCAAAACCGGCCGGCGCTCGTTCCTGCTCGACGCGGACGGAAAAATCCACGCAGCCGACCGCCACGGCGAGCTTGCCACCGCGGAAGATCCTGTGGTGCCCGCCTCGTCTTAGTTCTAATCGTTCTTTAATCGCCCGATTTTTTACTGCCGGGGAGCGTCGCGATCGCAAGCGGGCATTCGTAATTTTGGCGAGAATATATTGCATGCGCGTGCGAGGGACGGTAGCGCGCCAGGAATTGCGTGCGCGTGGTCCACAAATCCACGCGCTTTAGAACGGTCTTTCGCTTGCGCGTCTTGCGCCGATGGAAGGCCCACAGCAGCGCCCGCACCAGATATTCGTCCAGGAAGTCGTGCATTCGCTCGAAATACCCGCACGCGGACGGCACTACCCAGAACCCATATCCTCGCACGAGCGCGGCGAATTCGTCCTTGGAGCCGCGCATAGGAAGCACCGCGTTGCCGTGAATGAAGCGAACTTGCTTCGCTTGCGGCGCGGTGGCCACGTATTTGGCGAGCTGTTCGAAGGAATGTTCCACCAGCGCGGGCAGTAATTTTGCGCGAGCGAGCGCCGGTCGATCGGCAATCAGCCACGCGACATGCTCGTTCCACCAATGGATTTCAACGATCTGGTCGCCGGGGCGAACTTCGTGACCGTCGGGCAGGGGAATCGTTTTTCTGGCGGAATTCACCGCCACGCGGAGAAGGCAATCGTCAGCCTGGCAAAATTCGAAGATATGTTGCCAGCGGCGAAGCGCCCGGTCCAGACGAAAGATGGAGCTCTGAATAAAACTTTCGGAATAGTCAGGATTACGGCGTGCAGGAAACTCGGACTTCGGAAGCGTTGCTTCTGGAGAGCACACCGGCAACGAGAGTCGCGGAGCTACGGGCATAAAGCCGCGTCTCAAATGAAAACCTTAAAAGAGCCGGAATTCCCCGGGGTGGCGTTGCGGCAGCAAAAAGGGCCGCGTATCAGCCCGGAAAACAAAGTTAAACCACGCGAAGCGGCCGTGTCAACGGTGGATCGCCGGCTTTTCGCCGTGCGCAAATTCGTTCCCATCTCAGCCAGAGATTCGTATAATGCTTTGCGCAACGCTTGTCCAGCCCCGGCAGCGCCTCGCAGGCCTTCCGCATCTAAGTTCGGCGGGTATTCCTGTTTCTTCAGCAGTTTGCTTGAAGTTTAGCCATTTTAGTTGCGCTTTGTTAGAGGGAGAGCGTTATGCATTTTGGCAGTTGTGCTGGGACGTCGCGCCGCGGTCTGCTGCGCAATGAATGCCAGCGCGCAATCGTTTTCGTCACATGTCTCGCGGGACTACTATTCGCACTCTCCGCCGGTCTGCTGTTCACTTGCTCGGCTGCGCTGGCCGATACCGCGGCGTTCGATCTGATCGGACCTCCGATGGAGATGCGTGTCACGCGCGCGGGAGTAACGCTTCCAATCTCCGAAGTTGCCAATTTGCAGGCGGGCGATCGAATTTGGATCGAAACAGACCTTCCCGCGGACCAATCCGTTCATTACTTGCTGGTGGTGGGCTTTCTGCAGGGACCGACGAATCCGCCGCCCGAAAAATGGTTCATCGAAGCGGAGACCTGGGACAAGCATTTTCGCCAGGAGGGAATTGTTGTGACGGTGCCACGCGGCGCGCAGCAAGCGCTGGTAATGCTGGCTCCGGAAACGGGCGGAGGATTTTCGGCGGTGCGTAGCGCAGTGCGCAGCAAGCCCGGCGTTTTCGTTCGGGCCGCGCGCGATCTGAACAACGCGAGTCTTCAGCGGGCTCGTCTTGACGCTTACCTGACTAATGTGGCGGCCACGTCCGAGACCGATCCGCAGGAGCTGAAGAAACGTTCCGCGCTGCTGGCGCGCACGCTGGCCATCAAGCTCGATCAGGACTGCTTCAATCAGCCGGCCGATCAGCAAGAGTCGTGCCTCGTGCAGGGGAACGATCAGCTCTTGCTTCAGGACAACAGCCAGACGATGGTCGCCTCGTTGACCACCGGGCCATCGGCGGACTTGATTGGAGCGGTGAGTTCCGCTCCGATTGCCCGCGGCGGATATTACAGCCCTTATGTTGGCTCGGTAGTGGACCTGGTTCGGATCATGGGCAGCCTCCGTTCGGTGAACTACGAATACATTCCGGCGCTGACGATCCCGAAAAACGAGTCGTTGAATCTGCGCCTCAATGCGCCGCCGTCATTCCACAATCCGAAATCGGTTCTCGTTGTCGGACTCCCGCCAGTGGACGCAACCCACGCGCCCGAGATGCGCGCCATGGATCCGAAGCAGGCGTATTGCCTGAGTAAAAGTTCGATTGTGCTGCCGGTGACCGGAGCGCCCGTGATGTTTGCCAGTAGGCTCGGCCACGATTTCTATTTGCAGCTCAAGGACAAATCGGGAAAGCAAGTGAGGCTGCCCGCCGTGCCAGACGCGACCCGCGGCGGATTCGTGCTGGATACCACTTCGCTCCATGCGGGCGAATTAGCCGCTTCCGTCGACGGAACGCTGGGAGGCATTTGGGGATATCAGCCGTTCACCGGGCCTACATTTCATTTGCGCACCGCGCAGCCGGCCGATTGGACCGTAGCGCATACCGAACAGGCCGCCCTGGTAGTTGGCCACGACGACAGTCTCGATCTTCACTCTCCTGCGGCCGTGTGCGTGGAGAGCGTCGCCATCCAATACGCGCCAGCGAAACCGGTGAAGCTCGTTTTTAAAGCGGCGAAAACCGACGCGGTTACAGTGACCTTGCCGCTCAAAGGCGAAACGCCGGGACCGTTTAAGCTGCTGGTGACGCAATACGGATTGGCGAAGCCGGACGCCATCGATCTGCGCGCCTACGCAGACGAGGCCAAGCTCGACCGGTTCCAGCTCCATCAAGGCGATGCGCGCGGCATTTTGACTGGCGCGCGATTGGATGAAGTGGCGAGCCTGGAACTCAGCGATGTGCGCTTCGTCGCCGGAAGCGCCGCCGATCACGGCAGCAGCGGGCAGTTGCAGCTTGCCGCGGAGAATAAGGCGGCGGCCGGCGCGCTGAAGGCAGGCTCGCAACTCACCGCGCACGTGACGCTGAAGGACGGGCGAGTTCTCGATCTATCAACTACCATCGAGCCGCCGCGGCCGAAAGTGACTTTGATGAGCGTGAGCGTACAGAGCGGGCCGCTGGCTTCATTTCTACACCTTGGAAATTCGCAGGAACTGCCCCAAGAGGGTAGCGTGGTGTTCGCAATCAAGTCCGACGTGCCGGCTGATTTTCCGCGCGCCGAAAAGATCGAAGTGGCCACCGCCGATGGTTCGTCGGACGTCCTGCTCAGCGTCGAGCGCGGGAATTTGATTCTGCAGGATTCCCAGAGCCTGCTGGCGACACTCGATCCGTTGAAAGCGTTTGGGCCCTCAGCATTTGGTCCTCTACGTTTCCGTCCAGTGGACGGCAGCGACGACGACGGCGATTGGCAGCCGCTCGCCACCCTGGTGCGCATTCCAACGCTCAAGGAGGTGCGTTGCCCGGCAACTGCTTCCTCGGCGTGCACCCTGACGGGGCAGGATTTGTATCTGGTCGATGCGATTGCTTCCGATCCGTCATTTGCGCACGCGGTCTCCGTTCCTTTCGGGTACGCCGCTGCGAATGTAACGGTGCCGCGCCCTGACGGTACTCTACTGTACATAAAGCTGCGCGACGATCCTTCGACGGTAGACACCGTCGCTCTGCCCGTGCTACCCGACGCGCAGTAGCTCGACGGGACTCGGGCTGAATTTCTCGGGGCGGTGCCGGCGGGTCGGCGGAAAGCAGAAAGTTTCACCGCGTCTTGACTTTCGATTTCGCCCACCGGAGATTGCAGCATAGCGCTTCACGGAGCGCCGTCCAACATGGATCGATGAGGCATTTGCGTGAGGCCGTCTGTGTTTTGGCGACGAATTGCCTTCTACAGCCAACGCTCTTTCAAGTAGAATCGCGTGTAAACTACAGAAAAGCGATGGGCCGCTGCTCCGCTGGTAATTCCGCGAACATGTGCGCCGGAAGGGTTTAGAAGGAGCTGGCGCGGCTCGCTGCCACCCATCGAAAGGATTTCTCGATGAAGTTTTGTGCTTTAGCGCTGCTGGTTGCGATGGCGGTTTTGCCGTGTACCGCGCAGCTCACCGACGTCCAGAAGCCCAACGAGCAAACCTACAACGACGAGGCCTCGAAAAGCGCGCCACCGACGGTAGCCGCAGCCGAGCAGGTGATACAGGAACTTTCCACCGGCCAGTACGACAAGGTTGAAGCGCAGTACGACGCGAAAATGGCCGCCGCCAACGCGCCCGGCAAACTTGCCCAAGCTTGGACTAGCCTCGAGAAAATGTTGGGTTCCTACCAATCCATCATCGACGTGCGCGCGGGCAAAGTGCAAAATTTTGATGTCGTGCTTTTCGTCTGCAGGTTCGAGAATTCGCTGGTGGACGCGGAAGTGGTGTACACCTCCGACGGAAAGATCGCCGGAATTCGGTTTGGCCAGCATCATGAGCCACGCCAGGAATGGAAGGCGCCTTCGTACGCGCAACCCAGTTCTTTCACCGAGCAGCCGCTCGATCTCGTGAATGGAGCTTTCAGCCTGCCCGGAACTCTGACGGTGCCAACAGGAACGGGACCGTTTCCCGCAGTCGTGCTCTTGCAGGACTCCGGGCCGCACGATGAGGATCAGACGATCGGCCCGAACAAGCCGCTGAAAGACCTGGCTTGGGGGCTGGCGAGTCACGGCATCATGGTCTATCGCTATACGAAGCGAACAGCGAAATACGGCTCGAAAAGTAACGCTGATCCGGAGAAGCTCACGGTCAATGACGAAGTGGTGAGTGACGCGCGAGTCGCGGTGGAACTGGTGGCCAAGCAGAATAAGGTCAATCCCAGGCAGATCTATCTGATGGGGTTCGGCCTGGGAGGCTACCTGGAGCCGCGAATCGCGGACGGCGATCCGCAAATTGCCGGAATTGCGATGCTCGCCGCGAATACGCGTCCACTCGAAAAAGTTCTTCTCGGCGCGGTGGAATATATCGCCAAAGAAGACGCCGAACAGAAGGCGGCCGACGCGGCAGATAAGCCTTCGCTCGCGCCAAAGACGAGCGGCGACGCCGCTGCCAAAGCCCCGCCGCAGCCCGACGCTCAGGATGAGAAGGCCATCGCTCTGGCGGAAGCATCCGCCAAACAGATTGAAAGCCCAGATCTGAAGCCGGGAGAGAACGTCCAGCTTCTCGACGGCACCATGCCTTCGTCCTATTGGCTCGATTTGCGCGGATATAAACCCGTACAAACGGCGGAAGAACTGAAGATTCCGATTCTCATTCTGCAGGGCGGCAGCGATTATCAGGTGACGCCCGCTGCGGATTTTAGTGCCTGGCAGAATGCGTTTGCACACCGCAGAAACGTAACTTTGAAGCTTTACCCCGACCTGAATCATCTGTTTATGTTTGGTACCGGGCCATCGATCGACTATTCCAAGCCTGGCCACGTCGACGAGCAGGTGGTGACGGACATTGCCGCTTGGATTTCGGCCGGCGGCAAACGGACGGCGTTAGGAGACGGTTCGCATTGATTTTGAGAATTCTGGCGTGCGGTCCGTTTGACACTCCATCGGGACCGGCGGTTAAATTTCCGGATTTTAACTTGTGACTTTTTCCCAATCGAAACTGCGAACTTTTGTGTGGATGGCTTCGCTGGCGCTCGCGGCCGTGCTGGCCGCCGGATGCGCGGTCAGCCGGAGGACCATTGTCAAACGTCCATCGGGCCCGCCAGAAGCGCTGCAGACGGCGACCAAGCAACAGTTGATCGCTTCCTACGACCATCAGGCGCAATCCGTTACTTCGATGGATGCGGCGGTGACGATGGTGCTGACCGCCGGTTCGGCGTACACCGGCGTGATCGAGCAGTACCATGAGGTGAGCGGATTCATCCTGGCGAAAAAGCCCGCTGACGTCCGAGTCATAGGACAAGTGCCGGTCGTGGGAACCGACATTTTCGACATGGTGAGCGACGGAGAGACCTTTCACATCTTCATCCCGTCGAAGAACGAATTTATCGAAGGCCCGGCGCACCTGGAGCGCCCTTCGTCGAAGCCAATCGAGAATTTGCGGCCGCAGCATCTTACCAGCGCGCTCTTCTGGGAACCGATTTCGCTCGACGACCCGGTACTCGTGGAGCAGACCACGGAGGGGCCCAACGCTTACTACGTGCTGACGATCATTCACCGCGTGGGGGCAGCGGACGCCGCGAACGCGGCGGAAGCAAACTGGGAAATCGCGCGCAAAATTTGGTTCGACCGCGTGAAGCTGGAAGTGGCTCGGATCGAGACGTACGATGCCGAAGGTCAGCTCGCCTCCGACATCCACTATACTGATTGGGACCATTTCGAAGCGGAAAAGTACCCGCGGCAAATTTCCCTGAACCGGCCGGGCAGCGACTATAATTTAGACATACACATCGTGCACATCACCCTCAATCTTCCGATTGCCGCTGACCGCTTCGTGCTGAAGCAACCCTCCGGAACGGAATTGGTGCGCGTGGGCGAGCCAAACAGAAGCGCGAACGCGGGCAAGTCTCCTGGAGCGGGCGTGAAATGATCGGGCATATGGTGATGCGCAACTCGTTGCACCGGCCCGTTCGCACGGGGATTACGGTGCTGGCGGTGGCGGTGGAGGTGATGCTGGTCATCATCGTCGTGGGGTTGACCAGCGGGCTCTTGAGCGATTATGCCAAGCGCACCGAAGGCGTCGGCGCGGATATCATGGTGCAGCCTCCCTCGGCTTCCATTTTCATGGCGTTCAGCGGCGCGCCCATGCCAATCAGCATAGCGGGAAAGTTGCGCGATCTGGATTACGTGCAGGCTGTGGCGCCCGTTTTGTTGCAGTTTAACTCGGTGAAAGGGCTCGACCTCATTTACGGCATCGACCCGGAGACTTTCCGGCAGGTTTCCGGCGGTTTCATCTACCTCCAGGGGCACGGTCTGACGAAGCCCAACGATATTCTGGTGGACGACGTGTACCAGCGGGCCAAGGGAATCCGCCTGGGCCAGACTTTATACCTGCTGGGCCACGATTTTCACGTGTGCGGGATCATCGAACATGGCAAGGGCGCCCGGCTCTTCGTGCTGATGTCCACGCTGCAGCAGATGTCCGGCGCGATCGACAAGGCGTCCATCTTTTTCGTGAAGTGCGACCGCTCGGACCACATTGCCGCGGTGGCGAACGAGATCAGCGATCTGCTGCCGCGTTACGAGATCCGTTCGATCAAAGATTACATGTCGCTGATGACTTCGACGAACATGCCGGGGCTAGGCGCGTTTATCAACGTGATGATCGGCATCGCCGTGTGCATCGGATTCCTGGTGATCTTCCTGTCCATGTACACCACCATCATTGAGCGGACGCGTGAGATCGGCGTGCTCAAATCGCTGGGCGCATCCAAGGCCTACATCGTGCGGATCTTTCTGAGCGAGACGGCGTTGCTGTGTGTTGGCGGAGCGTTGGCAGGAGTGGGGTTGAGTTATGTGGCACGCGCGGTTGCTCTCAAGATCTTTCCCTCGCTGACCATCCTGATCACGTTCAGATGGGTTTTGATCGCCGCAGCGATTGCCCTTGTGGGCGGGTTGCTCGGCGCTTGCTATCCGGCGTGGCTGGCCAGCCGCCGCGATCCGGTGGAAGCGCTGGCCTACGATTAACCCGGCGAGAATCACGTAAACCGCACCAGCCCAAGCGGATTTGCTTTGCGCAGAGTGCCGCGCCGAAAAACAACAGCCCCGCGATGCTAGGCGGTCGGAGGAAACGCGGATACAATCATGGCATCCCTCGAAACGCAGCAAACGTTGGCGCGGGAGTATGTAGTGGAGCCGATACTTAAGACGGAAAACCTGTGGAAGGTCTACCGCGCCGGAAAGCTTGACGTTCCAGCGCTGCGCGGCGTCAGCGTTGAGATCCTTCCAGGAGAATTCGTTTCGATCATGGGCCCGTCGGGCTGCGGCAAGTCCACTCTGCTGCATGTGATCGGGGGACTCGCTCGCGCGACGAGCGGCCGGGTGCTGCTGGATGGTAACGATCTGAGCGAGATGAGCGACGCCGCGCGCACGCAGCTGCGGCGCCACAAAGTAGGGTTCGTGTTTCAGCGCTTCAATCTGCTTCCCACGCTCGATGCCTACCACAACATCGCACTGGCGCAGCACCTGCATGCCGACGGCTTCGATCCGCACCGGTTCGAAGTGGTGGTGAAACTGCTGGGTCTGCAGGACCGCTTGAAGCACAAGCCCTCGGAGCTGTCCGGAGGCGAGCAGCAGCGGGTGGCGCTCGCGCGTGCCATCGTCGGAGAACCAAAAATCGTGCTGGCTGACGAGCCGACGGGAAATCTGGACACCAGAAACTCGGAAGCTGTTCTCGCGCTGCTGCGCCAACTCAACAAAGAGCTCGGTCAGACCATCGTGATGATCACGCACAATCCGGACGCGGCCACGTATGGCAATCGCGTGCTGCATATGCGTGACGGCGCGGTAGTGGACGGAGTGGTGCACTGAGATGCGCCGCTTTGGGCGGGCGCTGGGTCGCGTGTTGTTTTGGTCCTACGACCGCATGACCTGGCAGTACGACGTGATGGTAGCCCTCATTCTGGCATTCCTTTTTCTTACGCCGCGGCACTGGTTCCACGATCAGCCGCAGCGTGCTGTAACCGTGCAAGTCGTTTCGCAGAATGCCGGAACTCATACGACCACATATCGGCTCGATGCCAACGCTCTGACGCCCAACCACCGCCCTGTGAATATGACGCCCGAATTTCAGCGCCGCGCGCACGACGTGCTCAGCCGCTCGGTGAATGGTCTGAAGCAAGGCTCGTTTCAAGTGGTGCGCGTCGATCCCGAATTCGCAAATGATGGATCGGTGGCCTTCTACGACGTGACGGTTCAGCGCTAGCCGCGAATCCTCAGCACCGTTGGCCGATTGCCGCGCATCCGCGGCATCGGGCGCGTTGGCCGCCTCGCCGCCTCTCGATGATGATATATTGATCGAGTTTCATTCAGCGCCGCGCGGCTGCCAGCATTTGTGACGCAGTTTTCGCGCGCGAACATTCAGGTGCACTCATGGCCACCACGCAAATCACTCCCGTTCGCGAGCGCATGGACGCGGCGATCCGCGACCTGCAAGCGCTGCTCGACCGCCGCGCCACCACCGCGGAAATTGTCCGCGAACATCACAGCCACGGCGAGTCCTATCACGCCGCTGCCGCTCCGGACGTTGTTTGCTTCCCGCATTCCACTGAGGAAGTCAGCGAAATCCTGAAAATCAGCGCGCGGCATCAAGTGCCGGTGATTCCATTTGGCGCCGGCACATCGATGGAGGGCCAGATCAACGCGATTCATGGCGGCATCACCATCGACATGCGCGAGATGAACAAAATTCTGCGCGTCAGTCCGGAAGATTTGCAGGCCACCGTGCAGGCCGGCGTCCCGCGCAAGGAGTTGCAAAAAGCGCTGGCGAATACCGGCTTTACATTCTTCATCGATCCCGGCGCGGACGCGACGCTTGGCGGCATGGCTTCCACTCGCGCTTCGGGCACCACCGCCGTGCGTTACGGCACGATGAAGGAGAATGTGCTCGCGCTCACCGTCGTTCTCGCCGACGGCCGCGTGATCCACACCGGCTCGCGCGCGCGAAAATCCTCGGCCGGCTACGATCTGACGCATCTTTTCGTCGGCGCGGAGGGCACGCTTGGCGTAATCACCGAAGTTACGCTGCGGCTGCACCCGCTGCCGGAAGCTGTGGGCGCGGCGTGCGCCACGTTTCCAACGATTCGCCACGCCGTGGAAACCGCCATTGAGACGATCCAGCTGGGCGTCAACGTGGCGCGCATCGAGCTGATGGACGAAGGGCAAATCGACGCGTGCAATCGCTACTCGAAGACGAATTACCCCGTGGCGCCGATTTTGTTTTTCGAGTTTCACGGCGATAGCGTCCGCAACGTCAACGAGCAGGCCGACACCGTGAAAAAGTTGGCCCAAGAGCACGGAGCCACGGGTTTTCAGTCATTCACTTCGCCGGAAGAACGCGACACGCTTTGGAAAATGCGCCACGAAGCCTATTTCGCCACGCTGGCGATTCGTCTCGGCGGAAAAACATTTACCACGGACATCTGTGTGCCGATTTCGCGGCTTGCCGACTGCATCGTGGAATCGAAGCAGGACGTTATTGGTGCGCCATTTCCCGCCGTCGTTGTGGGACACGTGGGCGACGGCAATTTTCACATGGCCTTCGTGCTCGATCCCAACAAACCTGCCGAGCACGAGGAAGCTTTACGTCTCGAAGAAAAAATCATCCGCCGCGCGTTGGCCATGGGCGGCACCTGCACGGGCGAGCACGGCATCGGCTTCGGCCGCAAGAAATATCTTCCGGTGGAACACGGCGCCGCACTGGACGTGATGCGCGCCATCAAGCACGCGCTAGATCCCGACAACCGCATGAACCCCGGCAAAATGGTTGAGCCGCGGTCGCTCGACGCTCAAGCTTAGTCGGAGATCGTTCTCCAGCTTGCCAGAACATCAACGTACGAACGGTTCAGCTCCGCAACAGTTTCGCAGCCCAGCAGCTTAAGCACGCGCTCGAAATCCGCGCGCAAAATCTGCAGCGCGCGCGCGACGCCCGCTTCGCCCGCCGCGCCCAATCCATACGCGTAGGCGCGGCCGATCAATACCGCCTTCGCGCCTAGGCAAATCGCTTTGGCGATGTCGCTGCCGCGCCGCACGCCTCCATCCATCAGCACTTCCGCGCGGTCGCCCACGGCCGCCACAATTTCCGGCAGCGCCCGCAGCGAAGCGGCCACGCAATCGAGTTGCCTCCCGCCGTGATTCGAGACGATCACTCCCGCCGCGCCCTCGTCGATCGAGCGCCGCGCGTCATCTCCCGTGAGCACGCCTTTCACGACGATAGGCCCGCGCCATGCTTCGCGCAGCCAGCGCAAGTCGGCCCACGTGACCACCGACCGGCTCAGCGCCTCTTGCGTTTCCGCCAGCAGCATTGGCCCGCGCCCGGGAACGATCACGTTAGGCAGCGTCAGCATGCGCCCGTCGCGCACAAATCTGGCGAGCCACGAGGGCCGCAACAGCACTTGCGGCAAATGCGGAATTTTCGCCAGCAGGCTCGCTCCGGTCAGCGCGCCCGCGCCGTTGCGCACGTCGCGCTCGCGCATGCCAAACGTGCCGGTGTCGATGGTGATAGCGAGGACGGTGAATCCGGCCTTCTGCGCGCGTTCCAGTGTGGCTTCCGCTGCATCGCGTCCGCCAACGAGATACAACTGATACCACTTTGCTGCGGGCGTCGCTTGCGCCACATCTTCAAGCGGCGATCCGGAAATGGTGGTGAGCGTATAGCCCACGCCCGCTTTTCCGGCGGCGCGTGCGGCCACCACTTCGCCGCGCGGATACATCATGCGCGTGAATCCCACCGGCGCCAGCAGCAGCGGCATGGATAGCTCGCTGCCCAGCACTTTCGTGCGCGTGTCGCTGCCATGAACGAAAACCGCGTTGCGCGGGCGAAACGTGACGTCCTCAAACGCGCGGATATTTTCGCGCATGGTCACTTCGCCTTCCGCGCCTCCGTCCACATATTCGAAGACGGCGCGCGGCAGCCTCCGCTGCGCCACACGGCGCAAATCCGCGACATTCACTACCCGCGGCGACGACACACGGCGCTCAGCGCGCGTCATATCGCGTCCGCTCGGTGGCGTGAGCGAACGCAAATGCGCGCGACCGCCCCGATCAATTCACGATTTCGCAACGAATCCCCTTTCCCGCGCCCATTCTACCCGGTATCCTCAAGCTTTTGTTGGCGCATGCCGTGAACCGCAATGATCGCGCGCCGCACTAATTCCCAGGAGATGCGCATGAAAGCTGGTGAAACAATCGCCGAAATTCTGAAGCGCGAGGGCGTCGAAATTCTTTTCGGCTACCCGGTGAATCATCTTTTTGAGCCGGCCGCCGCCGCGGGCATTCGACCCATCATCGTGCGCCAGGAGCGGGTGGGCTTGCACATGGCTGATGCGCTCTCGCGCCTCACCAGCGGGCGCAAACTCGGCGTATTTGCCATGCAGCACGGCCCCGGCGCGGAAAATTCCTTCGGAGGCGTGGCGCAAGCGTATAGCGAATCGGTGCCGATTCTCGTGCTGCCCATGGGTTACACGCGGCGCATGGCGCAGATCGATCCGAATTTTAATTCCGTTGCCAGCATGAGAACCGTAACCAAATCCGCGGAGAGTATCGGCCTTACCGCCGAGATCCCGAATATTTTCCGCCGCGCATTTTCGCGGCTGCGCAATGGACGCGGCGGTCCAGCGCTCATCGAGATGCCGATGGACATCTTCACCGAAGAGTTTCCCGGTGCGCTCGCGTACGAGCCGGTTGTTTCCGCGCGCTACGCGCCCGATCCGGCGGACGTGCGCCACGGTGCCGAAGCTCTCGTGGAAGCGAAAACTCCGGTGATCTACGCCGGACAAGGCGTGCACTGGGCGCAGGCATGGGACGCGCTGAAACGCCTCGCCGAAATGCTGGGCGCTCCCGTTGCCACCAGTCTGCAAGGGAAAAGCGCGTTTCCGGAAAATCATCCGCTGGCGCTTGGCGCGGGAGGCAACTCGTTTCCCGCCACAGTGCCGCATTTCCTGCAACGCGCCGATTGGATATTGGGCATCGGTTGCAGCTTCACGCAAAGCACGTTCGCTGTCGCGATGCCACCAGACAAGAAATTCATTCATTCCACGCTCGATCCCAATCACATCAATAAAGACGTCTGCGCGGAAATCGCCATGATCGGCGATGCACAGCTGACGCTCGAAGCGCTCTGCACCGAAGTTGAAAAGCTGCTCCGCAATCCGCGACCTCATCCGTGGCCGGTGGCCGAGGAAATTGCCAGCGTGCGCGCGGCGTGGCTCAAGGAATGGGCGCCGCGCGTCAATTCGGACGAAGCGCCGTTCTCGCCCTACCGCGTGCTGCGCGATTTGCAGAATACCGTGGACGTGGCCAACACCATCATCACCCACGATGCCGGCAGCCCGCGCGACCAGCTCGCTCCCTTCTGGGTGACCACCAAGCCCCTCACCTACATCGGCTGGGGAAAAACCACGCAGCTCGGCTACGGCCTCGGATTGGCGATGGGAGCGAAGCTCGCATGTCCCGATAAGCTGTGCGTCAATGTGTGGGGCGATGCGGCGATCGGTTTCACCGGCATGGATTTCGAAACGGCGGTGCGCGAACGCATCCCGATCCTTTCCATCCTGCTCAACAATTTCAGCATGGCCATGGAAATTCCCATCATGCCCATCTCCACGGAAAAATATCGCGCCACGGATATTTCCGGGGATTACGCGGCGATGGCCCGCGCTTTCGGCGGCTACGGAGAGCGCGTCACTTCCACCGCCGAAATCGTGCCGGCGATCCGTCGCGGCATCGAGCAAACGCGCAAGGGCGTTCCGGCGCTGCTCGAATTCATCACCCGCAAGGAAGTCGCCCTCTCGCGCCAATATCACTCTCCTAGCTGAACACGGCGCCTGGGACGAATTTGTCGCGGCACGCGGCCGACAAGAGTCGGCAGCGCCGGCATCTCGCCGGCTTTTTTCTTTCACCGATTGCGCATCTGCTGCCCAAGCTTCGCCTCGCAATTTTCCTCGGTTCCAGTACGCCAGGCCAGTTCTATACCTGTCCTTTTTTGTTCGAGCTTCCAATTGCATTCCGGCCGCTCTCATGCCAGCGTTGTACCAGATTTGCGTGTCGGCGAAATTGGGGGAGGGGGAATGGACTCGACAGCGCGCGCCGCGGCTGGCGGCGAAGCTTTTCTCGGTCACGGAAGTGTCACAGCTGGGCAGCAGCGGGAAGCGCATGGCTCGAAACCGCTGGCGGCGAGGTTTTCCTTTCACTTGCGCCGAGTGAGCGCAACAGCTGCGAAACTCTCGACGCTGCTCTTCGGCCTCCGATCTCCATCCTCTCGGGCCCAGAATCTACCCGGCACAGTCACTCGAGTAGAAACACACGTAAGTCATAGAAAACAAACGACGGCGCACCCGTCTACCCGGAACGTCCCGGCGCACGCATTTCTCTCATTTCTGACCGCGATTTTCGTCTTCTCTGCGCCCGCTTTCGCACAATTTAAGGGCGGTGGCGGTGTGCTTCCCGTTTCGCCAGGCGAGGCTGTTTTCAATAAGGCTTGCGCGCAGTGCCACGCCGGAGCGCACCCGGTGAGCCGCGCGCCCAATCTGCAAACGCTCGAACAGCTCACACCCGAGGCAATCTATGCGGCAATCACCACCGGCGTGATGGCGCCCGCTGCGAAGAACCTGACGGACGCGGAAAAGCGCGAACTTGCCGAATACCTCGGCGGGCGCCCTCTCGATCTTTCGCATTCCGGCAGCGCTGCGTCGATGCGCAACCGCTGCGCAACAAATCCGCCATTCACCGGTCCCGCATCGGCCCCGTCCTGGAATGGTTGGGGCGACAATTTCGGCAACACGCGCTTTCAACCTGCCGCGAACGCTGGCCTCACAGGTGTGCAAGTTCCGCAACTGAAACTGAAGTGGGCTTTCGGTGTTCCAGACGGCTCGACGACCTACGGCCAGCCGACGGTTGTTGGCGGGCGCGTATTCATCGGTAGCGATAACGCGTACGTCTACTCGATGAATGCGGACACCGGCTGCGTCTACTGGTCCTTCCACGCGAAATCCGGCGTGCGGACTTCGCCGGTGATCGGCGCGGTGACGGGACATCCGGGCACGAAGTATGCAGCGTATTTTGGCGATATGCGCGGGAACGTCTACGCGGTGGAGGCGCAGACCGGCATCCTGCTTTGGACGCGCAAAGTCACCACGCGCGATCTGGCGCGCATCAGCAACGGACCTGCGCTTTACGATCACCGCCTCTACGTGCCCATCTCCGCGACGGAAGAAGTATTTAGCGCCGATCCTTCGTATCCCTGCTGCACGTTTCGCGGCAGCGTGGTCGCGCTCAATGCGGACACCGGACAACTGCTTTGGAAATCCTACATGATTCCCGAAGCGCCGAAGCCAGTGCGCAAAAATTCAAAAGGCACGCAGCTTTACGCGCCAGCGGGCGCGGCGGTTTGGAATACGCCAACAATTGATCCCGTGCGGCACGCGCTCTATGTGGGCACCGGTGACGCGTACACGGAGCCAGCGCCCAAAACTTCCGATGCCGTTGTCGCGCTCGATCTGACGACCGGCAAAATACTGTGGTCGTACCAGACCGAAGCGAATGATGCGTGGATGGTCGGCTGCGTTCCAGAGACGACCGAGAACTGCCCGAAGAATCTGGGCACGGATCACGATATCGGGTCGTCGCCCGTGCTACTCAAGCTGCGCGACGGCCGGCACATTTTGCTGGTGACGCCTAAGAGCGGCACCGTGTTCGCGCTCGATCCTGACCGTCGTGGCGCGTTGCTTTGGAAACAGCCGCTGATCAACACCATCGCTCCCAATAATGGCGAGATCGCTTTCGGAGGCGCAGCGGATGCGGACGCGTTTTATATTCCGCTCGAAGATGGGAGATTCGTGGCGCTCGATCCATCGAGTGGCAAGGTTTTGTGGGACGTCCGGCTGCAGCCGCTCGATGAGCTAGGCAAGAAAACTCCCAACGGCGAGAACCGCACAAAGGAGGGCTTGCGGTTCGGCCAATCGGCGGCGGCGACGCTGATTCCCGGCGCTGTGTTCACGGAAGGATGGGACGGCTTGATGCGCGCGCTTTCGACGGCGGACGGGAGAGTGCTCTGGCAATTCGACACCGAGCAAAATTTCAAAACCGTGAACGGAGTTTCGGCGAAGGGCGGCTCGATGGGCGGTCCGGGCGCCGTGGTGGTGAACGGAATGGTTTACGTCGGCTCGGGCTACGCGAATGTCGGTGGCGGAAAGCCCGGCAACGTGCTGCTGGCGTTTTCAGTTCGGTGAAATCTCGAGCGGCTGCATCTGCTGGCTGCCGGCGCGGAAAATTTGCTCCGCGCCGGCGGCGATTCTTGCGTGTTACTTTTTGTTGCTGATGGTGATGTCCTTCAGCGTAGTGGAGTCGTTCTTCAGCGGCTCCTTGCCGGGGGGCATGTTGTTCTTTTGAAAGATGTAGGTGACGATGGCGAGCGCGTCATTGGGGTCGAGGCTGCCGGGGTTATCGAGCGGCATGGTATTCAAGACGGTCTGGTCGAGTTCGTTGACGGTGTGGCCGTCCCAGCTGTCCGTGAATCCCTCGCCCGCCAGCGGCGGCGCTTCACCGCTGCCGCTCATGTCGTCCAGATGGCAGGCGGAGCAATTTTGCGAGTAGAGATCTTTGCCTTTCGCCGCTTGATCTGGCGAGTAGACGCCGTCCGCAGTCGTTTTGGTCGCCGGCGTCGTGGTGGTGGGCGCCGCGTTCACGGCATGCAAGGAAATCTGCGAATGGACCAGGAAAATAGCCGCCAACAAAATAGCTGCGAAAGCGATTCCTTGTGAAAGCCGGTTGTGTTTATCCGGCGAGCGAAAATTCGAGCCCGAATTCATATCGGTGTGTTCCCCTTATCGGTGGTAGTGGTATGTTCTCCTGCTATCGGCCTTCTATGGTAGCAAACGCAGCCCGCAATGCGCAGCAATTGGCGGGCGGCCGAGGCTGAAAACGTCTGGCAAGGAGTCGAAATGAAAGACGCGAATCGCAAGTCGAAGGTTTCACGGCGCGGCTTTCTGGCCGGCGGAGCGGCGGCGATCGTCACGGTTGCAGTGAGTGGCGCGACCATGCTGGTGGACCCGCGCGGCACGTTTGCCATCGAGCTAGACACTTTGACGCCCGCGCAGGCGCGCGTGTTGCTCCAGTTCGTGCGCGACCTCTTTCCCCATGCGCAAATTTCCGAAGCCTATTACGCGCAGGCGATCGTGCCGCTGAACGATGAGGCAGCCAAGAATTTAGCGGCGAAGAAGCTGCTGGTTGGTGGAATCGCACAGCTGAACCGGCTCTCGAACGCGGCACCGGGGAAAACGTACGCGGATGTGGCTGACGAAAATGCTCGGGTGGCGGCCATCAAGCAGATCGAGCATGGGCCGTTTTTCGCCAAGGTTTACGGCACCACGGTTGTTTCGTTGTACAACCAGCGGGCGCTCTGGCCGATTTTCGGGTACCAGGGGCCGTCATCGGCCCAGGGCGGATACTTGCACCGCGGCTTCAACGATCTCGATTGGCTGTAAACGGCTGGCGCGACGGTGCGCGGACGGCAAGAAACGACGTGAATGAACGCAAGCGCGCGAGGCGAAATGGAGAGGCAAGTAAGAGGCGCCGCAACGGCGGAGGAAAACGATGCCCGCGAAATTTGAGCTGAACGATTCGTCGGTGGTGGTGATCATCGGCTCGGGCGCGGGCGGCGCCACGCTGGCTAACGAGCTGGCGCACAACGGAATTTCCGTGGTCGTCCTGGAAGCGGGGAAGCGGCTGCAGATGAGCGACATCAAGAACGATGAAGTCGCCATGTTTGGGCTGTTCACTTGGGAGGACCCGCGCACGACCTCCGGCACTTGGTCAGTGGCCAAGAATTTTCCGACGCTGCCGGTGTGGACCTGCAAGCTCGTCGGCGGCACCACGGTTCACTGGGGCGCGGTGGCGCTTCGCTTTCAGGAACACGAATTCAAGCCGCGAACGAGCTACGGAAATATCGCGGGAGCGAATCTGCTGGACTGGCCCATTGACTTGAAAGAGATGGAGCCATATTACGACCGCGCCGAAGACAAAATGGGCGTTTCGGGGCGGCACGGGATTCCGCTGCTGCCGGTCAGCAATCACGGCAAAGTTTTATTCGCGGGCGCAAAGAAGATTGGCTACAAAGAATTTCGCGTGCCCACCATGGCCATTAATTCGGAGCCGCGCGACGGGCGCGCCTCATGCCAGCAAACCGGATTTTGCATTCAGGGATGCACCTTTCAGGCGAAATGGTCAACGATGTATGTGGAGATTCCCGCGGCGGAAGCGACTGGAAAAGCGGAAGTTCGCTCCGAATCGCAGGTGCTGCGAATCGAGCATGATGCGTCCGGGAAAGTCACCGGCGTGATTTATGCCGATAGCCAAGGAGTGCAGCACCGGCAGAAAGCCCGCGTGGTTGCCGTGGCGTGCAACGCGATTGAAACGCCGCGGCTGCTGCTGAACTCGCATTCCAGCAGGTTTCCGCATGGGCTGGCGAACTCGGCGGGGCAGGTGGGGCGCAATTATATGAAGCACACCACCGGCACGGTTTTTGGCGTATTCGAAAAACCGGTGCACATGTACCGCGGCACCGCGCAATCGGGAATTGTGATGGACGAGGCGCGGTTCGATCCCAAACGTGGATTCGTAGGCGGATATCAGATGGAGTTGCTGCCTCAAGGGCTGCCCAGTTTCGCGCAAAACGTAATTCCCGGCGGCTGGGGACGTGAGCGCGCCTGGGTGCTCGATCATTACGCGAATGTAGCGGGTCTTTGGGTAATTGGCGAGGATTTGCCGCAGGAGACGAATCGCATTACCGTCGATGCGGACAAGAAGGACCGTTTCGGAATGCCCATTCCCAACGTGCATTTCGACGATCATCCGAATGACACGGCCATGCGCGAACATGGATACGAGCAGGGGACTGCGCTCTACGATTCGATCGGAGCAAAAAAAATCGTGAGGGTGCCTCCGTATCCTTCCACGCACAACATGGGCACAGCGCGCATGGCGGAGAATGCGCGCGATGGCGTGGTGAATCGCTTTGGCCAGAGCCACGACATCAAAAATCTTTTTATCTCCGATGGCAGCCAGTTCGTTTCGAGCGGAGGAGAGAATCCGACGCTGACGATTGTCGCGCTCACACTGAGGCAATCGGAATATGTGGCCGATCAGATGAAGAAAGGCGCGATCTGAGCGGCGGCGGTGAAGTCTGGACGCTTCACAGCGATTAGCCGAAGGCGATTAGGCGTCCAGCGAAGACCAGTGCGATCCACAGCGCGAGCGAAATCCAAGCCCACCGGCGTGCTGGTGGCGGCGCGACAGAAGATGTATCCCACTCAGCGACTCGGGAATAGATTCCGGAGTGAAAGACCCATGCGTTCCATCCCACGAGAGCGAGAAGTACCAGCGAAATCCAAAAGAATTTGCTGTTGTAGCAGTCGATTGGCTCGGAGAGCGTGAGCACGATTCCGGTGGCGCTTAAGATTGCAAAGCCGGTCCATTTCCATGCGCGGAATTGATCGAACACTTGCGACACCGGCACGTCGCGCATGGCGTAGCCCAGAACGCGTAAATTGCCCATGGCCACCATGCCACCGAAGAGCGCGATGCTGAGCACATGAATCGTTCCGAGCACCGGGTAGGGGTACGGATCTTCGCGGAGCGCGGTGCTCAAGTTCGTATCGGTCAGCCATTGCGCAGCGGAATGGAGCGACATCGCGAAAAACCTCTCAGTCGTTGACCGCCCAGAATCCAATGCCGAGTCCGCCGAGGATTACGCCGATCCACAGGCCCATCGATACGACTGCAACCAGCCGCCGCCAGATCGGCGCGAGCGGTTCGGATTTCCCGGCCGCGCCGCGAACCACAGTGAAGTGAAAAATTAACGCGGCAGCGAGAAACATGATCTTCATGCGAAACGACGGGTTGTGAACGTAGTCGTGCGGCGAGGCGGAAAACAAATAGGGCCCGGTGACGAACTGCACAGCCATGCCGAGGTAAATCCACGGCGCCAGAACTTCGGCAAGGCGGCTGATCGATTGGCGGGTGAGGCACAGGTCGGACAAGCGCAAATCGAGAACGGCGATGGTGCCGACCAGCAGCGTGAAGCCGCAGATATGGATCGATTCCACCACAGGAAAAACCCATTCCCAGCGGTTGATGGGATTCAGCGAGATATCGCTGGCTGACTGGACGAGATCAATGATCATCATTTCCTGAAAATCTCTCTATGACTGCCAGCCGAACTGATAGCCGCAATCTCTCGGCATCAGACGTATCCGATGGCGCGGCCGGCGAGCCCTACACCGGCCCACAACGCAAGCGAAAGTAGGGCGACGGAAACGCGCCAGAATAGCGGTACGCGTCCCTCGGCGGACATGACCACTTTGCGATGGATGGTGAACGTGAACGCGATGGCCAACAGCAAAAAGACCATTTTGTAGTGAAACGCCACATTGTCGTACATCTTCACCGCTTCGGACGAGAACAGAAAAAAGCCGGAGATGAGCATGACAGCGAGGCTGCCGATCATTAGCGGCTGGACGTCGTGCGCCAACTCGGCCACCGGCTCGTTTGGAAAGCGGAGATTCATGAGGCGCAGATTCAAAATCAATACAGTGCCGCCCAGCACTCCGAGACCGAGCAGATGGCAGATTTCGACGGCAGGGAATAGCCAGACGGAATCGCGCACGCCGTGGCCAAAATGGGAGTTGAGCGCCCACTGGCAAAAGATCAGCAGCCATTTTTCAGGATGCATAGCGTCTCATATCCTTAAGGAAGGCCCTCATGGCGGCGGAAGCGCGTACGCGATGGCGCGGCCCGCGGCCACGATGGCGGCCCATAAGACCAGCGAAACCACGGCGGCGATTTTTGCCGCCCTCGGAGTTTTCAGCGCTGAATCCCATTCGGCGACCTTGCGGCCAATGGTGGCGTTGAAGATCAAAACGTTGAGCCCCGCGAGCACCAGCAGGATCATTTTGATTTTGAAAAAAATCGTGCTGTAAAAGTCCACCGGATCCCCAGAGAAAAGCAAGAGCCCGGAGATGACCATGACCGCAAATCCGCAGAACAGACACGGGTTGAATTGGCTGAGCACCTCGGATACGGGTCGCTTTTTCATGCAGACGCCGAGCAAGCGGAGGTCGAGTAGAACGGCAAACCCGAGAAAGAACGTGAGCGTGAGGACGTGGATAGTCTCGACGATTGGCTCGGCGTAGATCGAACCGCGCATCCACTGGCTGAACTGCGTACCGTCGAGCCACTGCAGGAACTTAGCGAGATACATCACCCGTCCTTGGGGCCTGTGAAACCGGAGCGCACTCCCTGATTCGGCCGTAGATCATTGCGCTTCGCACGGAGTGGGATTCCATCCGGAAGCGTCCGTCTGTTTCTTGAAATGCGAGCTGGTGATGAAGGGCTGGGTCAGGTATTGAGGATCGGTGACGATGGTGGTCACCACCAGATAACTATCGCCGTTCGGTTCAGTGAAGCCGTCGAAGTATTCTTCGAGTACGGTGTTCGCACTATAAGGAACGCCATTTTTGCGCAGATAACCGGGTCGCAGATGCGTGGTAATGACTTTCAGATATCCTTCGGGCGCGCGCGGCTGCTGGGCGCCTCCACCTGCGACAGTGGGCAGGCGGAACATGCCGTTTTGCTTCAGGCCTTCCCAACTGGCGACGGAATAGCCCTGCCATGAGGGCGTGAAATCCGCGGGCGCTGCGCTATCGAAGTGAAGGAGTCGCGTCTGCGTGCCGTTGTCCGTATCAATGCGAAGCGTATGATCGTCCGCCCAGGTGATATGCAGGCGGGTGGGAGTGCGCATCAACGCTGGAGCGCCGTAAGCCTTGCACTGCTCACCCGCGGCAGTATCTTTCGCGGGGTCCCAAGTATCGGCAAGAGCTTTGCCAACGGAATTGAGCGGAACGCTGGAGTAGTCTCCTTTATCGGGGGTTAACATGCGCCAGCGCCAGTCTTCGGTGACAATGGCGACCCAGTAGCCGGTGAAATCCTGAGGCGCGATCATACGCGGGTTGGCAGGCTGCGCCGGAGGTGGATAAACGCCGAACTGAGCGCCAGTGCGGATCGGAACGGCGATTGAAAAAGCCGCTGCGATCAGGCAAAACGGCAGAATGCGCCGCAAGCAAACTGCGCGGTCCATGGTTCCCCCTCCCACCGGCCAGACCGACTGCCGCGAGCGACTGCGGCTCGGTCCGGACCTCTACGGAGACCCTATTGCTTCGCCAGCCGCGTACGGCTGGCGAAAGAACTACATGATCACGCCTTCCCACTTCCAGCCGTCGGACGGCCGAACGATCTTGTGCAGACGAATGCGATGCTCGCTGGCTTCGCGTCCCGGATTGCCGGTGACGATCACCACATCGCCGGGCCGGAGCGTATCGCGCGAGACATGATCGTGGGTGAGTTGAGCGCCGCCGCCCCATTCGATCGACCACGTCTGCATGTGCCCGTCGCTATCGAGCCCCTGGATTTTGATGAACGAGTGCGGGTTGCGATAGAGAAATTGAGTCAGAGTGCCTTTGACGGTGATCTCGCGATCGACGAAGTACGTGGCCGCGAAAGAATGATGTGCGTAAGCCGCGCCCGTGGCAAAAACCGCTACGGCAAGAAATAGAACCGCTATTTTGTGCTTCATGGCAAACCCCCTGCTAAAAAGGCATTCCGTACACAACAATAAGACAGCGGACCCAAAAGTCGCGTCAGTGCTTTTCGGTAAGGCTCTTGTACATCGCGTCCACAAACATCTTCGTGGTCCAAGGGCCTTCGGTCGCGCCATAGCGCGGATCATAATCCAATGTCACATTGGCCTGCTCCACCTGTTCGAGCGTCATGCCCCTTTTTATATAGGTTTGAACTCGATCGCGAAGGATGGTGGCCATTTCCTGATACCACTTCACGTCCGACTGATCGCACTCGCGCCCATGACCGGGAATCACCATGGTACCGCCTTCCTGCATGGAAATCGGAGTGGTGAGATAGATGATTCGATTCAGCCCATCAATCAGGCCGTTGATGCTGCCGCCCTTATCGAGCTCCACGACGGGATAGGTGGTGGTTGAAAAGATATCGCCTGTCGCGAGGACGTCGGATTTCTGGAAGAAAACCATGCTGTCGCCATCGGTGTGCGCGTCGGCAATGTGAATGATGCGGATCGGCTCGCCGTTGAAATAGAGCTTCTTTTCGTTGGTCGTATAGGTGTCCGTGGGCCACGCCCCTTCCGGGGTGGGAGACTTTTCGCCGGTGGGCGCGCTCATGCGGTCGAGCACGGCTTGGAAGGCGATCACAGTGGCCTGATCGCTGGCGCTCGCGCCGATATTTCCGACGACATTGCCTCCGGCGATGGTGCTGCCTGCTTGGGCGATCACCAAGTTGCCGCCCGTTTGGTCGGGATCGGCGCTGGTGTTGATGATGTAGCGGATGGGCTTGTCCGAGATGGAGCGGATCGCGGCGAGAACCTGCTGACTCATGTCCACAGTTCCGGCGTCGACGACCAGCACGCCATCATCGCCAGCCTGCACGGTGATATTCGCGCCGGCCCCCACGAGCATGTAGACGCGGCCCTGCACGTGCCAGACGTGGACCTGGCCGGCGGCCTGATCGCCGGATGGTCCGGATTGCGCGATCGCCGGTTTAACTGCAAATACGCTGAACAGCAAGGCAAGCAGGAACCCTAGAGAACCGACCACACGAACGGAACCCATGCGAGGCCCCCCAAACGATGACGGCGCACTCCCACCCTTCATCAACCCGGCGCTTTGTACCACAAAACGAGGCGGAGGGAACATCTATTTCGAAGATCGTTCGGGGAGCCACCCCCTGGCGGAGCGTCCAGTCGGGGGTCCCTTCGGGGTGCGACTAAAAGTTGCGAACCTGGCATCTGTGTGGATAGAATCCGCCGCAGGTGGCCAGGCGGAGGACGGCGGGGTTGGAGAAAACGCGGGAACCGCGGCGCCGTTCGACGCAATGAACCACAATCGAAGGTGTGTCAGTCACGGCGGAGGTAAGAGATATGTCGCTGGTAAAGGGAGTCCATCACATCACGGTATGCGTGGGCGGGGCGCAAGAGGACATCGATTTTCAGACACAGGTTTTCGGGCAGCGGTTGATCAAGCAGACAGTGCTGTTTGACGGCCGATACGCGCACTACCATTTGTATTACGCGAACGCGAACGCCGAACCTGGTTCCGTTTACACAACGTTCCCGTACAAGCGCGTGCAGGGCAAGCCCGGGTCGGGGCAGATTCAGTCGACGGCTTACACGGTTCCCAAAGGATCGCTGAATTTTTGGGCCGAGCACCTGAATCGCCACAACGTGAAAAACGGCGGAATTCAGGAGCGATTCGGGCAGAAATTTGTGCGCTTCAGCCATCCCTCGGGCATTCAGCTCGAAGTGTTGGAGGACGATGCGGATAAACGCAAGGGTTGGACGACGAAGGATGTGACCAGCGATGTGACCACGCGCGGGTTTCATGGGCCAGTGCTTTCGGTCCGCGAAATTCCGGAGACCGAGAGGTTCTTTGTCGACGCGCTCGGGTTTCGCAAGACTGGCGTTGAAGGACCATACCACCGCTTTGAGATCGGAGAGGGCGGCGCGGCAAAGACGGTGACCCTATTGCACGAGCCGGACCGTCCAGCGGGCAGCTGGATTTTCGGCGCAGGCACGGCCCACCATCTAGCACTGGAAGTGGAGAACGACGAAAAGCTGGCTGAGCAGAAGGGAATTTACGACGAGCTTGGCTACACGGACGCGTCGGAAATCAAGGACCGGATGTATTTTCACTCGGTGTATTGCCGCTGCCCAGGCGGAATTTTGGTGGAATGCGCGGCGAACGTTCCGCAGGGGTTCGCGGTGGACGAGCCGAGCGATCAGCTAGGCACAAGCTTGTTGCTGCCGCCGTGGTTTGAATCGCGGCGCAAGGAAGTGGAAGCGATGCTCGAGCCGATCACCGTGCCGGAAGGCAATCTGCCACCGGGAGCGCGAAAAATTCCGGTAAACGCGCCGCCACCCGCACCTGCGTCGAGTAGCGCGGCCGAACAGCCTGCTGGCGGAATGGCTGCTTCTCGACGCACCAGCGCAGTATTTATCGGCGGAGACAAACCCCAGAAGTAGCTTGCCCGAATGATGGCGTTCAGGCCGCGGGATTCGCGAGATCCCGCGGCTCTCGGCACGTCTCAATACGCCGCTTCCAACAGGGAAACGATCTCTTGCTCTGTCACAGGGCGATCCATCGTGCCCGAGCGTTCAAGTTCGTGCGCCACCGTGGGGACAATTTGATCGAGCTCGTTGCGAGGAACGCTGGCGCCCTTCAGGGTGTGTGGCACGTCGAATTGTGCCATGAACTTTTCCACTTTGTCGGCGCAAGCCAGCGCGGCGGCTCTGGATTTTGTCGGGTCGAACGGCAAATCCAGCCCCTGGGCAATCGGGCCAAACCGCTGCGGCGCGACATCGGCCATGAGGCGCATGGCGTGGGGCAGCGTAATGCAGGACGTGACTCCGTGCGGCACATTCCAGCGCGGACCTATTTGATGCCCAAGGAGATGCGAGATGCCGAAGCGCGTGTTCATGGCGCCGAAAATCGAAAACCACGCGGCCATTTGGCAATAGCCGCGGTGCGGGATTTGTTGGTTACGGTCTCCCTCGATTGATGGCTTCAGGTGCTCGAAGAGAAGCGCGATGGCTTTGGAGGCCAGAGTGTCGCTGAGCGGGTGATGGCGAATCGCGTAGACGCTCTCGATGGCATGATCGAGCGACCGCATGCCGGTGGAGACCCACAGCCAAGCGGGAGTTTCGAGGGTCAGCTCCGGGTCGTTCACGATGGTGCGGGCCTGCAGGCGCGGATCGGAGACGCCCGATTTCACCAGCGTCTTTTCGTCGGTGACGCCGCCGGCGTGAGTGTACTCCCCGGCCGAAAGAGTGGTGGGCACGGCGATGTGAACCAACTCGCGAGACGGGAGCAGCGCGTGGGTGGCTACTTTACAGGTGTCAATCGGGCTGCCGCCGCCGAAGCTGATCAACGAGTCCGAGTTCAGCCGCTCGATTTCCGCTTTCAGATGATGTACCGAACTCCAGGGAACATGCTGTTTCGCTCCGCGGAACACACCTGCGCAGCGAGCGCCGATTGCTCCAGTGACCTTTTCGAGCAGGGGCGACGCGCCCAGAGTTTTACCCGTAACTACGATGGCCCGCTTCAGGTCGCGGCGGTCGAGTTCGCCGGCCAGGGCGGCCACTTTGCCGGGGCCCTCGATCACGCGTTCCAGGCGACTCAGGTTAAATTCGAAATTTGGCGCTTCCATGGCGCGCAGTATACAACAGGGCTGCCGCCCTGAGCAGGACTCAGGGACGGAGGTCAGGGGTATCGATTGCTTTCCGGTTGCAAGCGGAGTGGTTGCGGAGTATTTTCTCAGCCGCATCGAACGATCGCCGCAGCGAAGGGACTCCGATGAAGCGCAGCACAGAGAGAATCCTCACCACGCATGTAGGCAGCCTGCCGCGCCCGCAGGAGGTGGTTGACCTGCTGTTCGCTCAGGATAGCGAAGAGGAATACGACGCGGCGCGATTTGACGAAGTGATGCGGCGAGCGGTCGCGGATGTGGTTAATCGCCAGCGCGAGGCCGGCATCGACATCGTCAGCGACGGGGAAATGAGCAAGATCAGCTACGCGACTTACATTCGCCATCGCCTGACCGGTTTTGAAGGCGACTCCCCGCGCCCGACGCCGCAGGACTTGGAAGATTATCCTGAGTTTCGGGACCGGCTGGTGAAGGCTGGACACTCGGCAACGTACCGCCGTCCTGTTTGCAAGGGGCCGATCAAGGTACGAGATCTATCGCCGGTTGAAAAAGACATCGCGCACATGAAGGAAGCGATGGCGAAGGCGCAGGTGAGCGAAGGCTTTATGAACGCGGTGTCGCCCGGAACAATCGCCGTGTTTCAGCCCAACGAATACTATCCTTCGCACGAAGCGTATCTGGAAGCGCTGGCGAATGCCATGCGCGAAGAGTACGAGATGATCGTGAAATCCGGTTTATTGCTGCAGCTCGATTGCCCCGATCTGGCCATGGGGCGGCACTCGCGTTTCAAGAATTTGAGTGATGACGAGTTTCTTGGCTATGCTGAACTGCAAGTGGAGGCGCTCAACCATGCGCTCGCCAATATTCCGGCCGACCGCGTGCGCATGCACGTCTGCTGGGGCAATTATGATGGCTCGCACGTTCACGATATGTCCTGCATGAAAATTTTCCCGATTGTGATCAAGGCCAAACCGATGGCTCTGCTCGTTGAGGGGGCGAATCCGCGCCACGAGCACGAATGGGAAGCGTGGAAGACGATCAAGCTGCCTGACCAGAAGATTTTGGTTCCGGGCGTAATTTCCTCGGGCATCAATTACGTGGAGCACCCGGAAGTGGTGGCGCAACGTTTGTTGCGCTACGCGGACGTAGTTGGACGCGAGCGGCTGATGGCCGGCAGCGACTGCGGCTTTGGTACGTTTGCTGGTTTTGGCCCGGTGTTTCCTGCATTTGCATGGATGAAGTTCCGCGCGCTCGCCGAGGGCGCGGAGATCGCATCGAAAAAATTGTGGGGCCGCGCGGCGTAGAGTGCGTCATCGTCGAGGTCTGAGATCGTGCAGAAGCTCGCCAGAAGAACCCGCAGCGAGGGGACTCGGGGGAGACGAGTTCGCGATGGGTGGGAGGAGCGAATATGGATCGACGATCGTTCATGGGCCTTGGAACGCTGGCGGCGGGAGCTTTGATGAGCGGCAAGCTGAACGCGCTGGCGGCGGAACCGAAGAGTTCTTCGGGCGCTGTGGTGGAAACGAGCGCCGGGAAAATTCGCGGAACGCACGCGGGAGGCGTTCATATTTTCAAAGGCGTACGATACGGCGCTCCCACCGGTGGCGATGCCCGCTTTATGCCTCCACGCAAGGTTGTAGCGTGGGCGGGCGCGCGCGAGGCGGTCCAATTCGGACCTCGCGCACCGCAGCTCGATAATCAATTTCACGGCATGGTGCCTCCCGAGTTTGAGTCAATGGATCCAGGCGGCCCAATGAGCGAAGACTGCCTGTGCCTGAATGTTTGGACCGCGGGCCTCAGTAGCGGAAAACGGCCGGTCATGGTGTGGCTGCACGGAGGTGGGTACACGACCGGATCCGGCGCGTTCGTCTGCTACGACGGCACGGCCCTTGCGCGCAAACACGATGTGGTTGTGGTGACGCTGAATCACCGCCTCGGAGTTTTTGGGTTCACCTACCTGGCCGAGGTTGGCGGAGAAAAATATGCGCAGGCGAGCAACGCGGGGATGCTCGACATTGTTGCCGCGCTCGAGTGGGTTCGCGACAACATTGAGCAATTCGGCGGCGACCCTGGGAACGTGACGATCTTCGGGCAGTCCGGAGGCGGAGGGAAGGTGAGCGCACTGTTGGCCATGCCTCCCGCCCACGGGCTCTTCCATCGTGCAATCGTGGAAAGCGGCGCGGCCGTAACAGGGCTTCCACCTGAGCGCGCGACGAAATCCGCCCTGGCGTTTATGGCCAAGCTGGGATTGCAGTCCGGGCAGGTGGCCCAGCTTCAGAAACTCCCGACGCACCAACTTTTGCAGGTCATGGGTGAACTGTCGGGGAACGGAATGCCCGGTTCGGGATCTCTGGCGCTGGCGCCTGTGGTCGATGGCACGACCTTGCCGAGCGATCCGTTTAATCCAACGGCGCCTGCGATTTCCGCGAATATTCCGCTACTGATTGGTACGGTCGAGACAGAGGTCACGTTTTTTCCGAATCAGATCCTCGACCCGATTGATGATGCATCGCTGCACACACATGTGAGGCAGGTTCTGCGCGGCGCGGATGACACTCAGGTTGACGAATTGATTGCCGTGTATCGCAAAGGCCGGCCGAAGGCCAGCAACACCGATCTGTATTTAATCATCGCTTCAGATGCGACGTTCCGCCAGGGCGTGTTGATCGAGGCGGACCGCAAAGCCGCGCAGCATGGCGCACCGGTCTATCAGTACTATTTCACCTGGAGATCGCCGGTGCGCGGCGGGAAGCTTCGGACTTTCCACACGTTGGAGATTCCCTTTGTGTTCGACAACGTCGACCTGGCCAAATCAATGACCGGCACGGGCGACGACCGATATGCCCTGGAGGCGAAAATGAGCGGGGCTTGGACGGCGTTCGCCCGCAGCGGCAATCCTAATCACAAGGGACTCGCGGACTGGCCCGCTTTTGACGAGACGAAACGAGCCGTCATGATCTTCAACGATCGGTGCGAAGCCGTCGACGATCCGTATGGGAAATCGCGGCAGGCGCTGGACAAAATTCTGTATAAAGGATAGCGCCACGGAAAAAAGGCCGCTTTGTCGTTTTTTCGAAGACCTTCAGGCAGGAAATTCAAACTTCGAGCAATACAGAGCCGGGCCTCTGGCCCCCGACCCTGGCTGCAGCTGTGAGGTTTAGGCGTGGCGGACTTGCGGTTGCACCGCCGCGCGAGGATGCGGGAGCGCTTTGTGGGCGCTGGATGCTCCAGCCATTGCTGCGATCCACCCCAGGAAGAACCCGAAGAAAGTGACCCAACCCAGGAAGGAGAAGTCACCCAAGATGTAACCGTTGTGCGCGGTGCCGTGGATGATTGTGGCTCCTGTGGCAAAGCCGCCGAGGAGCACTAGCAACAAAGAAGCGCTGACTGCGACGCCGAACATCACGAACCCGTAAACTGCTCCGTCTCGCGAGGTCTGCGTGCGCGCCAGCCGGCCGGTAATACGTCCCGCGACGAAGAACGAGATGACGGTCAGGATGACGAACCACGCGCCGATCCCGACGCTCATGCCCAGAATCGGAGATGCAGCATTCGCGTTCGCAGAGCTTGCGAACACCCCGACGCCCAGCGTCCCGAAGACTGCCCAGATCGCGAGAAATGCAAACATCCCAGCCCAAATCGCTCCCCAGTTGGGTCGGCTAAAGAAGTTTACGTTTTCCTGTGTGACAGCTGGCGCGTTTAACGGCGCAGCTCGATTAGTAAAATCTGCCATATCTGCCTCCTTGAAAATAAAACACGATTCTTTTGCTACAGCGAATTTGCCCTGAGAGAGCGCTACATGTCGTGGTTGCAAGGCCACGCTCGCGAGGAGCCCCAACGGGCAGGCCGAGATGAGCTGCACGCGTGTGCACGTCTCCGGGCGTATTAGGGCGTATCTGCCGCCTTTTGCTGCAACTTTTTGGATTGGACTCGGAGAATTGGACTGGGAGAATTGTGTTGCAGTCACTCTGGTGGCGGACGCTGCCTCTGTGATTTGCCTGGCATGGGCGAAATTTTTCAAGGCCGAATTGCCCACTGCCTGGTGAACCACTACTAGCTCCTATAAAATTCGATGCATCGGTGACGGGGACGTTGCGAATACTCGGTCGCAGGGTGTGCGGGCGTGAGGTGAAAATCCGCAGGTGACGACCCTACAGCACGCAGGGCGCTTCAGGCAGTGGGTCGAAAATAGGCTGCGGAGGGGATAGTGCGCTGTGTGACGGATGCGCAACGTGCCGGGCGCGGTCACGAGAAGCTAATTGTTCGCAAAGCGCGATGGTGCCAGGGCAAGCTGCTGCTTCCAAGATTCAACTGCACAACGGATTCCCTTGGAGCGTGCTTTACGATTCGTAATCCGGCTCGCTACGCTTCGCCGTCTGCGATGCGAGGTCGCTCAGCCACGCGGCGATCGTCGTGTTGTATCTCGCGCTGGCTTCCGCGAACACGACACCCATCCCAAATACGCCAAAGCCGCTGCCTGCGTGTCCATAGATGACTTTGCCGTCCACTTCGCACCGGCTTAGGCCGTCACAGATCGCGATATGCATTTCCGTCCCCACCGGAACGGGTTCAAGTGTATCGATGTAGCAGCCGCGCGAGCTTAGTTCGCTGAGCTTGGCGCGAAGCTCATTTCCATCATGAAGAGTGATTTCGGCGTCCGCGGAAAAAGGAAACCGTGGATTTGTACGCCTTATCGCAAAAGCGGCTTGAGCCATGCCGGTCTCCTATTGCTCGTGAGCGTTCCCTTCACATCTATTCTAAATAACGTGAGCGCGAAATAGCTACATTCGCGCGCGCTGGATTGCCGAAAACGCCAAGAGGCCTCGCCCGGACAACTCCTCCTAAGGTGCTATTAACCCACTCGCCGCATGAGTGTGCAAATGGTACGGACGGTCCATTTAGGGGCACGGCTCAAGCCCATATAAATATGTCCAAAGTCAGGTACTGGGCTGCGCGCCAGCTGTCCGTACCGACTAGGTGCTTTCGATTGAGGGAGGTAGCCAAGCGGAGCGGGCAACTTAGGCTACGCCCGGGGGAATTTTTGTAAGCCGGCCGTCTGAATTGAAACAGTTTTACCAACTATCGTGGAGAACATATGCCCTTGGACGCGCAAGACCAAGAGACAATAAATAAATTGCCGCGGCTTTCGGAGCTGCGCGCCTTTTATGGAGTGCAGGTAAACGAGATTGATATAGACGACCTTTTCAGGTTGTACGAGCGCACGGGGTTCCTCTATCCGGAAAAGGCCTCCCGACTACTGCCGCACCTGGAGCTGGTGAAGGAAAACTGGCGGCGCATGCTGCGCGCCGGGGAGTCCCTGCTCTACGTGCTGACCGCGGGCGATGACGAGAAGGGGCGCGCTGCCCTGGCGGTTTGGCGCAGTTCCCGGCACGGATGGACGTATCAGCACTTGGTTTCGGAGAACAACCCATTCGCGTCGCGGTCCGTGATGCTGGCGGAGGGAGCGGAAAGCCTTCTTAAGGGATCGGACGAATCGGCGCAGAACTGGTACCGCCCCGAAAACCGCTTTCCTGCCCGCGTTTTCGGCTCCATGACGCAGACCATCGGCGAATCTCTGTCTTCAGCGCAACAGTATGCGTACCTGATCCTTTCGCGAAAGGCATCGCTGCCCACGGATGCCGGAGTTCGCGTCATTGCCTACGATCCGGCGAGGAAGAGGGATCTTTGGGCGATCGCGGAACTGACCAGAGGGCACGTTTACCTGACCGCCGAAGAATTGGCGGAAGACGTTCCGTTCAAGGCTCTGGATGGACTGTATCGCCGCGTGGGATTGAGGCGCACTCGGCATGTATGGCTCGCATACCGCAAGGGCACCGATGAACCAATCGGCGCAGCAATCGCGTATAGGGGTCCTCTGGGCTTGAACTTCAGCTATCTGGAGAATCGCTGCGATCTTTTGTTGCCGTCGTATCTCTCGGCCTCGGAGGTCGAGGGCGCCGGAACATCGCTGCTCACAGCGGCGATGACCGCCTACGAAAATTTTGAGCTGTCCGACATTCCCGTGATCGCGTCGGAAGAGGCTGCTCCCATTCTAGAGAAGCTGGGAGCTCAGATCGTTCGTCACTACTGCCAGTGTATCTGGCTGAAAGACGGGTACGCCCGTTCTTACCGGCACGTCGATAGTTTCTATTCCAAGGTCCTATCTCGCTCGCAACGGAACGGCCTGCAGCTATCTCGCGCATTTCAGGAATCGATATGAACAGCTATTTAGCAAGGTCAGACGCTCCGCCCATGGCGGAAACAAATCGGAAGCGCGTGACCGGAGAAATCTATTGCCGACGCGCGAGCGCGCGGCCATCGCGCTTGAGGCAGATCGTCGCCATGGGTGTGATTGCACTGTTCCTCAGCGGCACTGCCCGGGCCGACAACGGGCAGAACGTCCCCGACGTAACTGCGATGAGCGTGGAAGACCTGATGAACATGCAGGTCACGTCCGTCTCAAAGCGAGCGCAAAAGCTTGCGGACGCCGCCGCGGCCATTTTCGTAATCACGCAGGAAGATATCCAGCGCTCGGGCGCGCGGAACATTCCAGAACTGTTGGAGATGGTGCCTGGTCTTGAGGTGGCTCGCATTGACGAAAACAAATGGGCCATCGGCGCGCGCGGATTCAATGGACGTTTCGATGACAAGCTGCTCGTACTTATCGACGGTCGCAGCGTGTACACACCATTGTTTTCCGGCGTCTATTGGGATGTGCAGGACGTGATGCTCGAAGATGTGGAGCGCATTGAGGTGATCCGCGGTCCGGGAGCAACGCTGTGGGGCGCCAACGCGGTCGATGGCGTTATCAACATCATTACGAAACCGGCCAAAGACACCCAATCGGGCCTCATCAAGGCAGGCGGCGGAGACGAAGAACTTACGGCCGACGGCGTTCGATACGGGGGCCAGGTTGGTGACAAAGGCTATTACAGGGCGTATGTGAAAGGTTTTGATTTCGCATCCTCTACTGATTTGGCAGGACAGGATGCGTATGACGGCTGGCACCAGGATAGTGGCGGGTTCCGGTCGGACTGGACGCTCTCGAGCAAAGATACGCTGACGGTCCAGGGGGACATGTATCACAGCCAGGACGGTGAGACGCTGACGATTCCGTCTCTCACTGCTCCATATTCCGAAACGTTTCCGAACACAGGCGACTACAGCGGTGGTGATCTGCTTAGCCGCTGGAATCACACGTACAGCAACTCTTCCATTTCTCTCCAGGCATACTTCGACCGCACGAACTATGCGGATAACAACCTTTTCGTGGACCACGAGTCGGTTTACGACATCGAGTTTCAGCATGATTTCCACGTCGGAGACAGGCACGAATTCGTTTGGGGGGCGGGTTACCGCTCGATCCAGGATCGCAGCGATTCAACCTTTACAGTCGCCGTCCAACCCAGCCCGGGACAGTACAACCTGTTTAATGGGTTTTTGCAGGATGAAATTCACTTCCTGAACGACAGACTGCGGCTGACAGTGGGCTCGAAACTCGAGCACAATGCATTCACCGGGTTCGAGTACGAGCCGAACGTTCGCTTGTTGGTCAACCTCACGGCTAACCAATCGGTGTGGGGAGCGATTTCGCGCGCAGTACGCACGCCAGCAATCACTGAGGAAGGTTTGCGCCTTAACTCGGGGGTGGTTCCGCCTGGGGCACCGCCGTTTTATAGTCCGATTCCCGTGATCGAGGCTGTTTACGGTAATCCGCAGTTCCAGTCCGAAGACTTGATCGCGTACGAAGTTGGATACCGCGTTCAGGCGACAAAAACGTTCTCTGCCGACATCGCTACTTTTTATAACAGCTACACCGATCTGCTGTCAGCCGAGCCGGGAGCTCCGTTCGTGGAAACGAACCCGGCTCCGACCCATCTGGTATATCCGTTCATAGCCGGGAACAAAATGAGCGGGGGCACATACGGGGTTGAGCCCTTTTTCAATTGGAAAGTGGTTCCGATATGGAAGCTGTACGGCTACTACAGTTATCTCGAAATGAACATCCACAAGAATGCGGACAGCGCCGATCCGGTATCTCTTACCAACGATCTGCCGAACGGAAGCAATCCCAAGAACCAGGCCTACTTCCAATCGTCGCTGGAATTACCGAGAAACATCGAGCAACACATCAGCGTACGTTACGTAAGCCAATTACCGGATGACGAGGGCTACGTTATTCCCTCGTATACCTCGCTCGATGCGGGGGTCCGGTGGAGTCCGATTCCTCATGTCACCCTTGGGTTCGACGGGCTTAACTGGCTGGATAATCGGCACATCGAATTCGTTCCTGACTTCATTAACACAACGCCCACTGTGGTCACCCGGAGCATCTTCGGGTCGATCACGATCGATTTCGCGAAACGGTAACGGTTAATTCAGCGCCAAAAAGATTGCGGGAGTCGATGGTGACCAAGGGGCGGACAAAAATTTGGAAAGTGACGATCACTGCCGCGTGCCTACTCTGCCTGCTAGCGGCAGGGTCTCCCCGGGCGCAGAGCTCTGATTCCGCTTCGTCCGAGTATCTGATTAAGGCGGGGTTCATCTACAACTTCGCCAAGCTGATGGAGTGGCCCGCACCGGTTTTCGCCCAGCCGAATTCGCCGATTGTCATCGCCATTCTGGGTACTGATCCGTTCCAAGGCACGCTCGATAACGTGCTTCGCGGAAAGCAGGCGAACGGGCGCGAATTCGTGGTGAAACACTTAAAGTGGGGTGACGACCTGAGGGGTTGCAACATCATCTTTGTGAGCTCTTCGGAGAAAACACACTTCGACGACCTGTTTCGGCAGATTCATGGACTTCCGATATTGACGATCGGAGATACGCCAGGGTTCGCGGAGAGCGGCGGGATCATCAACTTCGTTCTGGAGGACGATAAGGTACGGTTTGAGATCGATGTCGATGCGGCGAGACAAGCGGACATCAACATCAGTTCGCGATTGTTGGCATTGGCCAAGATTGTCCCGGACACTGCATCCGCTGCGCGGAGGCCGCAGTGAACCTCAAAAACCTCTCCATCAAGGCCAAATTGATGATCATCACGATGCTGACCAGCAGCGTCGCGTTAGTGCTGCTGTCTGCCAGCTTCTTGATGTACGACCTTCTCTCGTTCCGGCATGTGCTGAGCGAAGATCTGGCCACGCAAGCAGAGATCATCGGCTACAACAGCGCCGTGGCCATGGGGTTTAAGGATGCATCTGCGGCGACCGCGACGCTTTCCGCGCTGAAAGCCAAAGAAGACATCGTGGCCGCGGTGCTTTACAGTCCGAACGGCAAAATTTTCGCAAAATACGTTCGCGCTGATGTGGCCCATCCGGATCTTCCGACAGACGTGATCCAGAGCAACGGATCCCGCTTCCGGGGCAGCTATTTGGAGGTCTTTCACGACGTTTCCTTTAATGGCGATTCCGTGGGAACGCTGTTCCTGCAATCGGATATGAGCCAGTGGAGTTCGCGAGCCAAGCGCTACGCGAGTTTTCTGCTGCTGTTCATGCTGGGATCGTCTTTTCTGGCGTTGCTGATCGCTTCCAAGTTGCAAACGCTGATTTCACAGCCGATTTTGCGTCTGGAAGACACCATGCGCATCGTTTCCGCCAAAAAGAACTATGAAGTTCGGGCGCTCAAATTCTACGACGACGAGATCGGCCGGCTGATCGACGGCTTCAACACGATGTTGGCGGAAATCCAGCAGCGCGACACCGCACTGCAAAGCGCGAACGATGAGTTGCAGACGCGCACGCAGGAACTGGAAGGCGAAATCATCCACCGCAAGAAAACACAGGAAGAGCTGCTTTCCGCGAAGCGCGCAGCCGAGGATGCCAGCCGGGCTAAGAGCGCGTTTTTGGCCAACATGAGCCACGAGTTGCGCACGCCGCTGAATGCCATCATCGGCTACAGTGAAATGATCCAGGAGGAGATTCAGGATTCCGGCGAGATTCAAAACGTTCAGGACGTGCAAAAGATCGAATCGGCCGGTAAGCATTTGCTTGCCTTGATCAACGACGTTCTGGATCTCTCAAAGATTGAAGCCGGAAAGATGGCTCTGCACCTGGAAACTTTCGATCTGGCGACGATGATTCAGGATTTGGCCTCGACCCTCCAGCCTGCCGTGACGAAGAATTCGAACACATTGCAGCTGAACCTTTCCGAACGTCTTGGCACCATGCGGAGCGATGTGACCAAAGTACGGCAGATTCTGGCCAACCTGCTCAGCAATGCCGCCAAGTTTACGGACCGCGGCACCATCGCGCTGGAGGCCGATCGATTCGACGCGGACGGCCAGCCGTGGATTCGCCTTCGAGTGCGAGACACCGGTATCGGAATCAGCTCCGAGCAGCAGCAAAACCTGTTCAAAGAGTTTGCGCAAGCGGACGTCTCGATTGCCCGCAAGTACGGCGGGACCGGCCTGGGTCTCGCAATCAGTCACCGTTTCGCCCAGATGATGGGCGGGAACATGAGCGTCGAAAGTGAGCCAGGCAAGGGTTCCGTTTTCACTGTGTATTTGCCTGCAGAGATCACCACCGAGGCCCCGAGCACCGCGAGTCCGAAACCAGAAATCGAACAACCAGCTGCGGCATTGAAGGCAAAATCGCGGGCGGAAACGATCCTGGTGATCGACGACGATCCCGCCGTGCGCGATTTGATGACCCGATTTCTGAGCAAGATGGGCTTTCAAGTAGCGGCTGCCGTCAACGGCGAAGAGGGAATCAAACTGGCCAGGAAAATTCGTCCCGTAGTGATCACCCTGGATGTGGTGATGCCTGGAGTGGACGGCTGGACCGTGCTCAAGCGCCTGAAGTCAGACTCCGAGCTGGCGGACATTCCGGTGATTATGGTCACCATCGTGGATAACGAAGTCGCTGGAATCAACCTCGGAGCGTCCAGCTACCTTGTGAAGCCCGTCGATCGCGAGCGGCTTGCCGAGTTGATCGAACGGTATAGCGGTACGCCGACTGCGGCCAATCCTGAAGCAGTTGGAGTAGGCGCCGAGCGCGCCGCAGACTCGAAGTTGAAAGCACCGAAACGCAAAGATTCGCAATCGAATAGGAGCAATTAGCGTGCCCGTCACAATCTTGCTCGTTGAAGATAACGAAATGAACCGGGACATGCTGACGCGGCGGCTGGAACGAAAAGGCTATCGCGTAATCGCCGCTCATGATGGAGCTCAGGGCCACGATCTTGCACACTCCGAATTTCCAGACCTCATTCTCATGGACATGAGCCTACCTGTAATGAATGGATGGGAAGTCACGCGCCTGCTCAAATCGGACCCGGCCACGCGCAACATTCCAATCATTGCGCTTACCGCTCACGCGCTTGCGACGGACCGTACCAAGGCGATCGAAGCGGGCTGCGACGATTACGACACCAAGCCCATCGATTTCGTCCGGCTGCAAGAGAAAATCAACAGCGCCCTCACGGAGAAAAAAATCTCATGAATTCCAGGAACAACTGTTTACTCATCGTCGATGATAACGAGTTGAATCGCGACATGTTGGCTCGCCGACTGGAGCGCAAAGGATACGAAGTGGAGCTGGCAGCGAGCGCCCAGGAATTGATGAAGCGAATCAAGGAAGAAAAATACGACTTGGTGCTGCTGGATATCGAAATGCCGGAGGTAAGCGGCCTGGAAGCGCTGCAGGAAATTCGCAAGCTCTATTCTCCCATCGAGCTGCCCGTAATCATGGTCACGGCCAGGAGTCAAAGCGAAGACGTAGTCACCGCTCTGGGCATGGGCGCGAACGATTATTTGACGAAACCGGTGGACTTCGCTGTTGCTTTGGCACGCATCGGCACCCAGCTTTCGCACAAGCGCGCCCAGGAAGGACTGAAAGAGAGCGAAGAGCGTTACGCGCTGGCGGCTCAAGGCGCTAATGATGGTCTGTGGGACTGGAATCTCGCCACAAACGTGATCTATTTTTCGCCGCGCTGGAAAGCGATGCTCGGATATCAAGATGAAGAAATCGGCGACGATCCGGACGAGTGGTTCGATCGCATTCATGAAGCCGACCGCGACCGCATGAAGCAAGAGATCGCCGCTCATCAAGCGGGCCGCGTGCCTCATTTCGAAGCCGTCCATCGAATGAAGCACAAGGACGGAATCTTTCGCTGGATGCTCAGCCGAGGCATGGCCACGCGAGATGCGTCAGGCAAACCGGTGCGTATGGCTGGATCGCAGACGGATATTACGGAAGGCAAAGTGTCCGACCCGCTGACCGGATTGCCCAACCGTCTGCTGTTCCTGGATCGCCTAGACCGCCTGATGAAGCACGCCAAGCGACACACGGAACGGTCGTTTGCCGTTCTCTTCCTAGACCTCGACGCTTTCAAAATGATCAACGATTCCATGGGCCATTTGATCGGCGATCAGTTGCTGCTCGGCGTCGCCAAGCGATTGGAAAGTTGTCTCCGTGCGACAGATACCGTGGCGCGGCTCGGGCACGAGACGTTTACGCTCGCGCGCATGGGCGGCGACGAATTCACCGTTCTGCTCGACGACCTGCGAGAGCAGGGCGATGCGGAGCGCGCCGCCGATCGAATTATGAAAGGGCTGTCAGAGCCTTTCATGCTGGGCGGCAAGGAACTTTTCACATCGGCTAGTATCGGCATCGCGCTGGGAAATTCCAGCTATCGACATCCGGAAGAGATATTGCGGGACGCGGATACGGCCATGTACCGAGCCAAATCTCTCGGAAAGGCGCGATACGAAGTGTTCAACGCGGACATGCGCGCCAGCGTGATGGCCCGGTTGCAGCTGGAGACGGATCTGCGGCGCGCTATAGATCGCGAGGAGTTCCTGAATTACTATCAACCGATTGTCGATCTGGATTCGAGCGAGATTACCGGATTCGAAGCTTTGCTCCGATGGCAACACCCCACGCGCGGATTACTGGCCCCCAAAGAGTTTATCCCCGTGGCGGAAGAGACAGGCCTTATCCGCGAGCTAGGTTGGTGGAATTTGCGACAGGCATGCACGGACGTCAGCGAATGGAATCGTAATCTCGATCGCCACCGCGCATTAACCATTAGTGTGAATCTTTCAGTTAAGCAGTTCATGCAGCCAAACCTGGTAGAGAACATCGCATCTCTGCTCAAAGAACTGAATCTTGCGCCCGAAGTCTTGAAGCTTGAGATCACCGAAAGCACTGTGATGGAGGATCCCTCCGCCACGGTTGAGATGCTGCAACAGATGAAGGCGCTCGGAATCAGCCTGGCCATCGACGATTTCGGGACGGGATATTCCTCGCTAAGTTATTTGCATCGCTTTCCGCTCGATACGCTGAAAATCGACCGTTCGTTCATCAGCGGTACATCGGCTGGGGTGAACGGGATGGAAATCGCCCGCACGATTCTGCCGTTGGCTAAGAATCTGTGCCTCGATGTGGTGGCTGAAGGTGTGGAAACAGCTGAACAAGCCGATGAGTTGAAGAAATTGAAGTGCCGGTACGCACAAGGATTCTATTTTTCCAAACCGGTGTCGCGGCGCGATGCGGAGGCGCTCTTGGCCGCGCACGCGGTGTGGTAAAAAAAGCGAAGCACCCGGCCTCTCCATCGGGATCAGATATGAGCACCCGTTCTTACATCATGGAACACCCCGCCGAGGGCCAGCGGCTGCTCGACAAAGCGGACGCGGCAGCGTGGATTGCCAAGTTTCTCGATCCGCATCTCCCGCGCGTTAAGAGTTTGCTGTCCGTGGGATGCGGTCCCGGCGTGTTTCTTCGCGAATTGGCGCAGAGCCATCCAGAAATCGAAATTGTCGGCCTGGATACGAGCCCAGACCGAATCCAGCAGGCGAAGCAGCGCTTCCGCGGAGTCCCGAACGCCAGCGCGTATCTCGGCGATGCGATGGACATCCCGTTCGAGGCCAACCGCTTTGATCTGGTGTTCTGCCGCTTTCTGCTGGAATATCTGCCTGACAAGCAGCTCGCCGCGCAGGAAATGGCGCGCACCTGCCGCGAAGGCGGAAAGCTCTTGTTACAAGACCTCGATGGCCAGCTCCTGTGGCATTTTCCGGAGGACACGGAGCTTCAGCGAACCACAGAGCGCGTGGTCCATTACCTGGAATCCACTGGTTTCGATCCGTTTGTCGGCAGAAAGCTATTCAGCCTATGTGTGAAGGCGGCACTCGCGGATATCACCGTGCAGATCGATCCGTATCATCTTTACGCCGGAACCATTGATGACACGCAGTTCTCTCATTGGAAAACCAAGCTGGAAATCGCGCGGCCTCAGCTCGTCGCCGTACTCGGCACGGAGGAATCGGCGCGAATCTACTCGGAGCGATTCCTCGCCTATTTGCGAAATCCCGAAACGTTGACGTATTCCTGCCTGTTTACCGTTACCGGCACCAAACCCGCTGCAACGTAGCTCGCGGCCGCCTTCCGTCGCGACGTTAATTCGAGCCCAAGAAACACGAAAGAAACTTTCAGTGAAGACGGCAATTCGTTTGCATCGAGTACGAGTTTTCTGCTTCTAATTGCGAGCATTTTCGTCGGATCCGATCGAAGCGCGATCTAATACTCTATGATTCGCGTATGAGCACTCGTCTAGTAGATCCTTTCGCCGCCGGATTGAACGCTGGCCAGCGGTTTCCGCAGAGGCGCACGGCTGCACGCTATCTGCTGCGGTGGCAGGTGAAGATTTTTGATCCGATCGAACGGACTCACGTTGAATCGAAAACGAACGAAGTCAGCATCAAGGGTTGTTGCATCAATGGGCCAGCGCAATTCGATCAAGGCGCAGTCGTCAGGCTCGAACTCCGGTGGCAACAGGAGACCGCTGAAATATGGGCCAGAGTGACGGGCGTGCAGAATGACGGCGCGGTCGGCCTCGCATTTCTTGGGAACAGCCACGAAGAAATCTTGGCGCGATGGATCAGCGCTGAACATAGACCCTGACATAAGAAAACCTGAAATTTTATAACGCGTGTGACGGGGAAGTTCCTTCTCTCACAGTGCATAGGATAACTATGGACGCAACCAAAACTAATACTCCAGCTGGCAGCGAGACTAAACCCGCGGTTCCCACGGCCAGTATTATCGCAGCAATGCTTCAAGCTGCACCGCGCACGAGCGATCTGCTCTTTTCCCCAGGGCGTTTGCCGCAAGCCGAAGTGCACGGCAAGTTGGTGCAATTGCAGATTCCCGGCGTCGGTGTTCTGGGCCCGGAAGACACGGCACGGATCGCGGGGGATTTAATTGGGCGCAACAGCTACGCCGTCGAAAAATTAAAGCAGGACGGGTCGTGCGATATTTCCTACAGTTTGCCCCGGGTATCGCGCTTCCGGGTAAATGTTTTTACCCAGCGCGGCAGTTGTGCGATCGTCATGCGCGTGGTCGCCAGCGCGGTTCCAGATTTTGAGTCATTGAACCTGCCGAAGCAGCTTGCGGAAGCCGCTGGGTTGCGGCCCGGCATCGTGCTCGTCACTGGCCCCACGGGCAGCGGGAAATCGTCAACACTCGCTGCATTCGTGAACAAGATTAACAAGGAAATTGCCTGCCACATCGTCACCATCGAAGACCCCATTGAATTTCTTCACGCACACCAGAAAGCCACCGTCCATCAGAGAGAACTGCACACGGACACGCCCAATTTTGCGACCGCATTGCGCGCGGCGTTGCGACAGGCGCCCAAGCTGATTCTCGTGGGTGAAATTCGGGATCGCGAGACGATGGAAGTGGCGCTGGAAGCCTCCGAAACAGGTCACCTGGTATTCTCGACGCTACACACGATCGACGCTTCAAAGACCATCGAGCGCATTGTGGGCATCTTCCCAATTGCCGAGCAGGCCACGATTCGCATGCGCTTTTCGAGGTCGTTCCGTTACATCATTTCGCAACGTCTGCTGCCTCGTCGGGGCGGCAGCGGCCGCGTTGCGGTGTTTGAAATCTTGAAGTCCACGCTGCGCACGCGCGAGTACGTTCAGAAAGGCGAAAGCGAGGGCAAGTCCTTGCTCGACGCCATGCGCGACGGTTCCATGGATGGCATGCAATGTTTCGACGATGAAATTGAAAAACAAATTCGTGCCGGAGCGATTGATCTCGACACCGGCCTGACGTACGCAACCAACGCCGGAAACTTGCGGCTGCAAGTAGCAGATCTTCTTGAGACGGCGGACGGGGCTGAGGTGCCAGCAAGCGCTGCAATCGCGAGCGAGGCGAATGTGGAAGGCTCGCAGCAGACCAGCGATACCGAATTGGAAATTACGCGCTGACGTTAGAACGATCGGACTGGCGCTCGTGAAAAGTGAAATTTGGCTACGGCACGCTTCAGATTGGCCGCTATAGAATGTCCGCAGACGAACCGCTAGTCCTTCTCCAGCATCACCTCGGTTGATTTGATGACGGCGCGGACCTTGTCACCCTTTTTAAGGTTCATCTCTTCCGCGCTTCGCTTTGTGATTACGCTATCGACGACGCCGTCGCTCAGCCGAACCGTGACGTGAGCCAGCACGTCGCCCCACACGATTTCCTCGATCGTTCCGTTTAGTTTGTTGCGTGCCGAGAGTTTCATACGAAAAGCATACAGCTGGTTGGCCGCGCATGTCTAACCGAGCGCGGCATCTGCGTGATAGGGAGAAGGTCCCGGACGCGCAAGCGCTCCGAGCCCGAACCACTTGGGACATGTGTGTAAGGGAAGTTACAGCAGGTGCAAAGTTGGTTGCGGGGGTTGGATTTGAACCAACGACCTCCGGGTTATGAGCCCGACGAGCTACCAGGCTGCTCCACCCCGCGGACTGATAATAGCGGAAGCGTTCGGGATCGTCAAACCATTCCACTCGTCACCAGCGGATCACCGGCGGCGAGAGCTGGATCTGATCGAGCTGTTAAATCAATCCGAATCTTCCGAAGATTGGTCATCCGACGACGAGCCTTGGCCGGTACCGACCTGTACATCGCAGATGCCTTGGCTGGATGTTTGATCGGCGCTGAAAAGTTCGTCACAGGAGTCGGTAGTCCAATCGCGCTGGTGCGTCACGGGGTCAAGAGGAATAAAGCCGATGTACCCGGCCGATTGCAGGTCATCGAGAGAACTCGGAGGCTGGCCTTTGTCCTCCGTATACTGCTGGATCGCCTGGTTCATCACAAAAAGATCGTGCTGCTGCGCCGCAACTCTTGCGGTTTTCAGCGATTGCTCGTAGCGTCCCGCTCCGAGCGTTGCCAGGATGACGATGATGGTGATCACGATCATCAATTCGAGCAGGGTGAAGCCCCGGCACGTCTCCTCGCGAGACTCGTCCCGATTCGCAGCTCGTTGTGCAACCAGCGTCATAGCCCGATTATGGTCCCGACAGGCAAAATTATCTACCAGTCCGAATATTTCGTTCCGTCAAGAGCGGTGCCCGTCGCGCGGCTGTACACATCAAAAACGTCCTGGCCGCCCCACTGGGTCGAGTCCGCGTCGTCCTGTGCCGAGCGCAGTCCCCAATCGGTATCGCCGGTAAATGGGTCGGTCGGAATCTTCCGCAGGTAACGGACTTTTTGATCCTGCGCTCCCGCAAGCTGAACGCCATCCACCAGTGTTTGCAGATCAGGCGGATAGCCTTCCGTCCCTGCTTGCACTTGGATGAGATTTTTGTCGGAGTCGTCCTTGTACCTGTCGATCGCATCGCGCATTTCGCGGAGATCGGCGCGCAGCTGGTGTTCCTTCCTGCTGATCACCACCACGCGAGTGAGGGGAATCGCCACGGTCGACAGCACTATCAGGATCGCACACGCGACGATCAATTCCAGAAGCGTCATGCCAGACTGGCTCGTGCTCGAGCGCAGACGCCGTGACTTGGTTTCGTTCGGGACCGCGTCCTGCTTCTGAACGGTCCTGCGCGAACTGTAAAGCAGTTTCACTCCGCCCTCATTGCACGTTTATTGTAGCTTCGCCCGATACCATCGGGATCGTCTGTTGCTGGGAATTGCGTCCGTTGACTTGCAGGATCTGGATTGGAGACGTGCCCGGTGCCACGCCGCGAACCACCAGCCCCAGCAGCGTGCCCGATCCGTTTACTCCCGGAGTATTCGGCTGTCGCGTGGCGGACACGATCACATCGCCATGCTGTGCGTCAATCCGTTGGACCACAGCGACCTCTTGAGTCCCTCCAGAGAGGAATCCTCCATTGGTCACGTCCTCTACCTGGATCACCGAGGGATCGTAGTGAATCAGCAAGGGAATCGAATAGAGGTCCTTCACGTTGGATATATTCAATCCTAAAGTTACTCGCGCCCCCGGCTTAATGGTCGCCGACGACGGATTGAACTGCAGCTGCGCCGTTGGACTCGCCGGCGCAGCAGGTGAAGGAGTCTGCGCAGTCCCCGGTGCCGGGGTTGCCGCGGAAGGTGGCAATGCGGAGGTTCCTCCATCCTGCGGCTCCTCGTCCCGATAAAACACGCGAACGTTTGTATCCGTGCCGGCCGCCAGCGGACGTAGGTCGGCCGAAGTTATATCTGGCCCCCGCAGCACATGCGGGGTGATCACGATCAAGATGTCGCTCGTCTGCGTTTCTGTTGAATTATCCGAAAACAGATACTTAAAGAACGGCAGTTTTGCCAGTCCGGGAATGCCGTTGAGGTTCTTGGTATTCGTGGTTTGAAAGAGTCCGCCTAGCACGCTTACTTCACCCGGTTTCAGGCGGATCTGGTCGGGGCCGATCTGATTATTCCCGATGATGGGCTGTTGAATTCCCCCGATCGTGCTTTGCCCGATGACCGACGAAACGGTGAGCGACAGCGTCAGGCTCACATCTCCATCCGGATGCACGCGCGGGGTCACATCGATATTCACGCCGACGTCGAGGTACTGAAACTGCGTATTGACCAGCGGATTCACCACGCCTGCTCCGCCACCCACGCCTACTCCGACTCCGGCTTGGAAGCTACCCGTGGCGATCGGCACTTTTTCTCCGATCTTCAGCGAAGCCTTTTCGCCGTCGGTTATGCGAATTTCCGGATCCTGAATGATGTGCGTCTGGCTGTCTGTAAGGATGGCGTTGGCAGTTGCGCCCGGCAGAGTCGCGCTGTAATCATTGAGCGAGATGTTTTTCAGATTGCCCAGAGTGATTTGCGTGGGCGTTGTGGTGGTGCTGCTCGAAGTGGTGGTACTGCCGCCGTTCGGCTGATTGCTGGTGAGCGGCGTAAATGCAATGGAGGCGCTCTGTCCAGGCAGCACTCCCAGGTCGCGCAAGTGGTCCAAGCTGGCCGAGAGCACCTCGAAGTGAATCAGCACTTCGGGGCGAGCCTGGTCGATATCGTGGATGATTTTCGCCGCGAGAATGAGCTTATCTGGCGTGTCACGCACCACGATGGCGTTATCCGCGTTCACTTGCGTCACGCGCCGCAAATCGAGCAGTTCCCGCAGCCCGGTAACCACTTCGGTCAGGTCTTGGGGCGTGAGCGTGTTCGAAAGATAGAACGTGCGGACTTCCTCGTCTTCCAGGTCGCGGCGCTTCTGCGGATTATCTGGCGCCACGAAAATCACCGTACTGGTTAGAGGCTTCCAGAACGCCTTGGACTCGAGCGACACCGCATCGAGCGCTTGTTCCAGCGTAACTCCCGGCAGTTCCACGGAAATCCGCCGCGACACAAAATCCGGATCGAATAGCACGCTCAATCCCGCCAGCTTGCCGACCGTCTCGAAAACAGTGCGCGCATCCTCGGTGGCCCGGAAATTAATGGGCTCGCGCGATAGCGGCTTTAGCTCGGGTGGCGCAGCCAACAATTGGGAGTCGAACGATGGAGTGCTTGGCACGGCGTTCTTCGGCGTCGACGCAGCAGTTCGCGCCGCCATAAGCTCCAGAGTCTTCTTTACCTCTTGTTCTGCTGCGTCGTTCGATGGATCGACGGTTGCCGCCCGCTGAAATTCGGCCAGCGCCATTTGCAACTGCCCTGCATTCACGTCCTTGCGGCCCTGTTCCACATGATACTGCGCGTCCTCAAAACGCATTTGCAGTTCGTTAAGTTTGTACTCTGTATTCGACGGATTCGCGCGCAGCGCACGCTGGTAATCCGCCAGCGCCGTGTCGTAGTCCTGCAGTTCTTGCGCCTTTTTTCCCGCAGCAAAATCCTTGTTTGACTTGGGACAGCCGGCCAGAGTCACCGCGGCGATCGCAAGGATGGGTAGATACGCTATACGGCGCAAACAGGACCTCCGAGGCGTGTTCTGAATCTTACGGAGTCTAGCATCCGGTATAGGATGCAGCAAGGAATCGCATCCGTTGCCGATTATCTTTGGTTACCATTGGCGATGTGAACGCCACATTACACGCTCGTGAAAGCTGCCCTGAGCCGCTCATAATAGAGGCATTGCCCGACGTCGCTTGCGGCTCATCGTATCCGGCGGCTATCATAGGCCCACCGTGAAAGCAGCAGTCAAAAAGAAAGAACGCGACGGAGTTAAGATCGTTGCGCAAAATCGCGCCGCTTCTTATAACTACGATCTTCTCGATAAGCTCGAGGCGGGTCTCGTATTAGTGGGCACCGAAGTGAAAAGCCTTCGCGAAGGGAAGGGCTCGCTGCGCGAAGCCTACGCCGACCTTCGCACGGGAGAACCTTGGCTGATAAATTGCCACATCCCGGAATATCAGCCCGGCGGTTTCCGAAACCACGATCCCTTACGTAAACGAAAGCTGCTGTTGAACCAGCGCGAGATCGACCGCCTGGTCATTCAAACGCAGCAAAAAGGGATGACCATCGTCCCGCTAAAAATCTATTTTCGCGACGGGATCGCGAAATGCGAACTGGCCATCGCCCGCGGACGCAAATTCCACGACCGCCGCGAGGCCGAGCGCCGAAAAGAAGCCAAAAAAGAAGCCGACGAAGCGATGTACCGCTCGCGCCGGCGCTGAAATCGAAAGGAACACATGCAGATCGGATTGGTCACCGAACCGTACTCGCAAGTGCGCGCCGACGCTTTGATTACGTACGTTTTTGACGCGGAAAGCAAGTTCGACGGCGCTCTTGGCGAGATCAATCGCGAAATGAACGGCCGCCTCGAGTCGCTGGCCGCTAGCGGCGAGCTTACTGGGAAATCGCTGGAAACTGTGCTCGTTCATTTTCCGCAAGGCCTGGCAGCGCAACGGCTGCTGCTGGTGGGTGCGGGCAAGCCTGGGAAATTCTCCGCGGCCGAACTGCGCAAAATCGCCGGCACAGGTCTGCGCTACTTGAAATCCCGCGGCGCAAAGAGAATAGTTTTTCTCGCACGCGAAGGCGAGCGTGGCTCCGAAGCCGTGCAGGCAGTAGTCGAGGGGCTGGTCGTTGCCGATTTCGAGTCCGATAAATATCGCAGCGATAAGAAGAAACAGGAGGTCGAAGCTGCTTCTCTGGCTGGTTTTGGTGCTGGTCTCGGTGCCGATCTGAATTCTGCCGTCGAGCACGGCCGCGTGATCGCAGAGTCGCAGAATTTCGCGCGCGATCTGATCAACGAGCCTTCCAACCGGCTCACGCCGCGCATGCTCGCAGCCCGCGCCGAAGCCATGGCCAAGGAAGCCGGTCTCGCCGTCGAAATCCTTGACGAACGGAAAATCTCCGAACTGAAAATGGGCGCGCTGATTGGTGTCGCACAAGGCAGCGTGGAGCCACCGCGCGTCATCGTCTTGCGATACACGCCGAAAATAGCGCCACCCGGCGGGCCGGTGCTCGGTCTCGTCGGCAAGGCGGTCACCTTCGATACCGGTGGCATTTCCATCAAGCCCGCCAACAATATGGAAAAAATGAAGTACGACATGGGCGGCGGTGCCACCATGCTCGGAGCCATGCATGCCCTGGCCGCGCTGAAACCTTCCATTCCGGTGATCGCCGTGATTCCCTCCACCGAAAATATGCCCGGGGGCCGCGCACAAAAGCCAGGAGACGTGCAGGTGGCCATGTCCGGCAAAACCATCGAAGTAATCAATACGGACGCAGAAGGCCGCCTGATTCTGGCCGACGGCATCTTCTACGCGCGCAAGCTTGGCTGCACGCATCTGATCGACGCCGCCACTCTCACCGGCGCAATCGAAGTTGCCCTCGCAAACGTCAACGTCGGCGCATTCGGCACGCCGCGTGAATATCTCGACGAATTTCTCGCCTGCGCCAAAGCCGTGGGAGAAAAGATGTGGCCCATGCCCATCGACGACGAATACGAGGAAATGATCAAGAGCACTATTGCGGATATTCGCAACACCGGCAGCGGCAAAGGCGGCGGCGCAATCACCGCAGCGTGGTTCCTGAAAGAATTCGCCGAAGACACTCCATGGATTCACCTCGACATCGCGGCGACCTGCTGGATCGACGAAGGACGTCCGTGGCTGGCGAAAGGGCCAACCGGCGTGGCCATTCGCACCATCGTCGATTTTGCGATGAAGATGTAGTTTTCCTAATCGCGCAAGCTGAGCCGCAGCTTTACTTGGTCGGATCGTGGGCGTACGCAGCTTGCTGCTTTTCTGCCGGTGGCAGGGGATAGACGGTGCAGTTGCCAGCGCGCTCCGGCTTCGCGCCCAATACTTCCTCTATATAGCTCGCCCCGCGTTCCTCCTCGGGCGAATCGTAAATCACCACCGCGCTCAGATTGAGCTGGCGAATCGCCTCCCTGGCTGAGGCGCGGTCCGCTGCAGTGTCGATCGGCGCCGGATACAACCCCTCGATCGACATCAGCGAGCGCAGAATTCGAACATTCCAGAACGGCTTCCAGATCTCTGGTGGCGTGTAAGACAAATAGCCATCCACCAAAGCAAATTTCCCGCCGCTCGCCACCTGCATCCACATGCTTTTCAGGCAATAGGGCTGCTGAATCATGGGAAACGTCAGAATCGTCCCGCGCTGCAGTTGCGATGGCACCATACATCCAATCATGGATGCAGTCGATCGGCCCGGATGGTAGCCCATTCCGGGATTGAGCGTCGAAGCTCGCGGAAAAGGAATCGTCAAATAATCGGCTGCGATTAGCACCGTTACGACGGGAACAAGCCAGTAGCGATGCCGCCCCGTTTGCTTTGCTTCGAGCAGGTACTTGACGCCCAGCGAGCACAAAATTCCGAGGCACAGCGCGACAATCACATCGAACCGCGCCGGCGCGGATATAAATTTGGCGAACGGCAAGTCGAAGAAAAGTGCCGCTGGCCCAGGGACATTCAACTGGTGGCCCCAGACGTGAATTCGCGGCCCAAGCGATAGTAGCCAGAAGGCGATTCCCAGAATCAGCGCGTTTACCGCCCATCGCCGGTTCGCGTCGCGGCCTTTCCAGAAGCCGGTCGCCGCTAGCGCGAGAACCACGACGCCGATATAAACCGTTCCTTCCACTCCCGCCAGAAAAACGTCCGGATTGAGCCCATGCGCCCACTTGCCGAAAAAAACGTGGTTCCAGCTTGGGATCGCAAATCCGAGCTCGTCGGCAGACATCACCTCGATGTGGCCCGGCCTTCGCGCCCCGGGAACGTTGGAGCGCGTGCCAAGCATCATCCAAAGCAGCGGCGAGAATCCAACGACGAACGTGGCTGCGCTGGCGCAAATCGGTTTCCAGACGCCGCTGATAAACCGCAGCGCCCCGCCTCCCAGGCGTCTCGCGATTTCGACCGCCAGCAGAAGTGCGGCGAAAACCATGCAAATCACCGCGTAGTTGTAATGGGCAAATGCCGCCAGCAGCAAGGCCAGTCCCAGAGGAATCCCGAGCCCCCACGATGCTGACTCTCCGGTGAAAATCCGGTCCAGCGCGAGCACGAACAGGGGAATCGGAAACGCAGTGACGAGGCTCAGATGAGCCAGCGCTTCTCCCATCAAAAATGGGCTGAACCCGAATACGATCCCGCCGATGAACGCCGCCGTCTCGTTTCGCGAAATTCTTAGGCAAAGCAATCGCGCACAGAACGCCGCGAGCGCGAGTTGCAGAATCAGCGAGAAGTTATACGCCAGCACCGGACCAGCAAAGATGCTCAGTGGCAATGCGATGAAGCCCGCCAGCGGGTCGGTGGTACTCCACGCCAGATTCACTTGGCTGGGATAGTAAAGAAGACGCGTATAGAAAGGATTGTGCCCGTGCAGTACGGCTCGCGCGAAATGCCACAAAAACCAGGCGTGCTGAAAATTGTCGCCGGGAAAGCCGAGCAGCCCCGAACCGAGCGACAATGAGCCAGGCAACGTGAAAACGAATCCGAGCGTGAGGAACAGAAAAAACGCGATGGCGTGGTTGCGAATGGACCGGCGCCGCGCCACGCGATTTCCAGCATTCGAAATTTGCGGCGGACCAGCGCTCGCAGCGCGCGACTCAGCCTGCCAGCCCGCGCCGAAGCTCCCACCGCTTCTCGCTAGCCTGCTACATTCGTGCTGAGGCGGCTGCTGCTGCTCCATACATCACATTTTCTCGGGAGCGCTGATGCCGAGCAGCGCCAGCGCGGCCACCATCTCCTCGCGCACCAGCCACACCAACTTCAGCAGAAACGCGCGCTTCTCGGCGTCTTCTTCCGAAAGGATGTGATGCTTGTGGTAAAAAACGTTGAACGCCTGCGCCAATTCGAAAGCGTAGCGTGTCAGGAACGCGGGCTCTTGCGCGGACACAGCCGCGTCCACGCGTGCATCGAGCGACCCCGCGAGCACGACCAAATCCCAAAGGTCATCGCCCGCACCCAGAGCGAGAAATCTCGCAGCGTCAATCTCGCCGCTTTCAATCCGCTTGGCATTGGCAGAATCCACTTCGTTCAGCCGGTCCTCGCCCTTGCGCGAAATGCCTTGCACGCGGACCACTGCATATTGCACGTACGGCCCGGTTTCCCCCTCGAAGCTCAGCGCGTCCTCAAAATCGAAAGCGATCACCGTCGAGCGCGTGTAGCGCAGCAGAAAATAGCGCAGCGAGCCTTTGCTGATCGCGTCGACAATATGTTCGGCTTCGGCTGTCCCGACGAGGTCCGGGTGGCGTGACTCGACTTCCTTGCGCGCGCTAGCCTCCAGCCTGTCGATCAGGTCATCGGCCTTCACCCCCTGGCCCTTGCGCCCGCTTACTTCTATGTACGGCTTCTTCGCGTCTTCTTCTGGAATCTCGTAGCCAAGTTCGCGCGCGCAACGGGGCGTGAGCGCTACCACGTTGTACGAGAAGTGCTTGAGATGATCTGCCTGTTGGCCGTATCCGAGCGCGCGTAATCCGGCCGCCACGACCTGCTGCGGATACGCTTGGCGCGCATCGATCACGTTGTAAACGTCGTGCGCGTGCCCAAATGTGGGATGCGACGCGTATCCCGGAACGCTGCTGGTAATCCAGACCTCTGAGCCATCGCCCTGTTTGTAGAACGGCTCGTAGAAAAAATCCTTTTCCAACAAGCCATACTTCCATAGGTGGTAGGCAATATCCTTGCCCACGTACGTCACCGTGCCATTGGAACGCACGATGATTTTAGCTTCGGCGAGTTCCGTGGGTTCTTCCTCAGCCGTTTCCGTTTGCCCCGTCGCCTCTTTGTCAGACGGAAGGTCCATCACCCAGCAGCCCTGATTTTTCCCCGACGTGGCGTACTGAATCGCGCCACTTTTCTTGAGCATTTCAAACGCGGCATCCCAAAACTTGAGGTGCAACACGTCGCTCTCTCGAGTCAAGAGCTCGTAGTTGATTCCCAGGCGTCCAACTGTTTCTAGGTGGCATCGCACGATCGCCGTCGAGATGATTTCCGCCATCTGTGCCGCCGCTCCGTGTCCCTCCTCGATTTCCTTCAGCGTTTGTGCGCGCATTTGCAGCCGCGCTTTATCCTCGGCGAGCCAGAGCGTTACGCGCGTATACAAATCCCAGCACAGGTAGTCGAATTTGGGCGCGGCGGTCAGTGCGCGCATTTCGTCGGTTGTCTTGGGCTCCAGATGCAGAAATCCGAGCACCACGTCCGCAACTTGCACGCCGGTATTGTCGATGTAGTTCTGTACTTCCACGCGATGGCCGGTGTAGCGCAATAGTCGCGCGAACGTGTCTCCCAGCACGGCATTGCGCAGGTGCCCGATGTGCGCCGCTTTATTGGGGTTGATGCTGGTGTGCTCGACGACGACCTTCGCGGCATTTGGCGCAGGCGCCTGTTCGCCGGAAGGTTGCTTTGCGGCCTCCTCGCACGTCGCTCGGAAGAAAACGGACCGGTCGATGAATGCGTTCAGATACCCGCCACCAGCAACTTCCACACGCGCCACGCCGGGAATCGCCTTGATCGAATTGGCGATCTCTTGCGCCAGCGCGCGCGGCGGCTTTTTCAGCCGCTTGGCAAGCTCGAAGCACACCGGCGAGGCGATTTCTCCCATGGAAAGCTTCGGCGGACGCTCGGTCACGATCGGCACATCGGTTTTATACCGCTCGTGGATATGGTGCCGCAGCGCCTTGCGGAAGCGGTCCTCGACCGTTTTATACACTTGGCTCCTTGCCCGTCAGCGAATCAAAAATTATGCACGGAATTCCTCCGCCACGCTACTACAACCCCTCAGCCTTCGGCGGCAGTTGCTTCGACGCAACATGCATGAATGCCGCGCGGGTCGAATTGACAGAGCATAGCAGCCAGACTAGTATCGAATTTTCGCTTTTCCGCGGCAGAATCATCTGTAGCGCCAGAACACGCACTCGTAGCGAGCGAGAATGAACAGCCGGGCACGACGATGAAGACGATACGCTCCGCCTATTTCGACTGTTTCTCGGGTATCAGCGGCGACATGGTTTTGGGCGCGCTGGTCGATGCCGGAGCGGATTTGCGCGCCATCGAATCGGAGCTGTGCCGCCTGGGCCTGGAAGGCTGGAAGATTACCGCGTCGAAAGTGCAGCGCGGCCCGATCTTTGCAACCCATGTGAAGGTGGAGACGGAAGAGCAGCACCACCATCGCGGCCTTTCGATCATTTTGAAGCGCATTGACGACGCGAATCTGGCGCCACGCGCAGCCGAACGCGCGCGCAGAATTTTCACGCGCCTTGCAGAAGCCGAGGCCCACGTTCATCAAGTTCCCATCGAACAGGTCCATTTTCACGAAGTGGGCGCGGTTGATTCGATTGTCGATATTGTAGGCGCGTCCATCGGTTTCGAAATGCTCGGCATCGACGAATTCGCGTGTTCGCCGCTGGATGTGGGCGCAGGACAGGTGAAGACGGCGCATGGTCTGCTCCCAGTTCCGGCCCCGGCCACCGCAGAATTGCTGCGCGGCGCGCCAACCTTTTCGAGCGGCTTGCGGCGCGAACTAGTGACGCCCACCGGCGCCGCCATCGCCACGACACTCGCCTCACGCTACGCGGAAATGCCGGCGATGACCCTCCGCGCGATCGGCTACGGTGCGGGCTCGGCGAACGACGCTGAGAAACCAAATGTGCTGCGCCTTCTGATCGGCGAACGTGCGGCGAGCGAGCCGGGCGAGTATTGGGACGCGCCGGTTACCGCGATCGAAACCAATCTCGACGATATGAGCCCGCAAATCTATGGCTACTTCGCGGACAAGGCGCTCGAAGCAGGCGCGCTGGACGTCTTCTCCACGCCCGCGCAAATGAAAAAGAACCGCCCCGGTCTGCTGATCACAATTTTGAGCGAGCCGTCCAACGTCTCAAAGCTGATCGATTTGCTCTTTCGCGAGACCACCACCATCGGCGTTCGCACCCACGACCTGCGACGAAAAACTCTGGCCCGCGACTTCGTGCCGATCCGGACGCCCTACGGCGAAGTGCGCATGAAAGTTTCTCGGCTCAATGGCGCGGTGCTCAACGCCGCGCCGGAATATGACGATTGCCGCAAACTCGCCGCCGAGCACGGCGTGCCCTTGAAACAAGTAATCGCCGCGGCGTCATCCGAGTATCAGAAACAATCGGCGCCGATTGCGCAGGTCAGAAGCGCTTCCAGCGCACCTAAATAAGTCGTGCCAAAATAATTCATGGACCAGCCCAAAAAGTTCTACCTCACCACACCGATTTACTACGCCAATTCGCGGCCGCACGTTGGCTCGGCATACACAACCATCGTGTGCGACGTGATCGCGCGCTACAAGCGCATGTGCGGCTACGAAGTCGCGTACCTCACCGGCACGGACGAGCACGGCGTCAATATCGAACGCGCCGCCGAAAAGTTTGGAATCCATCCGTCCGAATTGGTGGATCGCAACCAGAAAATTTTCCGCGACCTGTGGAAGCTGCTCGGAATCCAGTACACCCATTTCATCCGCACCACTTCCACGGAGCATGCGCGTGCTGTCCAGGTGCTCGTCCGCCGCACCCTCAAGCGCACGCCCCACGCCATCTACAAGGCCAAGTACGAGGGCCGCTACTGCATCTACGACAATCTTTACGTCAGCGATTCGCCCGAACCGGCGGATTGCCAAATCTGCGGCCGCCCCGCGGAATTAATTTCCGAAGAAAACTATTTTTTCCGGCTCTCCGCCTATCAGGACAAACTGCTCGCGCTCTATCGCGACCGGCCGGAATTCGTCCAGCCGGAATTCCGCCTAAACGAAGTGAAGAGCTTCGTCGATGCCGGACTGAAAGATGTCTCCATCAGCCGCAAGTCGATCAAGTGGGGCATTCCCTGGCCGGACGATCCCGAGCATGTCTTCTACGTCTGGTATGACGCGCTCACCAGCTACATGAGCGGCATCGGTTTCGGCGAAGGGCCGGACGGCGAAGCGAATCGCCAGTTCAAAACTCTCTGGCCCGCCGACCTGCACATGATCGGCAAGGAAATCATCCGTTTCCACGCGGTTTACTGGCCCGCGTTCTTGATGGCCGCTGAGCTTCCGCTGCCGGAAAAAATCTTCGCGCACGGCTGGCTGCTCTTCGAGCAGGAAAAGATGAGCAAGTCGAAGGGCAACATCGCCTATCCCGAGCCCATCGTGAAAGCCTTCGATGAACTCACCGGCGCAAACGTGGGCAACGACGCGTTGCGCTACTACCTGCTGCGCGAAGTCGTCTTCGGCCAGGACGGCAATTTTTCTCGCGATGCGCTGATCACCCGCTACAACGCCGATCTAGCCAACGGGCTCGGCAATCTCGCCAGCCGCGTCCTCGCCATGATCGATCGGTATCTCGGTGGTGTCGTGCCGTATCAGATGTCCGGTACCGTGCTAAGCAAGACTGAAGTGGGTGAGGCAGCGAAGCAGGGCGAAGTCGCGCTTGAAGGCTTTTATCAATGGACCTTGCGAGAGATCCACGACAACTACGCCAACATGGAGTTCTCGCAGGCGTTGGAAAAAATATTCGGGCTGATAGCGAATACTGACCGATACCTATCAATTGAAAAGCCATGGACTTATGCCGAGGATCCGGCCGAGCGACGAAGGCTCGAACGGACCTTGTTCATGGGTGCCGAGGCGCTTCGTATCATAGCGATTCTCGCGCACCCAGTGCTGCCAGAGGCGACAGCCAATTTATGGAAGCAGCTAGGGCTGGACGGAAACCCAGCGCGGCAGCCGTTGGACGGGGTGGCGTGGGCCCAGACTTACGCCCCATTTCATGTTGGCAAGTCCAAAACGACTTTTCCGCGAGTAGATAAACGAGAAGTGATGGAAAGGATCGAAGCAATGGAAAATGAAATTCGCAATCCGGGCGCGCCAGTAGCTGTCCCGGTCGGGACGGGCAGTGCAGAAACCAGCGGCGCACCCGCCGGTGCGGGCGCAGAGAAAATTACCATCGACGATTTCGCCAAAGTCGAGCTGCGCGTCGGCGTAGTGAAATCCGCCGAGCGCATTCCCAAGGCGGACAAGCTGCTTAAGGTGATGGTCGATATCGGCGACGAAGTGCGCCAGGTGCTCGCGGGAATTGCCGCGGCGTATGCACCAGAGGATTTGGTAGGCCGCAAAGTGGTGGTTGTGACCAACCTTGCGCCGCGAAAAATGCGCGGCCTCGAATCCAACGGCATGCTCCTCGCCGCATCAGCCGGTCCCGACGGCAAGCCCGTCTTGTGCACCTTCGCCGAGGAAATCGCTCCCGGCTCCAAAGTAAAGTGACGACCCGGAGAAGATCGTCGTCCTGAGGGCCCACCTAGTGGCCCGAAGGATCTCTCTTTTCGTAACCGCCGTGCGCACAGACCGAGGGATCTGCGGGAATCTGCTTTTCGCAGCGGCGACTAACTCAACGCATTTCACATGAACATCATCGACTCACACGCGCACCTCGAAATATCGCAATTTGACGACGACCGCGCGGCCGTGCTCGATCGCGCCCGCGCCGCTGGCGTCGAATTGCTCCTCGCCATCGGCAGCGGCACCAGCCCTGCCGAGCGCATGGACGCCGCCATTCCGTTCGCCGAATCGCACGACTGGATCTACGCTACCGTCGGCATTCACCCCCACGACGCGGCCGTCGCCACCGAAGAACATTTCGCGCGCCTCGACGAACTGGCCCGCCATCCGCGCGTGATCGCCTGGGGCGAGATGGGCCTCGATTATTATCACGACCATTCGCCGCGCCAAGTGCAGCAGCAGGTTTTTCGTCGCCAGCTGCACATTGCCCGCGCCGCGAAGCTTCCTGTTGTCATCCACTGCCGCGACGCCTGGGACGATTGCCTGAAAATTCTCGAAGAAGATTGGCGAAGCTCCGGCCTCGCTGGAATTTTTCATTGTTTCACGGCCTCGCTCGCCGAAGCCAAGCGCGGCCTGGACATGGGCTTTCGAATTTCTTTCGCTGGCAACGTCACTTACCCGAAGATGCAGCCGCTGCGCGATGTGGCGCGCGAATTGCCCCTCGACTCAATTCTCACCGAAACCGATTCGCCCTTTTTGCCTCCGCAGGGACGCCGCGGCAAGCGCAACGAGCCTGCTTTTGTAGTAGAAGTGGCGCAAGCCTTGGCGAATGTGAGAAACTTAGCCACCGACGAAATTGCGGCGATCGCCGCCGCCAATTTCCGCCAGTTTTTCCGGCTCGGCGCGGATCGGTCCACTCCAGCCTGATGCCCAGATCGGACCATAGTCGGACAGAAAACTGATGTCCTTCGCTGTCCAAATCGTAAAGGAAATTTTCGACCTCGTGCGCGAAGACTTGGCGCTGGTCGAACGCGAAATCGCCGCGCAAAATGGCGCAGCAATCGCGCCGGTCTCGGAGATCGCCAGCTATCTGCAAGGGGGCGGCGGCAAGCGCCTGCGTCCGGCGTTGCTGCTGCTGGCCGCCGGAGCGTCCGGTTATCGCGGCCCCAGCGCCATTCGCCTCGGCGCCGTCGTGGAGATGATCCACAGCGCTACGCTGGTTCACGACGACGTGATCGACGGCGCGCAGACTCGCCGCGGTCGTCCCAGCACCAACGCGCGCTGGGGCAATCACATGAGCGTGCTCGCGGGCGACTGGCTCTACATGCAGTCGTTCGAAATGGCCCTTCGCGAACGGAATTTCTCGATCCTCGATATCCTGATCGACCTCACCCAAAACATGGTCGAAGGCGAACTGCTGCAGCTCACCTTGCTCGGGCAGATCGACTTACGCGAAGCCCAAGCCACCGAGCTTGCCTATCGCAAGACCGCTTGCCTGTTCAGTGGCTGCGCGCGCCTGGGTGCGGTTCTCGGCCGCCAGCCGAAGCATGTGGAAGAGTCGCTGGCGGAATACGGACGCAACGCTGGCTTGGCGTTCCAGCTTGTGGACGATCTGCTCGACTTCACCGCCTCGCCAGAAAAACTAGGTAAGCCGGTGCTCAGCGACTTGAAGGAAGGCAAAGTCACGCTGCCGCTGATCTTCGCGTTAGAAAACGGCGCTTTGGAAAACGGCGCGCGACAGAACGACGCTTTGCCGCGAGCGGCGACGGCTGACGGCCACGCCGGCAATCGCGCCGGCTCGCACGCGAACGGCTCCGAGGGTCGCCGCATGGTTGCGAAGGTTCTGGAAGAGCGCGATTTTGTCAGCGTGCGCCCGGAGGCGATCGCCAGACTCGTCGAAGAATCCGGCGCCCGCGCTCGCGCCGCAGCTCTGGCTCGCGACTACGTGGGCCGCGCGAAATCCTGCCTTGAAGTATTACCCGATAGCGACTACCGCCGCGCGCTTCTAGCTGTCCCCGATTTCATCCTCGAACGCGAAAATTAACTCGTGCAAAGTATTTGCGTGAGGTAGAGGGAAGCCTTGTGGGTCGCACGTTTAGGTGCGACATAAGCGCGAGATCGAGAGGGCGCTTTAGCGCCTGAAGTTCCCCAACGGTTATTCCGCAGATTGCCGATGTTCCGCTGGCGCACAGATATCGCAGCTCGCCCGAACCCTCTAAATACCTGCTGAGCCCAAAATGGAAGATCCGCCGCTGCTCGCCGAAGCACTCGACGTCTTTTCCTGCTTCAACACCTGCGACGCGTCCGCCACCAATTCCGCCGGCTGCCACTCATTCCCGTCGTACCATTTGTAGACTTTTCCATCCGGCGCGATCACCGTGGTACTCATCGAGTGCACGATCTTTCCGCCGTTGTCGCTATAGGTAAGCCCGAAAAAATTCGCGATCTGCGGCAGCTCGCCGATCGGAGGCGCGGCGAACTCCCATCGATCGAATGGCTCGCCTCCCGTGGATCCGCGAAACGATTCTCCATATTGGCGCAGCACCGCCGGCGTGTCGTGCCGCGGGTCAAAGCTGACGGTCAGCAGCCGCACGCTGCGCGCCAGCTTCGGATCGTTCTTCGTCTCGCCGTAAATTTCCGCGAACTCGTGTGAAACCAGCGGGCAATAGTTTGGAAACGGGCAGCGCGTGTAGATGAATGTCATTAGCAGCACATGCCCGCGAAACGAACTCAAGTGCACGCGCCGGTTGTTTTGGTCCACCAGCACGAAGTCCGGCACCTGATCGCCAGGCTGCGGAATGTGCAGCTGGGACGTCGGCTTGCCGCTGGCCTTCTTGGTCACCACGATGTGGTCGAGATACGCGCTCATATCCTTCTGGTCCACATCCACATCGGCGGTGATTTCATCGCCTGGCTCGAGGCCGGTCAGTTGGCTCGCGGTGTGTACGCTGTACGGCATCACCATCGCCGCCATGAAGCCTTTGATCTCCTGCCCGTCCACCATCATCGTGTTCTGCGATGCATCGATGGAGATAATCCTTCCAACTAGGTGGTACACCTTCACGTTCGACGGCTGCTCCGCGGCCTGCTGCGTCGGCTTGGAGCATCCCGCGAATACGATTCCGCCAAGCGCAAATAACGTCGCGAAGGCAACTGCAACCGCGCGCTTCATTTCTATGCTTCTTTTCATGGGCAGTTCCTTCCCCCTCGGATTTTCAGATTCTATGCTACTCGCCTCTTTTCGCGCACCTGCAATCAGTAGTCGAAGCGGTATTGGAATTGGACGTACACCTCGCGCGGATTGTCATAGTGAAAGCCGCCGAACGTCAGGCTGTTGTCGATCAGCAAATGGCTGTCGTTGATATTCAGCGCCGTCACCGACAAGGAGTAATTTTCGGCGAAGGATTTCCCGAGTGAAACATCCACCTCTGTGTGTCCCGGCAAATACGGCGCCTGGTACAGTGAGCCGGGCACGCCCGCGTACCCATTCGAGAAGCCCGAGCCGTAGTAAACGTTGGAAGAGGCGAAAATCTGCCACGGCAGATTCGCATCAAAGCCCACGTTGAGCGTATTGCGCTGATCGTGATCGAGAGCACCCCAGCCCGGAGGCGCCACGGGCGTGCCGATAATCAGACCGCCAGTTTGTGTCCCTTGTGCCTGCGCCATCTGATTGGAATACGCGAGATGTACGTCCCCAAACCTCCATACACGGGGCGAACGCACCGTCACTTCCGTTCCGCGTATCCGCGATTCAGAAAAGGTGACGGGAATGAAAATGTCCGATTCTCCGATGTTGTTGTGATCGAGGAAGTTCACTCCTCGCGTTTCGAATGTATCGACGTCCAAAGCCCAACCCCGGTAGGGAATCGTGACCCCAAACTGGTGCTCCTCGTCCTTTTCGCCGTGCAACGGCTCGAACGTCGTCGGATTCCCGGAACTAGTTTGTGTGATGAGATAACTGAGCAGTGGCCCGGATAGCGTCACCAGCGGGGGCGGCTGGTAGAACTTCCCCCAAAATGCCCGGAACACCCAGTGGATATGGGGAATGAGCAACGTGCCACCAATGCGCGGATACGTGGTGTTCTCCACCACGCCGCCGGAGAAATGAGTCGCTTGCGCCCCGCCGATGAAAGTGAGCCAGCGATCGACCGTGAATTTGTAGCTGATGAACACAGCCGTGTCCGACCCGGGCACGCTGTCTGCTTCCTGCAGCGCTGGGTTGCTATTGTCATTGAAAAGCTGCCCAAAGGTTTGATTCTGGTTCGCCGCGAACGCGTAGATGCCAGCCTGCGCGTCGTTTTTCGGCAAGCGAAAATCGAGAATCGCCTGTCCGCCGCCGTAGTTGCTCGTAAAGATCGCATTAGTAGCAACTGGATAATCGGCGTCGGGACCGTGATACCCGGAGCTGTTGTAGTGATAAAAAGGAGATACGGTTAGGACCGTGTCGGCGTTAAACGTGTGAATCCACGAAAAAAGTCCGTAGCCGTCCGCTTCTACTTCGTTGTCGCGCAGACCATTGGTCGGCCACTGCGAGTTTTCAAAATCGCTGGGGTCCGGATCGTAGGGAATTTGGTAGTAATCTCGCCGAAGCGATCCAACCATCCGGAATTGGTTGTTCGTGTCCGCATTGTAAATGATCGATCCAAATCCTCCGATGCCATTATCGGCATCGTGATACACGCCCGCTACCGGCGTCTCCAATCCCAAATTGCTGCGGTTGCCGTCGAGGCTTGCATAGTACGCCAGCTTTTCGGAGTGGCCGCCGAAGCTTAGCTGATCGTCCGTTTGGTAGAAGTTTCCGAAAGTGGTCGTGAGCTGGCCCTCGTTGTTCATCTCGAAGCCGTTCTTCGGGACCACGTCGAAGATCCCATACGTCCGGTCGCCATACTCGGCGTTATAGCTGCCCCGCTGCACGTCCAGATAATCGACGTTCTTCGGATCGATCTGTGGACCCAAGTTCACCGCGATGTTCAGATTCGGAATCGGCACGCCATCGATCAGCCAGTTCACCTGATGCCCGCCGCGGATATGCAGCATGTCGTGAGTCATGTAAGAGCTGGGACGTAGTCTGTGATCATCTTCAGGCTGTTAGTTAGGCCCGCGCCCGGCGTCTGTTGGATTTCTTGGCTGCTCACCAGGGTTGTCGGCGTTACGGTTTCGGCGGCGGTGCTTTCCGCCCCTCCCAGTACCGTTATTCTTTCCGAAATCTTTCCAATGGGCAGCTGAAAATGGAGAATGGGCGATGAGTTCACCGCCACCGTGATGTCTTCTTGCAAAGTCTCGAAACCCGGCGCTGTTACCGTCACGTTGTAGACGCCCACCGGCGCCACCGGGAATGTGAATTCACCATCTGCATTTGATTTCGTTGATTGCGACCAGGCTGAATTGACGGCCTTTAGTCGTATTTCCGCTCCGGGAATCGGCCGGTGCTGCGGATCGTGAACGATTCCCCGTACGCTTCCCACAACAGCAGCCAGCACACCCGCTGCGGACACCAACGACACTACGGCGAGCAAAAACGCCACTCGTGCGCGCATGGCACTCCCTTTCATTTGAATTTTTCGCTGCTGAAAAACGGGAGCTACGCGCGCGGAGGCTGCAGAAGTTCGAAACGAAAACCGGAAGCAGAAAATTCGGGACTGCGAGTAAACTCGCGGCGCTGCCAATCAGGAACGGCCATCGCCACACGTGCCGACGGCATCGTCGGCGGCATCGGCGCGTTCAGGCCAAAATCGGGCGCCTGCTGCGGCGAACGGCCGGGACACTGTTGCCCATCTTGCATCATGCCGCATAGGCACGGAGGATGTTTCATTCCTTCGGCGCGCGCGGTGCGCAGAATCATTGCGCACATGGCGCTGCACTTCGACTGCGCGCACGGGCCGGTCCTCGCCGGCAGTGCCAGCGGAACGGCCAGCATGGCGATGATTAAAATCGTGGACTGGACACGCCGCATCGCTAGCAAGCTAGCACATTGCGGCGCCCCGGTTCAATAAATGGCGCGCGAAACCTGCGCGGTGCGGGCGATTGCGCTGCAAAACCGTTCGCGCTAGTCTCGGAAAATCACATGCTCCCGTTCAAACTGATCTATCGCCACGAATACGACCTGAACCTTGGCGCTCACGTTTTCCCCTCGCAAAAATATCGCATGATTCACGACCGCCTGCTCGCCGAAGGCATCGCCGAGCCCGGCGATTTCCTCGTGCCCGATCCTGCTACCGACGGCGATGTGCTCCGCGTCCACTCGCAGGAATACGTCCGCAGGCTGAAAACCGGAACTCTTACCCCCGAGGAAATTGCCCGCCTCGAAATTCCGTATTCGAAAGAGTCGATGCGTGCCGCGTGGCTTGCTGCGGGCGGGTCGATTCTCGCAGGGCGCCGCGCGCTCCAGGCCGGCTGGGCGGCCAACATCGGCGGTGGATTCCACCACGCTTACGCCGATCATGGCGAAGGTTTCTGCGTGCTGCACGACGTGGCCATCGCCATTCGGCGGTTGCAATTCGACGGCGCGATCGAGCGCGCCATGGTGGTGGATACCGACGTGCACCAAGGGAATGGCACGGCCGCGATTTTCGGCGGCGATGGCGACGTGTTCACGCTCTCGATTCATCAGGAGCGGAATTACCCGTACCCCAAACCGCCTTCGACCATTGATATCAATTTGCCCGATGGTATCGGCGACGAAGATTATCTTGCGATTCTCGAAAAACACTTGCACCGCGCGTTTCAGGATTTCGCGCCGCAGATTTTATTCTACGTGGGGGGCGCCGATCCGTACCGCGAAGATCAGCTGGGCGGGCTGGCGCTCTCGATGGATGGACTCGCCAGGCGCGACGCGTTGGTATTCGATTACGCGAAGCGCAACCAAGTGCCTGCGGCGCTGACGCTGGCCGGAGGCTACGCGCGACGTGTGGAAGATACTGTGCGCATCCACGTCGGTACCATTATCGCCATGCGGGATGCCGCGCAGAAAACGCTCGCGGAATCAAAAACGCGATAAACGCCACCTCTGCCGTTTTTTTCGCGAGCCTGACGTCTCTGACATCTCGCTCGAACAGATCACGATTTGATGCGGAGAAGGGAATTGAGCGAGCCCTGGCGGTAGCCTTCCAGATCGAGCGTGACGATCGCGAAGCCGGCTGCTTTTACTTTCACGGCGATTTCGCGCGCCGTCGCCGGATCGAAACCGCGCGAAAGTTCGTCCTGCGCCAATTCGATGCGCGCGAGTTCGCCATGCGCGCGCACGCGAAATTGCCGGAATCCCAATTCTCGCAAAGCCGCCTCCGCTCGCTCAATTTTTCCAAGGAGTTCGGGTGTGACCGAGGTGCCGTACGGCACGCGCGAGGAAAGGCATGCGGAAGCCGGACGATCCCAGGTGGGCAAGCCGGCGCGATGCGATAACAGCCGAATTTCCGGTTTCGTGAGCCCAGCGTCGAGCAGCGGCGCCAGAATTTTATGCTCGTGCGCGGCGCGATGCCCGGGACGAAAATCGCGCGTATCGTCCGCATTGATCCCGTAGGCGATCGCATGGAAATTGCGCTCGTGCGCGAGCGCCTCCATGCGGTCGAAAAGCTCGTCCTTGCAGTGGTAGCAGCGGTCGGCGTGGTTGGCCACGTACAGCGGATTGTCGAATTCCTGCGTGTGGATCATCTCGTAGCGGAATCCGGCGGCTCGCGCGCAAATTTCCGCTTGTTCGCGGTCATGGCGCGAGTAGCTGGCGGAAAGCGCGGTGACAGCCAGCGCGCGTTCTCCGAGCCCCTGATGCGCGGCCCACGCCAAGTACGCGGAGTCGGCACCGCCGGAAAAAGCCACCAGCAGCGAATCGAGCGAACGTAGTTGCTCGATCAGTCGGCGCTCTTTTTGAAGCGCCGCTGATTCGTCCACCGAATTGTGCGCCGCGATTGGCGAAGCCATGATGTGCTGCGCGCAGTATAGCGCCGATTCGCTCATTCGAAATCCATCATGACGTCGACGGTGTCATTTGGATTTTTCGCCAGATAGCGGCCGATCTTGTCATAGTGCGCGGGGAAGCCTTTGAAAGCTTCGTTGATTCCGTGGCTCAGAAATTCCTGGTAGGTGGCGTTGTCGAAAACTTCTCCCGGCGCAATTTTCCACGCGTCGCGAATGCGCTGTTCGCCTTCCACGGAAAGCCCGGAGAGCACCAGTTTGCCCATGCGATATTGGGGACCCTGATTGATATCTACGGTGTAGGTAACGCGTTTTTCCGCGTCGACGTAGTGCGGCGTAGGCGTGACTGTTGCATCCAGATAGCCGAGATTCGCGAATGCGGTTTGCACCGCTAACCACCCAGCGTCGACGGTCATTCCGTTGGCGAGGTCGCCCGGCGCGAGCTTCATCAGGGGGGTCAGATCGGCCGGCGAGATGGCGCTTGCTCCGGACCAGACGACTCCGCCCCACTCGTACGCGGGACCCGGATCGATCGTCGCGGTCACCGCAACGCGAGAACGATCCGTGCTGCTGAAGGTGGTTGTGGGCGGATCGAATGTTACGTGATCGTACGCGTGAGAGAGATACACAGGCCGGACCTGTTCAAATTCGAAGAGTTCAATGGCCGTGCGCGAGTATGGCCGCCCAATTAAATCGGAAAGGCGCGTGTGAATGCCGCGATCGCTCTGCGCCAGCGCGTCAGTAAAGTTGATGCTGGCCACGTCCACGCCCGAATCGTCAACTTTGAATTCTTGCACCATCTGGTTGCTAAAAACTCGCTGGGTGAGCACGTGCGAGACGTTGCCGGGCAGCCCGTGCGCGACCAGGAAAGTTCCCAGCGAGTTGGCCATGGAATCGAGAAGCGCGCCGTGTTCGGGCGCGGAGGAGCCATCAAAAAGCGGCGTCGCCTGCTTCAAAGCGGCATCGAGTTGATCGTCGGTGAACCACGGGAAATTATCGAAGAAGACCGGGACGGCGGGGGCGTCGGCGAGCTGGAACTGCACCACGACTCCGGCGGGCTGGCTGGCGAAGCGGTACTGCACGTTGGTGAATGGCCCGAGCTCGGCGAGTGTGTTCGCCGCGGCCTGCAAGTCTCCGCGCGTGACCTGCGAGCCGACGTGCAGGCCGGTAGCGGCCGCGATTTGGTCCGGCGTGAAGCGTTTCGACCCGGTGACCTGAATCGATGCGAGTGTGGCGCTGCCCTCATCAGATTGGGCCTGAGCGGAGGCTCGCAGCGAAGCGCGCGCGGGCGGTGCGGCGAACGTCCAAAGCGCAAGAACGAGCACGCCAGCGAGCGCTGAAGCCAGTCTAAACGCGGGTGTGGGTGAGAAGTCTTGGTGAGCCTCTAGGGCCAGAGCCCCAAGCCCGGTGCCCGGCGACATGCCGCACCCGAAGGTGCGACCCACAAAGTGAGTCCAGGTTTCCAAGTCGCGGGCCAACGCGCGAGCCACCGGGCGAGAGGCGGCGAGCAGGAAGGACTTGCGAGCGCGGAAGGCGGCGGCGCGCGGAAGAAAAGTCAGTCTTCGATTCATGTGAATTACTCGACGGTGACCGATTTGGCGAGGTTGCGCGGCTGATCGACGTCGCAGCCGCGCCGCACGGCAATGTGATAGGCGAGCATCTGCAGCGGCACCACTTCGATGATCGGGGCAAGGAGGTCGGGCGCGGCCGGAACCTCGATCACGTGATTGGCGACATCGCGGGCGATCCGGTCTCCTTCGCTGACGACGGCGATCACGATGCCGTCGCGAGCTTTTACTTCCTGCAAGTTCGAGATAGTTTTTTCGTAACGGGTCATCGACGCCGGATCGGATTCGTCGCGCGTGGCGATCACCACCACAGGAAGATTTTCGTCGATCAGCGCGATAGGGCCATGCTTCATTTCGCCGGCGGGATAGCCTTCGGCGTGAATGTAAGAAATTTCCTTGAGCTTGAGCGCTCCTTCGAGCGCGATGGGGAAATGAATTCCGCGGCCAAGATAGAGAAAATCGGTGTGGCGGAAAAGCTGGCGCGCGAGTTCCTCGATTTTCGCATCGCGTTCTAGAACTTCGGAAATTTTATGCGGGAGTTTAGTCAATTCCTGCATCAGCAGTTGCGACGTGGGCGCCGGAATCTTTCCGCGCAGTTGGCCAAGATGCAGAGCGGTCAGCAGCAGGGCGGTGAGCTGGGCGGTGAACGCTTTCGTGGATGCGACGCCGATCTCCGGGCCGGCGTGGGTGTAGATGTTGCCCTGCGCCTCGCGCGTGAGCATGGAGCCGACCACGTTGCAGATGGACAGTATCTTGGCGTCTTTCTGGCGCGCCTCGCGTTCGGCTGCGATCGTGTCAGCGGTTTCACCTGACTGGCTGACGGCGATCACCAGCGTGTTTTTATCGATGATGGGATCGCGGTAGCGGAATTCCGATCCGTAATCGACCTCGACCGGCAGGTGCGCCAGGCGTTCGATCATGAATTTCCCGGCCAGGCCCGCATGCCACGTGCTGCCGCAGCCGACGATCTTCACCGATTGAAAATGGCGGAACTCCTCTTCGGTGATCTGCATTTCATCGAGGAAAACTTTTCCGGTCTGCTGGGAAATACGGCCGAGGAGCGTATCGCGAACGGCGCGCGGCTGCTCGAAAATTTCCTTCTGCATGAAATGCTTGAAGCCGCCCTTTTCGGCCTGAATGGGATCCCAGGTGATGCGCTGCGTGGGACGGCTGATCGGTTGGCTTTCGAAGTTGAAAAGCTTCACGCCCTGCGGAGTAACCACGGCGATTTCTCCTTCGCCGAGGAAGAACACGTTGCGCGTGTGCTCGAGGATGGCGGGAATATCGCTAGCGATGAAAAATTCTCCTTCGCCGAGGCCGACGACGATGGGCGGTCCCATGCGCGCGGCGACGATTTTCTGCGGATCGCGCGCGGAGATGGCCACCAGCGCGTAGGCGCCGCCCATCAGCTTCACGGCTTTCAGCACCGCTTCTTCCAGAGTGGCGTCCTTGGAGAGCTTTTCGAGCAGGTGGGCGATGATTTCGGTGTCCGTCTCGGTGACGAATTTGTGGCCCTCGGCGATCAGCTGCGCTTTCAGTTCGACATAATTTTCGATGATGCCGTTGTGCACCACGACGATATCGCCGGTGCAGTCGCGATGCGGGTGTGCGTTTTCCTCGGTGGGCCGGCCGTGGGTGGCCCAGCGAGTGTGGCCGATGCCGTAGAGGCCGTCGAGCGGCGTGCCCTTGATCGATTCTTCCAGGTTGCGCAGCTTGCCGGAGGCGCGGCGGATTTCCAGTTTACCGTTCTGGCCGACGACGGCGATGCCGGCGGAGTCGTAGCCGCGGTATTCCAGGCGGCGCAGCCCGTCAAGGATCAGGGGAACCACTCTCTTGGGACCGATATAGCCGACGATGCCGCACATGTCAGTAGGACCTCTCTCGTGGGCGAATTGGACGCGACCATTCTGGCGCCGGGCGCCGCAGGACGCGGGAGAACAAGCGTAGCACAGGCGCGCAGTGCGGCGAGCGAATGGCGAGCGAAAAATTGTATGCGCCGGGACGTTCCGGGTAGAAATGCGCGACGGAGGAGCTTGGGTTCGTGAAACTGTCTGGCTTGTGGACCATTGGTGATCCGCGGCCATGTTGGCCGGTTCTCTCTTCCGATGCCGCGCTATGTGCGGCGATCCTGCCGAAGCCGAAAAGCAGATCCGTCGTCGGCCGAAAGGCGGCCTCTGTCGGAATGACAACCGACTCTACGTTTGCGGCGAATAGGCCCGACCTGCTTCCTTTTGGTTACAAGGCCGGTATTACAGTTGCCATTCGCGGACAGGCCGAAGGACGGGGTGCCCGCAAAACCAAAAGCAAAAACGCCGGCGAGCCGCCGGCGCTACAAGAGGCGCGTCGCGCCAGCCTGGGCAACAGCCGCCAGGCGGAACTTTACCAGATAGTAGAGTGGCACAGGTGGGTTAGAAACCCAATCCATTTCTCCAACCGTGGAAACTAGAATGCGGGAGCGTGACGCTGGCGATTCATGGAGTTTTCACCTGGGAGTAACCAAGGGCGTTTCGCGATGTGCGAGTGTGTGCGGCGCGTGGGCACCTCTGCCGCAGAAGTCAGCGCGACGAGGACCTCGCCCCAGGAGAGCGCACCTATATGAAGAAGATTTTAGTTACAGCAGGACTAGCACTCGCGATCGGCGTCGCTTTGGCGGCAGGATCGATGGTGAGCAAGGCGAAGGCGGACGGCCGCGATCAGGACCACGGCCATGGAGATCATTTTTTTCAGTTCGTGCCGGGCACGTTAGTGGTGAGCCGCAGCGTCTATGAGGGTACGGCGAGCACGGTGACGGCGGGGGAGTTGTTGCCGCCAGGATGCGTGCCGGTCACGTTTACGCTGCCGCAGATCGGGGGAGGGAACTCAAAATCGATTTCGGTTACCTGCGGCGATGCGATTGTGAACGGAACGTATCCGACAGTGTTCGAGAACGACTCGTCGGACGGAAGCTTTTCGGTGAGTGCGCCGATTTTTCTGGACAATATCACCGCGGGCGGCCAATGGCTGCAAACGCTGCCGGTGCCGAGCAATGAGATCGTGACCAGCTTCGAATCGAAATCCGAACTGGCACTGAATCTTTCGACCGACGGAAAGTCGATTACGTTTTTAGGCTACGTCGGCGGGCCGGGATACATGACGGGGCCGAACCTACTGGACGTTTCTAATTCGAACACGCCGGGATTGATCGATCCGTCGAATCCGGATGTGGGCCAATACTTCCGAGGGGTGGCGGAAGTGGACGCCTTTGGGCATGTGCAGGTCACGGACGGCAACGCGTACAGCGGTGACAACGGACGCGCGGTGATCAAGGGCGACGGACTTTATTACATGGCTGGGAACGACAACAACGGCGGTCTCTCAAAGACGGAATTGGGGAACACGCAAGCGGGCGTCAACCTGGTGAACTCCACGGGCGCGGAGCTGCTGGTGCCGGGGCAAGCGCCTCCAGTGCCTCCGAATATCCAGAAGATCGGTGATTTCGAAGTAGGACAGGTGCCGGCGTATAGCGGGACAGTGGATAAGCCGGGGAAGGACGACAATTTCCGCGGCGTGACCATCTACAACAACACGCTGTACGTAAGCAAGGGCAGCGGCAGCAACGGCATCAACACGATTTACCAGGTCGGGCAGGCGGGAGTGCTGCCGACGCCTTCGAACGCGCCGAGCGGGAATTTGCTGAATGTTCCGATCACGATTCCAGCAGGATTTCCGACCACGTTGGCGAGCAGCTCGACAGGCGTGTTGTATCCGTTCGGTATGTGGTTCGCGAATGCTAACACGCTGTACGTCTGCGACGAAGGCGACGGAATTTTGGAGATGCCGGTGAACGGGAACGTGGCGGGGCCGGAAGCTCTGCAGGATGGCGGACTGCAGAAATGGTCCAAAGTAAACGGCACGTGGCAAATGGCCTACGTGCTGCAGAGCGGGCTCGACATCGGTGTGCCGTACAGCGTGGCGAATTATCCGAGCGCGCTCGATCCGGCGACGGATGGTTGCCGCAACCTGACCGGGCAAGTGAATCACGATGGTACTGCCACGGTTTACGTGGTTACGTCGACGGTGAGCGCCAGCGGCGATCAGGGCGGCGATCCGAACAAGCTGATGAGGGTTACGGACGTCCTGAACGCGAGCACGCTGCCATCGAGCAACGGCCGAGGTTTCGATCCATGGGGCGGTCGGCTTGAGCAGTTCCAGACCATCCGAGCGGCGCGCTACGGCGAGGTGCTGCGCGGCGTGGCGTTCGCACCGACGGCTTACGGCGATTATTCGCACGACGAAGACGGGCGCTAGGCAGGCTACAGCAAGGCTATAAGGCTTCGCCTGCGTTTCACGAAACATCGCGGCGGGAGCATGCTGGAGCCGGGGAGAGGACCCTCGGCTCCAGCTATTTTTTGTCCCCCAAGCGCGGGGAGAAGAGCGTCTGTGCGTGATCCCGCGCGCGGGAATTGGGAACGAAGAGATCAATCGACGATTTCGAAGCGGAATTGTTCGATTACCGGATTCGTGAGGACATCTTTGGCGATGCGTTCGACTTGCTGAGTGGCTTCTTCGCGGGTGAGGCCGTCGAGCTCGAGGACGAAGAATTTGCCCTGGCGCACCTCCTGGATTTTCGCGAAGCCGAGGGACGAGAGAGCGCGCTGGATGGTTTGTCCCTGGGGATCGAGGACGGTTGGCTTGGGCATGACCCAGACGTGGGCTTTCATGGGGCTCCTTTCTTTCACCGTTGCTGCTCGCGATCGGCGCGACAGAGCCGCAGCGCATTGCGCTAGCCGGGAGACGCCGTCCTGCGCCGACCTGAAGGTGGCCGCTACATAACCGGCGGTGAGTCCTGGGCTGGCGCCTGCTTTCACGCTGACCTGGCACTACAAAAGCAAAGCAGATCCCTCGTCGGTCGTAAGGCGGCCTCTATCGGGATGACAAGGCGTCGTGTGCGCGGCGATCGCCGATGTGAGCGCCGCTCCCACGCGTCGCAAAATACGCGAAAGATGGGCACCCGCAAAACCACACGCCAGAAGCCACGTTTAAACCTTGAAAGCGGAATTATAGCAGGGCGCGCGATTTGGCGGCGGTGCGAAAAGTTTCGAGATAGGTGCGCTTGTCGACGGGAGGGAGGAAGGCCGCAGCGAAGCTTTGTTCCGCGAGGCTGAGGAGCTGCTGCGACGAAAGGCCGAGCGAGGCGGCGCGCGAATATTCGGTCAGCAGGTCGGTGGAGAAGATGCCGGGATCGTCGGTGGAAAGCGCGATCAGCGAGTCGGCGTCGAGAAGTTTTTTCAGCGGGTGGTCAGCAAGCGTGGCGGCCGGATTGCCGGTTTGTGTGGCTAGCGCGCCGGTGGCCAGATTGCTGGTGAGGCAATTTTCGAGCACGATGTGTCGCGCGGCGAGCGATTCGGCGAGCGGGGAATCGCGCATGACGGCGATGCCATGGCCGATGCGTTCGGCGCCGAGAATTTCCACGGCTTCGCGGACGGACTCGGGGCTCCCGATTTCTCCGGCGTGGCAGACAAGGCGAAGGCCCTGGCTGCGCGCGAAATCGAAAGCGGGGCGGAAATTCACGGTGGGGACAGCGAGTTCGTCGCCGCCCATGCCGAAGGCGACGACTCCGGCGCTTTGCAGCTGCGCGGCGGAGCGAGCCACTTGCATGGCGGGATCGGCTCCGAATTGGCGAACGCAATCGAGAATCCAGGCGGTGCGGACGCGGCCGTAGCGGACGCTCTCCGCCGCCTCGTGGATCGCCGCGAAATTCGCTTCGATGCTCTGGTTGCGGAGGAGCATCACTCCGGCGGAGATGGTGATTTCAGCGTACACGACATTTTGACGAACGAGATCTTCGAGCAGGTTGCGAGTGATGACGGCGTAGTCTTCGGGATCGCGCAGCAGGGAAGTGACCCATTTGAATGTTTCGATGAAGCCGGCGAAGTCGGTGAACCGGTAACGCGCGGCAACTTTCTCGAGGCTGATTCCGGCGCCGTGGCGCGCGGCGAGTTCAACGCAAGTTTCCGGACGGATGGTGCCCTCGAGATGGAGATGGAGTTCAGCTTTTGGGAGTGAATCGACAACGGTTGGCGAATGCGCTGGAAACGGCTGCATCATCGCGCTACTTCGCGGGCAGTTGCGGGCGGCCTGCGTTGATCCAGGCGGTCATCCAGTAGGAACCGATGTCGGTGGAGGCGTCAGAAAGCTGGCGGACCAAAATGGCGCCAGCCTGCGCGTAGAAGCGGTCGTAGAAATCGTCCGAGTAAGCGGTAAGGCCCTGATGCGCGAGGCGGTCGGCATTGAGAATGTTTTCGAGCCAGGCGTGGGCGCTGAGGGCCATTTCGAAGGCGTGATCGGTGGGATCTTTGATGAAAGCGGCTTCGTTGGGCTTGACGAAGAAAAACAGCTGATAGCGGTCGACGAGGCCGCGGCCGAAGCGGAGATTTACGCCGGGCTGATCGGAGAGTGAACCGTCGCCGTCGAGAGTGGTGTTGAAAGGATCGTGGGCCGCGGCGACGTAGTGGGCCAACGCGGCCGCGGCTAACTTTGCGTTTTGCCAATCGTGCGCTTGCATGTCATCGGTGAGCTTCTGGCTCCAGACGCCAATCTGCCAAGGCAGCAGACCGTACTTGTCGATGGTGCGCTTGCCATATTTGCGCACGGCGTCGGCGTAGTCGCGCGGCAGGGCCGCGAAAGGAAAGGTGCCGTAATGATCGAGAGAGATGAAGTTGTTGCGCTGATCGGCGGAATCAGAGGTGGCGGTCAAATCGGAATCCGTGACGTGCTGAACGAAGAAGCGGCGATTGGCGTCGAAGAAAGTTCCCATCTCGGGCGGCAAGGTATCGACGGCTTTGTTGGCGACGATGCGCTCGGCGTTAGGTCCCCAGGCGAACGCGCACGGGGCGAAAACCAGAACAAGAGCTAGCAGACTGACCCAAGCGCGGCGAAGCATCAGGAAACGCCTCCCTGCGGTGTGGCGACGATCTTATCGGAGCTGAGCGCGCTGTGGCGGTGGCCATAGCAAGCGTACAGGCAGAGGCCGATCAACAGCCATATGAAGAACCGCAGCCAGTTTTCCACGGTGAGGCTGGCCATTAGGACAAAGCAAAACACCACCGACGCGATCGGTATCCATGGACTCCAGGGAACGGAGAATGCGCGCGGACGATCGGGCTGCTTTTTGCGCAGAATCAGCACGGTAATCGAGACGAGAATGAACGCAAAGAGCGTGCCGATGTTGGAAAGGTCGGCCAGCGTGCCGATGTCGAAAATTCCTGCCGGGATAGCCACCACGATTCCAGCAACCCAGGTGGCCACGTCGGGCGTGCGGAAACGTTTGTGGACGCGGGAAAAGGCGCCGGGCAACAGGCCGTCGCGAGACAT